>Ga0187827_10008842_pt1 | contig 10808 bp, 11 predicted proteins | sample ETNtaG_39_FD_167969 | JGI IMG/M metagenome (GOLD analysis project Ga0187827, IMG submission 167969) | Marine microbial and viral communities from oxygen minimum zone, Eastern Pacific Ocean - ETNP2014_SV_150_PacBio MetaG (Illumina Assembly) | ecosystem: Environmental > Aquatic > Marine > Hypoxic... | reverse complement strand
TCAAAAAAACAAGGAGATGCTCATGCCTTAATTCATACAGCTAATATGTTTAATATTAGTGCTTTAGAACTTCAAGATGTTATTCAATATTTAAAAGTTGAAAGTGTAAAAGAATCTATTATTGATATTCCTAGAAAGAATTATGCAAAAGATGTCTTTGATGACCACGATAAAGAAAATCCAAAAGTAAAAGATAAAATTAAAAAAATTGTAACTAAACAAATAAAATTGTTTAATGATAAATTTGCACCTGTTGTTAAGTATGGGTTAATAGGCTCTATTCTTACAAAAAGATATAGGGAAGATGCAGATTTAGATATTAATATTTTATTTGATGTTTCAGAAGATAAAAGAGAAGAAACTTTAGAAAAATTAAGAAAAAGTTTAAAAGATTATAATGGAAAGAATGTACCAGGAACAAAACATCCTGTTAATTATTATGTTATTGTGGATCCAGATGTATGGAAAAAAGCAAATAAGATGGCTGATGGTGTTTTTAACATTGAGAAAGATAAGTGGATTAAGAAACCAAAAGATTCTGGATTTGATTCTAAATTATATTTAAAAGATTTTCAAAAGAAAGTAAAAGAAATAGATGTAGTTAGAGGTGAATTAAAAAGAGATTTAATAGATTACAAAGAACTAAAAAAATTAGATAAAGATGAAGTTGATGATTTATCAGGTAAAGTAGATAATAAGTTAAAAGAAGTAGAAGATAGTGTTAAAACTATTATTAAAATAGGAAGTGATGTTGCTGATGAAAGAGCAAAAGCATTTGAAAAAGATATGAAACCAGATGAAATAAGAAAATTTGGTGTTAAAAATAAGTTACCTAAAAATGTTATCTATAAAATGTTAGAAAAGTATTATTACTTAAAGTTAAAAAAAGATTTAAAAGATGTTCTAGGTGATGACGAAAAATTACAACCAGATGAAGTAGGCAATATTAAAGAAGCAGTAGGCAAACATATTGCATTTACTTTTGGTAGATTTAATCCACCTACAATAGGACATCAAAAGTTAATAGATAAATTAGCAAGAATTTCTGCTGATGATTATAAAGTATTTGTAAGTAAAAGTGAGGATCCAAAAAGAAATCCTCTTCCATATAATATAAAAATTGCATATATGAAAAAAATGTTTCCTAGACATTCTGATAAAATATCACAAGCAAGTAATATTAGAAATGCTTTTGATATTTTAGTTGAATTGTATAGACAAAATGTAGATGAAATAACTATGGTAGTTGGTAGTGATAGAACAAGAGAATTTGATTTACTTTTAAATAAGTATAATGATGTAAAATCAAGACACGGATATTACAAATTTACAAAGATAAACATAGTTTCTGCTGGCCAAAGGGATCCTGATGAAGAAGGGGCAACAGGTATGTCATCAAGTAAGATGAGAGATGCTGCTCTGAAAAAAGATTTAAAATCTTTTAAATTAGGATTGCCAAGAACATTAACTGATAGAGATGCTCAAGCTCTTTTTCAAATGGTAAGAAAAGGTATGGCTTTGGCTGCAACTAATAATCCAGTAACAAGATTAGATGGACCTGCTTTTGGTATGAAACCAATTGCGAGTATGGAAGAGTATGAAAAAGCACAAGCAAGAGATGATTACATAAGAGAAAATTTATATAATGTTGGCGATTATGTAGAAAATATAAAAACAAATGCTCAAGGTGTTATTGTAAGACGAGGAACAAATTATATTGTTATTGAGGATGTGAACGATAAATTACACAAATCTTGGATTTATGATGTTGTTCCTATGCAGGGAGTTATATCAGATGAATTACAAGAAAAAAGAAAGAAATTCAAAGAATCTTATGATATAGGGCATGATTATGCAAAACATACAGAAAAGATGACACCTGGTGAACCAGGATATGACCCAAATTATAGTGGAACCACTTATGTCCCAAGTGAAAAGAAAAAGAATCTTAAACAAAGAGTAACAAGAAAAATGATAGATGGCATACAGGATAAGAACATTTTACAAGTTTCCAGAAAAGATATTAAAGAATGGGCAAATAAAACTACTACAAAAGATAAATATGAAGCGAGATATAAAAAAGACTGGAAAGAGAAATTACAAGAAGATTTAAAGACTATGGTTAAACAAAGTAAAACATTCAAAAAACTTGTTTCTGAAGTTTCACCACCTGGTTGGAAGGGAACTGTTAAAGCTCTAAAGAAGAAGAAAGAGGTTGACAATCCTTTTGCTTTAGCTTGGCATATGAAGAACAAGGGTTTTAAAGCACACTATAAAGATAGTGAAGGTAAACCAACAAAGAAAGCAAAATATAAAGACGAAAGTTTAAAAGAACAAGATTACGATATATTTAAGAGAATTAGTCCTTGGCAAAAGGGACATAAAGTTATTAATAATTATGTTTATGTTACTAAAGCAGGACCTAGTAAATATGAGGTATGGCCAGAATCAAAACCTGGTGACCCGGTTTACAATAAAGTAAGACATATAGGTGTTCATTCATTTAGTAGTAAAGTTGCTGCTATGGTTTATGCAAGAAAATTAAAAAAAGATTATGGTATAGAAGCAGTTTATGATAATCTTAATAAAAAGTTTTTATATAATGATTATTTAACAGAATATAAAAAGAAAAGTTTTAAAGAACATATGAGAGGAAAAAATGCCTAAAGTAGGAGATAAACATTTTAAATATACGAAAAAAGGTATTGAAAAAGCCAAAGATTATGCAAAGAAAACTGGTAAAAAATTAGAAACACAATATGAAGGTGTATTTTCAAATATCGCTACATTAAAATCAGAAATAAAAAGAATGAAATTAGAATATGAAAAAGCAAAAAGTGAATATAATGCAATTATGGCTGGTCAAGGAAGAGGTAGCGAATATGCAGCTGCCCGAAAAGTAAAACAATTATGGTTATCTGTGAAAGAAGTTGAAAAAGATATGGCAGTTGCTTTAAAACCTTTAGAAGGTATGGTAGAACAAAAAGTAGTAGTTACTGAAGCGACTTGGGAATATTCTTATGAATTAGAATCTGACCATAGAGATGATGGAGATTACGATACATTTTATGGTACGGTAAATGCTTTTTCTGAAAGAGATGCAGAAAGAAAAGCAGAAGTGATTGCTAATAAAGAAAAGGATAGAATTAATAAAAAATTAGAAAGGTCTAGAAAACCTGGTTTATTAAAACTTCAATGGGTTGATGTTGTAAAAGAAAGTTTAGATGAAGTAGGAATTTCTACTTTACATAAACATATAAAAAGTGGTAAAACTATTGAACAGATAGCAAAACTTATGAGATTAAGTGTTCAAACTGTTAAAAATTTAACTAAAGGTTTATTAAAAAATTCTACTGAACAAGTAAAAAGATATGCAGGAACTTGGACAAAAGCTTATGATGAAGTCCAAGAAAGAGCAAAAAAAGTAGATGAAGAAGTTTTAAAAGAATTTACTGATGCTCATATTGCAAGTTTAAAGAAAGATTATGAACCGTTTAGAGGTAAAAGTATTTCAGTATCAGCTGCAAATAAATTAAAAAATGTATTCGAAAGAATTCCTGATGCAGTTTTAAAGAAACTAAAGGATGCAGATATACCATTTTTATCATCAATGGCGTTGACTAAAATGATATTAAAAGGAATGCCAACAAAAGAGTAAAAAGATTAAGGAGAAAACTATGCCGTATTTAAATCATAAACCAAAAAGCTTAGAATCTGCTGTTAATAAGATTCAAGAAAATGAATATGAAAAAGTATTCAGAAAAGCTTTGAAAAAATATAATGTTGACTCACCCAACGAGTTAGACACAGCAAAGAAAAAGAAATTTTTCAATTATGTTGACTCTATATACACAGCAAAGGGCGAAAGCACTAGATTAGGTGCAGCTGCTCAAGGTGTTGCAAAGTATAAAAGAGAATCTAACGATTCGGAGGATGGGTAGCAAAAAAGAACTAAAAGAAGGACCTTATGCAACAGCTACACCACAGCTTATAAGAAAAATAGAAGTATTAACTGATAGGAATTTCCACTTTGAAAGTCGTGAACTTCTTGCAAAAACTTTGAATGTAAATTTAGAAGATGCTTATAAAGGATTAGGAAAAATACATGGTATGCCTGGTGTAGGAAATGATGCTGTTTTTTTAAGAAATAAAATGGAACCATATTTAGAAGATATGATTAGAAAGACTTATAAAAATGCAGATGAAGTAATAGAAGTGCTATAATGGATTTTAGAAAAAATTATACAAAATATATAAAAGAAGTAGGAGTGGGAAAGTCTTTTTCATCTAATTCCTATAACTTTACAGTAGCAGGAGATATAGATAGAGAAAATCCTGTAAATCCTGATAATGCTAAAGAGATTGAAGATATATTATTAAAAAAAGGTATTAGAGCAGATGTTTCTCCTAGTGAAACAAAATATAATGAAGTAGTAGTTAAAACAACTTTTAGTAAAAGTCATATTGAAAGAATACTTGATAGAGCAGGCATATTAGAATCACTAGAAGAAAAAATTAAACCATATATGATTTCATATAGTGATAAGTATGGAAAGCATGTAGGATTTACAGATGGAGATAGTTTAAGAGATATTCAAAATAAAGCACAGAAGTTAAGAAAAAAAGGATTTAAGATTGATAAAATGGGAAGATACAATCCACCAGTAGATAAAAAATATCTATACAAGCCGGAAATTGAAGGTGTGTTTGAAGGATTTGTTCCATTCGTTCCTGCTCATATGAGATATATGAACAAGAAAAAAGCACAGGATGCTATTGATAAGGTAACAGATAGAGCTGGCAATATTAGATTTGTAAAACACTTTGAAAATGATACAGTTGGTTTAGTTAGATTTATATATGGAGAGAAAGAATTAAAGAACTTTGATTTTCAATTCCCTGGAATATATTATAAAAATAAAAGAGTTACATTTCACGATTTAATATTAAAAGCAAGAGAAAAAGTAGATGCTGCTAAAAAAATATTAGGTCTAGGAAAATATAAAAAAGAGGAAAAAGAGATGAAAGAAGCATTCCCAAAACCAAAAGAAGATAAAGATAAGAAAATTAAGGATTTAGAAAATAAAGTCCAAAAATTAGAAGTTGAAAAAGAATCAGAATTAAATCCTGAACCAAATCCTGATACAGGAGAAATACCTTTGCAAGTTGGTATTGCTTACAAATACATAAGAGATAAAGCAAAAGGTATTGTTGATAAAGAAGAAAAAAAGAAAGAAAAAAAAGAAGTCAAAGTAGGAAAGAAAACTCTCACTAACAAAAGAAAAGAAAAGATTGATGTTGAACCTGAAATGGATGTGATGTAAGTGAAGTATGATAACTTAAAAAGAGATTTATCCTTTCAATATAATAAGATAATCAAAGAATACGGCGACCAAGATAACATACCTAGAATTTATTGCGATTTAGATGGAACACTTTGTGATTTTGTAGCACAATTACGAATAATTACAGGTAAATCTATTCCTGAATGGGAAAAGATGAATAATAGGTGGGATGTTGTTTTGAAAACTCCTAGATTTTGGGAAACAATTCCTTGGCATAAAGAAGGAAAAAAATTATGGAATTTTATAGCACCATTTAAACCTCACATATTAACAGCATATTTAGAGAAAATTCACGACCCAAATTGTATACCAGGTAAGACAAAGTGGATAAGAACACATTTGGGATTAAGTGATACTAGTAGAATACATTTTTGTAGAAGAAGAGATAAACAATTCTTTGCTTTAAGGGGGAATTCACATAGAGAGCCTTCTATTCTTATAGATGATTATTTAAAGACTGTTAATGAATTTAATGGCAGAAAAGGTTTAGGTATATACTTTTCTACAGCAACTGATGCTATTACAAGATTACAAAAGATTATTGACTTTGCAACTTAAATAAGTTATAATAATACATTATGATTAGATTTATAAATCATGCTAGTATCTTACTAGATGAAAAAATATTATGCGACCCTTGGTATTCTGGCTCAATATTCTTAAATGGCTGGAATTTATTATATGAGAATAATATAGATATTAATAGTATTATTCCACAATATATATGGTTCTCTCACGAACATCCTGACCATTTTAACCCTCCAGATTTATTAAAAATTGAAGAAGATAAAAAACCAACAATACTATTTCAAAAAACTGATGATAAAAAAGTAAAATCTTGGTGTGAACATCATGGATTTAAAGTTAAAGAATTAGAACCATACAAAAGATATAATTTAAAAGAAGGTGGAGATATTATGTGTGGTGTTGTTAGTGGATTTGATTCTTTTTTACATTATAGAAATAAAAAATATTCAATCTTTAATGCAAATGATTGTCAACTTTATGATAAACAAGAGTTAAAAAAAGTGAAAGAAGCAGTAGGAGAAGTTGATTATCTTTTTACACAATTTGGATTTGCAAATTGGGCTGGTAATAAAGGTGATAGTGAAATGCCAAAGATAGCAAGAAAATTAAATCAAGAAACTGTAAGAAATCAAATAGAGATATTACAACCAAAATATGTTGTTCCGTTTGCTTGTTTTGTTTATTATTCCCATGAAGAGAATTTTTATTGGAATAAAAATGCTGTCAATATAAAAATGGCCTATGACTTTTTAACAAAAGAATTAAAACAAAATGTTATTGTTCCAACACCAGGTGCAAAAATAATTGGAGTAAAACAAAAATATAATTTATCGGAAAAAACTTTATTGCAAGAAAATGTAGAAGCATTAGATTTTTGGTCAGATTTATCTAAAAATCTTAAACCTAAAAATAAAGCAAAGAAAATACTAATAGATTATTTACAAATAGAATTTGGTATTATGAGAAAACACATTCTCCGTGATAATAGTTTAAAAACTTTTAATCTTTCACCAACTGTAATTTATTTAACTGATTTGAATAAGTGTGTTATTTTTGATATTAAAAAACCTGAATTAGAAGTTTTTGATGATATATCAGAATTTGATGTATCAATGTCAAGTGAGTGTCTTGATATGATTATGAAACATCCATACGGCAGAGGAACTATAACAATCAATGGAAGATTTACAGCAAACTATAAAAGATTTAATAAATTTTTAGACCAAACAAATTTATATTATTACAATAATATTGGAAGATATTTAGGAAAAAATCTAAAAATTTCAGAAATAACAAACCAAAAAAACTTTTATACTAGATTATTAAAAGATACTTAATGCTAAAAGATGTAAAAACAGGTAATGATGTTACTATAATTGAGCCTGTTAATTTATATGGATGTAAATTGTGTGATGATGTCTTTGTTGGACCTTTTGTTGAAATACAGAATAATGTTGTCATTAAAAGTAAAACTAGGATTCAATCTCATACATTTATTTGCTCTAACACAACGATAGAATCTAATTGTTTTATTGGACATGGTGTTATGTTTATAAATGATAAATTTAAAAAAGGAAAATTAGCAAAATGGGGAGAATGGGATACTACACACATAGACGAAGGAGTAAAGATAGGTTCTAATGCAACAATATTACCAGTTTTTATATGTAAAGGAACTACAATTGGTGCTGGTGCAGTTGTAACAAAAGATATTTTAGAACCAGGAGTATATGCAGGTAATCCTGCTAGATTACAGAAATGATATTACTAATAGGATATGGATTTTGGGGAAAAAATTTAGCAAGAAATTTTGGTCATTCTTTAACTGCTGTTTATGATTTAGATTATAGAAAAGCAGAAGAGTGTAAAAGATTATATCCTTGGATTCGAGCCTATGAAGGGGGAGACGACCTAGATAGTATTTTAAAAAATTCTGATATAAAAGCAGTTGCTATTGCTACAAGAGCAGATACACATTTTGAAATTGCTAAATTATGTTTATCTTATAATAAAGATTTGTGGATTGAAAAACCTGTTACTACTAATTTAAAAGATATTAATGAACTAATAAAGTTACAAAAACAAAATGTAGTATTTGTAGACCATACTTTTTGTTATCATCCAGCAGTATTAGGTATGAAAGAAGTTGATATAGGTAAACCATTATATTATGATTCTACAAGAATAAGTTTAGGGCAATTTCAAACAGATGTAGATGTTGTTTTAGATTTGGCAATTCACGATTTATCTATTATTGATTTTCTGTATCCTGAATTAGAACTAGATGAAAGACATATTATAAAACATAATCATATTACAACAAAATCAAATCAAGCAATTATAGACTTAAAATTTAAAAATAAATTACCAGGCTCACATAGAGCATTTACAGCACATATTCACGCTAATTGGGTAAGTCCTGTCAAAAAAAGAAGAATATTATTAACAGGTAGTGAAAAAAGTGTAATATATGACGATATTGATATAGATAAATTGAAAATTTATGATACAGGTAATATAGGAACAGATTATAATATAAATCAATTAGGGGATATTAATATACCAAAGATAAATACAACAGAAGCATTAAGAAATGGGTATTTACATTTTTCAGATTGTATTCGAACAAGAGTCCAGCCAAGAACTAATTTACAAAGAGCTAGGAAGATATTAAGTTGGGTATTATGATTCCGTATCACAATTTATCAAAAATAAACCATCCACTTGCTGATGATATATTAGCAGAGATTAATGTAGTGATTGAAAAAAATAAATTTGTTATGAATACAGAAAAATTTGAGGAAGAATTTGCTGATTATACAGGTGCGAAATATTGTGTCGCACTCTCATCAGGCACAGCAGCTTTACATTTAAGTTTAAAGGCATTAGGCATAGCTGAAGGTGATGAAGTTATTACTGTATCACATACTTTCCGAGCGACCGCAGCTGCGATTAAATATTGTAATGCAAAACCAGTATTCGTAGATATAGATAAAGACACTTTTACAATGGATCCAGAGAAACTAGAAGATAAAATCAACACAAACACAAAAGCAATTATACCTGTTCACATTTATGGTAATATGGCAGATATGGAAAAGATAAACAAGATTGCAAAAAAACACGGAATACCTATTGTAGAAGATTGTTCACAAGCACATGGTTCAACATTTGATAATAAACATGCTGGGACACTTGGAAGAATTGGTGCATATAGTTTTTATCCAGGAAAGAGTTTAGGTGCTCTTGGAGATGCAGGTGCAGTTGTAACTGATGATGAATCACTTGCAAAAGATATTGCAGGATTAAGAAATTGGGCAGATGATGATGTTGGACATAATTATCGTATGGCTTCAATACAAGCAGAAGCATTAAGAATAAAGTTACAAAATTATCCTGATGTATTAGGTGATAAGGAAGATATTGCAGAATATTATCAAGAGAATTTAAAACAAGAAGTTTTTGTTAAAAGAAATGTAAGACATAGTTGGCACATTTATCCATATATTTTAGATGAAAAATATGATAGAGAAGATTTTATTAAAAAGTTATCAGATAAAGTGGAATTAAAAACTCATTATCCTGTTCCTGTTCATAGATTAAGTGCTTATAAATCTTCTTATGAATTACCGAATACTGATTTTGTTGCAAATCATCAAGTTAGTATTCCTATATATCCTGAAGTTGAGAAAGAAGAAGTTGTAGAGGCGATAAATGATTACTTTGCTACCCTTTTATAGAGAAATAACAGATTATGATAAAGAGCCAATTTGGGTTCATAATTTAAAAGGTTTTAATTATCCTTTAATGCTTTCTCAATTATATGATACCTATGCAAGAATAAGTATTGATAAACATACACTTCCGATGAAGGATGTGAAATTTCTTGTCAATACAGATGAAAAAACAAAATTTAATACAAAATTTGAAAGAGTAGATATATTAGAAGATGATGATGGAAATGAATATGAAAAAGTTATCAAAAGAACATTTAGAAATGATGTAAGTGATTTATCTCTTATAGAATCAAAAGTTGTAGCAGAAACAAATGCTGTTAATAAAGTAAAAGGCAAGTTGATTTTATGTGGTGTTGACCATATAATTCGCCGAGATGTTCATTTATTATTTGAGATAGAACCAGATTTTGATATTGCAGTTTCTGTAAGAAAACAAAAAAAAGTTAATAATGCAATAGTTTTGGTAAATGATAGAAAACCAAATTTAGTTAAAAAGTTTTTTAAAAAAAGAAAAAATCTTTATTATGAAATAAAAGCAAAAAAAGATACTGGACTTAAGAATTGGGAGTGGTATGGAGACCAATTAGTTTATGATGAGTTGTTTAAAGAGTTTAGGGGTCCAGATAAAAAATATGTGCTTGGAAAACACAAATATAATATAGATAAAATAAATGAATTAACTATTTTAATATATCCTTATGGTTCTGAATATGTAGGAACGCCTGATGCTTTTCATTATTATAGACATGCTATAATATATGATTTTAAAGGACAAGAAAGAAAAAGACATATTCAAAAAGGATTTCATAATCTTTTTGGAAATACAGAAATTCAACCCTATTTTATATAAATATTGATACTTGTTTAATATTAAACAAATTACGAGGTAACAAACATGCCGTCATGGACAATTGCAGATTCAGCAGCTGGAGCGCCTTTATGGGCTTGTGCAAGTATTAAGCTTGCTCCTACTAGTGCTAATCGTACCAATTTGTATGAAGATGCTGTGGAAGATAATTTTATTACTGATGTTACAATTGGACTTTTCAATTATACAACCACAGAAACCCAATCGGGCAAAATTGCTCACACAGGTTGGATTTTAAAAACAACTGGTACAGGTTCAAGAGCTGGTAGAATACAGTATGAAACTCTAGCTTGCTTATCAAGTAATACATAATAGATTATAGTGTGAGGC
>Ga0187827_10008841_pt1 | contig 10808 bp, 16 predicted proteins | sample ETNtaG_39_FD_167969 | JGI IMG/M metagenome (GOLD analysis project Ga0187827, IMG submission 167969) | Marine microbial and viral communities from oxygen minimum zone, Eastern Pacific Ocean - ETNP2014_SV_150_PacBio MetaG (Illumina Assembly) | ecosystem: Environmental > Aquatic > Marine > Hypoxic... | reverse complement strand
ACATGATAACTTCACAACAGACAGGAGAGGAATGAGGCACTCCATAGGTCATGCAATAAACGACAATCTATTCCCAACATACCACATGTGGTTTGATGAAGGTTTGGCTATGTACGCTAGCGGGGAGGTTGAAACTGCAAAAACAGAATCAGTAGGTTTGAAAGAACCCGATGACTCTTTAAAATTGTACAAATGGGATGAGGCAATAAATCTTTTGACATCGAATCCAGACGAATTTTGGGGTCGTATAAGTTTTAGTGGCAATCCCAACCACATGATTGGACAAACACTTTATATGTTGTTAGATTATTATGAAGGGCTCACGCTAGAAAATAATAGGACAGCTCTAGAGATGCTGGCAGATACTTATGCAATAACAGGCACACAACCTACTAAGGCATTAATTCAAGAAGCATATGGAAAAGCATTGAGGAAAAATTTAGACCATGTGTTTGGGAGCTGGTTGAAGCCTGGTGTTATGAAGCTTTATACTGACGAACGTATTAGAAGCGAGTTTTAAATTTTTTTATAATATCAGAAGTTTTTATTTATAAAATTATTGATTTTAAAGTGATTTCCACAAAAGTAGTTATAAAGAATAAATATATTGCATTTCCGTAATCTTTAAATACTATTAACCTATCCTTTTTGCTGTGAGAGAGAAGGAGAAAGAAATATACTATCTTCTCAATTGATTACAATGGTTAAAACAAAAATAAAACCATTATTACCAAGTTTAAGGGAAAAGAAAAGGTACTTGGCTTTTGAAGTCATATCCGGGCATAGATTTAATGATACATTTCATGTCAATAAAGCAATTTTGGATGCAGCAAACAGTTTTTTGGGCAATTTAGGAATGGCAAAGGCCGGAATTTTACCAATAAATGACAAATGGAATGAAACCTTGCAAAGAGGAATCATGAGAGTGAACAACAAGCATGTTGATGAGCTAAAAGCATCATTGGTTTTTGTAAAAAATATAGAAGGAAAAGAAGCGATTGTAAAAAGCGTAGGCGCTTCAGGTATTTTGAGAAAAGCGCAGCAAAAGTATTTAAATAAGGCATCATAAACTAAAACAAAATGGCAAAAGCAGAAAATATGCAACCAATGCATCAAATGATGGGTTATGACAGGGCTATAACCATGTTTAGTCCTGACGGAAGATTGCTGCAGGTAGAATATGCAAAGAAGACCGTACGACAAGGATCTACTGCTATAGCGATGGTATGTTCTAATGGTATATTGTTTGTTACAGACAAAAGGGTAATTGACAGCTTAGTGGTGCCAGAGGCTGTTGAGAAAATATGGCAGATAGACGAGCATATTGGCGCAACTGCATCCGGAATTTTATCTGATGCCCGCGTCCTTATAGAGCGCGCACAACTAAAAGCACAACAGCACAGAATTACTTTTGATTCATCAATCGACACGCTGACAATAGTAAAAGATATTTGTGATTTAAAGCAGGTTTGCACTCAGAGTGGAGGTCTAAGACCTTTTGGTGTCTCTGTTTTAGTTGCCGGAATTGATGACCACACACCAAAACTTTATGAAACAGACCCAACAGGAATATTCTTCCAGTATATGGCAACAGTTATTGGTGAAGGCGAGGTTGAGGTTGAGGAAATTCTGCATAAAGAGTATAATAAAGATTTAACAATAGAGGAAGGACTTAAACTGTCATTAAAAGCCCTGAAGAAAATCTTGGGTGATAATTTTAAAATTGAAAGAATAGACGCAGCTTACATTAAAACTGATGAAAAAAAATTCAAAAAGTTTTCTAAGGAAAAAATAGAAAAGACTGCTGCAGATATTAAGGATATAAAGAAGAAAAAATAAAACCACAGAGTGGTGCCAAAAATTTACGGAGGAAATTTTTAAGCATGGTAACTGTTGATGAAGCAGTTATTGCAAAGTTAAAGACGCACGGCCAGAATTTTGAGATTTTGGTTGACTGCAATAATGCAATAGCAGTAAGGGAGAACAAGCAAGTTAATATGAAAGATGTTCTTGCCGCTATGAAAATTTTTTCAGATGCAAAAAAGGGTTTAGAGGCTTCTGAAACAGCCATGAAGCAGATATTCCAGACAGCAGATGCAGAGGAAGTTGCAAAGCAGATAATACTGAAAGGGGACATACAGGTAACCTCAGAATACAGAAGCAATTTAAGGGAAAACAAGAGAAAACAAATCATAAACATGATCCACAGGAACGGTGTTGATCCAACAACCCATGCGCCACACCCTGTAATCAGAATTGAGAATGCATTGGAAGAGATAAAATTCCATGTTGATGAGTTTGCACCTGTAGAAGAGCAGTTACAGGATGCGTTAAAAAAATTAAAGGCAATCATTCCAATAAAGTTCGAGGTCAAGGAAATTGCAGTCAAGATAGGGCCGGAATATGCTGCTAAAGCATACCCAACTGTTAAAAAATACAGCACTATATTAAGGGAAGAGTGGCAGAACAATGGCTACTGGGTAGCTGTGGTAGAGATGCCAGGTGGTTTAGAAGAGGAATTTTACGAAAAGGTAAACAGCATCTGCCATGGAGAAGTTGAGGCAAAGGTTTTGAAAACGAAATGAGCAAAATAAATGTAAAAGATAAGGACATTGTAGTTCCCGGGGAAATATTAGCTGTAGGAATGGACAGCTTTCCAGGGATTGGGACTTACAGGGAAGGAGAAAACATAATTGCTGCACGGCTTGGATTAGTACAGTTAGATGGAAGAACAATAAAACTCATTCCTTTGTCTGGGAGATATATCCCAAAAAAATATGATACAATTATATGCAGAGTTATTGATGTCAATATGAGCGGCTGGCGTTTGGACACTAACAGCCCTTACTCAGCTATGCTTTCCATGAAAGAAGCTACTTCACAATTTATTGCCCGCGGTGCAGATCTTACAAAATTCTATGATATAAATGATTGTGTTTCGTGCAAGATAATAAATGTGACAAGTCAGAAGCTTGTTGATGTGACAATGAAAGGTGAGGGGTTACATAAGCTGAAAGGCGGGAGAATAATCAGTGTTGTAAGCAATAAAGTTCCTAGGATAGTTGGAAAACAGGGAAGCATGGTTTCAATGATAAAGGATGCAACAAAATGCAACATAACAGTCGGACAAAATGGTCTTGTTTGGATTAGCGGAAGTCCTGAAGGAGAACTGCTGGCTGTTAACAGCATAAGAAAGATTGAGGAAGAAAGTCACTTAAGTGGTTTAACTGACAGAGTTAAGGAGTTTTTGGAGAAGAATAAAGTAAAAGCATAATTATTTGGTGATAATATGGCTTACAAAGAAAGACTGGATGGAAGGAAATTTGATGAGGCAAGAAAGATAGAGGCAAAAGCAGGAGTAATTCCAAATGCAGATGGCTCTGCATACTTTAAGATAGGAAATACATGGGCCTATGCTGCTGTTTACGGTCCCAGAAATCTGCATCCAAAATTTTTGCAGAATCCATCAAAAGGAATTTTAAGATGCAATTACAATATGATGCCTTTCTCAAGCACTGGAGAGCGTGTAAGACCTGGCAGTTCTCGCCGTTCAAAAGAAATTTCTTTAGTAACAGAAAAAGCATTATTGCCAGTATTGGATTTAAATGATTATCCTAACTCTGTAGTTGATGTTTTTATTGAACTGCCGCAGACAGAAGCTGGCTCAAGATGTGCAGGCATTTGCGCTGCATCAATCGCTCTTGCAGACGCAGGGTTAGCAATGAAAGACTTAGTTGCATCAGTTTCTGTTGGCCGCGTTGACGATAAGCTTGTTGTTGATTTGGATTACCAGGAAGAGGCATATGAAGACTGTCCTGTGGTTGATATACCAATTGCTATGATGCCTAACTATGATGAAATTACTTTATTGCAGATGGATGGCGTAATTTCAAAAGATGATTTTAAAAAGGCTCTTGAGATGGGAAAAAAAGTTTTAAAGGATATTTATGAAGTGCAGAAAAAAGCATTGAAAGATAAATACAAAACTGAAATTAAGAAATAATATGGTGTTTACAAATGAATAATGAATTAAGGGATCATGTAATAAAGCTTTTTGAGGCTAATACCAGGCTGGATGGAAGAAAATTAACTGATTACAGGACTGTTAAAGTGGATGTTGATGTTACTAATACTGCAGAAGGCTCTGCCCGCGTAAGAATAGGAAAGACAGATGTTATGGTAGGTGTAAAAGTAGAGGTTATGGAGCCTTATCCCGATACCCCGGATGCTGGGAGTATAATGGTCGGAGCTGAGTTACTGCCGTTATCAAGCCCTGATTTTGAATTAGGACCTCCTGGTCAGGAAGCAATAGAGCTTGCAAGAATTGTTGACCGCGGTATTCGTGAAAGCAAATGCATCGATTTCAAAAAATTATGCATAAAGGAAAGGGAAAAAGTATGGATGATAATTATTGATATATGCACAATTAATGATGCTGGGAACTTATTTGATGCTTCTGCTCTGGCAGCTATCGCAGCATTGAAAAACATGAAGTTTCCAGAATATAAAGATGATGTAATTGATTACAAAAAGAAAACAAGCAAAGACCTTGAGCTGAAAGATACTCCGCTTTCAGTAACTGTAATCAAGATTGGAGATAAGTTTATTGTTGATCCCAGTTCAGAAGAAGAAAAAGTAATTGATGCAAGGCTTACTGTTGCAAGCTTAAGCGACGGAACTTTATGCGCAATGCAGAAAGGCGGAGATTATCCATTAACAGCTGACGATATAATGAAAATGGTTGATATTGGACTGGAAAAGGGAAAAGAGCTGAGAAAATTAGTAAAATAATTAATTAATTCTTGAATAAATAAGATGGATACTTTAACTAACGAAAGATTAGAAAGAGAATTCAAAGTAACCAAAAAAACATTAGACAATATAGAAATTAAAATTAATAAAAATAATAAATTATATGATAATGCTTTGCATTTTATTGATACTGCAAAAAGATATTATAAAGATGCCAAGTATTTTGAAGACAAAGGTGACAAAGCATCTGCATTTGGAGCCTTAAATTACGCATTTGGCTGGCTGGATGCCGGAAAGAATATAGGTTTATTTAAAGGAAAAAAATAAAAAAGTTAAATTAAGCAAAATCAATTCCCAGTTCCTTATTAAACACAACATTTTCTTTTCTCTCTGTTTTTGCATTCAATTTGCCTAGAATCCACGGGCTATGAACCCCTGTCATTATTGTCATTACAGTAAGCTTTCCCTTCATTTCTTCTGAAACCCTGGCTCCCCAGATGACATTTGCATCAGAATCAAGGGTTTCTGTAACTAATTCCCCTATTTTGCTTACCTCATCAAGAGTCATATCTGGACCACCTTCAATATGAATCAAAGCGCCTGTTGCACCTTTATAGCTTATATCCAACAGGGGATTGCTTAATGCACCTTTAACAGCGTCATCTACCTTATTAGTTGTATCAGAAGCTCCTACACCAATAGCTGCTACTCCGCCATTTGTCATGATTGCCTTAACATCAGCATAATCCAGATTAACTAAGCTTGGAACAGCGATTGTCTCGACAATTCCTCTAATCATAGTTGCTATTAGTTCATTTGCAACTGCAAATGCTTGCTGCACTGGCAAATTTCCAGCAATATTAACCAGACGATTATTGTCTATAACTATAACAGTATCAGAAACTTGTCTTAGCTGCTGCAAGCCAAATTCAGCTTTATCTATCCTAGCTCTTTCAATGCTGAAAGGCATTGTTACAGTGCCAATAACAATTGAACCAGACTCCTTTACAACTTGTGCAATAAGTGGTGATGCACCAGTTCCTGTACCGCCGCCCATGCCAGCACATATAAATGCCATGTCTGTTGCTTTTACAGTATCCTTAATATCCTGAATGCTTTCCTGAGCAGCCTCCGCACCTTTATCTGGAAAACCGCCGCAGCCTAAGCCTCTTGTCAGTTCTTTTCCTATCAAAACCTTTTTGTCAGAACTTGTAATATCCAAATGCTGTTTATCTGTGTTGCAGGCAACAATTTCAGCTCCTTTAATGCCTTTTTTATAGAGCCAGGATACCATGTTGCAGCCAGCCCCGCCTATACCCAGAACTTTAATATTTGCTTGCCCAACCATATTATCATAGTTAATATTTTGTTGATTTTTTACAGCTTCTTGCACTATAAAATCCATATCAAATCACCTCAATTTTTTCTATAGTTCTACATAAATAAATGTGTTCTAATTACTATTAAAGTGACAGTATATAAATGTTATGTTTTTGTATACTAATATACTGTTGTAGTAAAATATATATATTGGGGTATAATTAGGCTTTAAAGAGCACTGTTCAAAAAGTACGGCTGTGCCTAGTGAACGCGACGAGCGACTGCGAGTCGCTCGCAATTCACGGGGAGGTGGGTGGGAATAACATGCAAAGACATTAATAAAAATGCCGTGTATGTGCACGAAATAATATTTACCAAATGAAATCAAGATGCGACATTTTGGATTCAGTCCGCTCTGACACAGCCCTCTAAATAGGAAATTTTTTATATTCTATAATACCTTAATAGGTTAAAATGAAAGGCCGTGCAGCATATAGTAGCGCAACTATATTTTCACTAATGGTCAGTCTTTTATTAGATGGCTTGGGTCTTCTTTGGATATTTGTCGGACTCTGGGATGGTATTTCTAAAGTCATCGTTAAGGGAATTATAATACTCCTTGTTGGGTTTGGTATTGGCGCTATAGCGAATTTCTTAAAATAAATAGAATTCCTTTGGTTTATTATTGCTATACTATTTTGTAAACCCCGGGCTCCATAAAAACTTTTTCTGTCTTGACTGCTGAACCTTTCTCTTTCTTTAGAATATTATCAGAATCTAACGTAGCAGTCCCTAAAGCTATTAATTCATCTTTCAAAGTCATAATTGCTACTATGTTATTTTTATTTATTTCATCATTTAATTTGCTTATTCCAGGAATGTTTAAATCAGCACCATGGCATAAATTATCTACAGTTGTGTCAAAAACCCATATTTTCGGTAAATGCTTTATGGCATTTTCTATTGTCTGTATAATTTTTCTTAAGAATTTGTCATTTTTTTCATTTTTATAGAAATAATATGCATCAGTTAAATCCTGTAATGTAAATAATGTTTCTTCATTAAAAGGACCTGCTTTTGTTCTTCTAAGCTCGAGCATATGAGCTCCTGTTTTTAGTTTTTGCCCTAAATCATGAATTAGTTTTCTTATGTAAGTACCCGCCTCACAACCTACAATAAACAAAACATCTTTTTCTTCTTTCTCAATAATGTCAAAATAATAAATTTCTCTTTCTCTTTTTACTCTTTTTACAGAGCTTTTTAAAGGAGGGATTTGCTTTATTTTACCTGTAAAATTATTTTTTATTGTTTCCCTTAATTTTGTCTCACCAACATCTTTATGCAGGTGCATTATTCCAATATATTCCTTTCCGGATTTAAGCAGTGTCTGCACAATTCTTGTAGCTCTGCCTAATGCTACTGGCAAAACTCCATGAACATGAGGATCTAAAGTTCCTGAATGACCGCTTTTATTTATATTAAGAATTTTCTGCACATAATCACTCACCTGATGAGAAGTAGGGCCTTGGCATTTGTTTATATTAACAACACCATAATTAATTATTTCTTCTGTTGTTCTTTCTTCTGGTTTGCAGCCTAGCTTGCTGTCAGTTTTTGCTTGTTTTTTTATAAGAATTTCTCTTTTTACTTTTTCAAATGGCAATAACTTAGTCATATAGATTGGAAAAAAATATTGATTTAATAAGGTTGTTGTTTAGAATAACAAAACACTTATATATATCCAGTTTAGGGAATATTGTATGGCAAAACTGCATACAAGGCAGAGAAGAAAGTTAAAGATGCATGGTGTCAGAGGCAGGAACAGGAAAAAAAGACCTAAAACCTTTAAGTCAGAAGAAGCTGCAAAAAAATATGCAGAAGCCAAAAGCATAAAAAATTATAAATTGGTCGATCTGGCATTTTCCAGCCCTAAGAGGAAAAAACTAAAGATTGTTGTTGAATGATTTTTTTAATTGTTCTAGTACTTTATCTAGATAAGAAATCTTTTATTTTCCGCTCTCATCTGCCCATTTGCAATATTCGCATTCTTCACTTGCTTCTGGAATCTTATCTTTTAACACTTCAAGGGCATTTTTAAATATATTTTCTGCATTCTCTATGCTTACCTTCATCTTTATCAGATCAGTATTGAAAACAACATCGCCATTTTCATTTACTTTGTCTGGATGATAGAACAATAGATAAGCGTAATCCTCTGTCTTGTAGTTGTTTTTTCTCAATAGCAGGTTGTATATGTCCATCTGGTTCTGGTAGTGTTCATGGGTGTCTTCCTTTAATGGATAGCCTCTTGTCTTGTAGTCTAAAACTATTATTTTATCTCCTTTTTTTAACAGATTGTCTACTGCTCCCCTGAATAGGTTTTCTTCACTGTCTTTCCACTGTATTCCCTTAAAGTTATTCCTCCATACATCAAGTAATTCTTTATCATCAAATAACTTAACATCTTTTAATTCCTTTATTTCCGGAGGAAGCTTTCCTTTTTCCATAAAAGAGTCAAAATAAATCTTTAGGATTTTATCCATACCACTTGGTAAAGAAGGGAATGGTCCTGATGGTCTCTTTATGTTTTTGTTGAAGTGGAGCCAGAAGCATCTAGGACAATCCTTAAGTAAACTTAAACTGGAAGGGGAGAATTTGTGTGGCATATTGGTTATGATAGTAGGTTAGGGTTTATATGGTTTTTGGAGTTTTATCAAGTAATATTTATATATTGGGGCATATGTGTAGGGCTATTATTAGGGGTGTTTTGTAATGATGAAAAAATCAAATGTTGAACTTAAGAAAATTACAAAAGAAACCATAATCAAAGATTTGAAAATATCTAATTCAGAAGTATATGACTTTAAGTACAAGAACTACTAAAAAATAGAAAAGAAAAGATTTGCCTAAATGGATACAAGATGAGTAAAAATGGATTCAAAAACAAACATCCGGGAACAAAACAAAGAAAATTTGGAGATTGAGGATTATGTAGATTTTAGAAGAAGATTTAAAAAATTGATTGAAAAGCACAAAAATGATGAGAATTATGACTTAATAAAAGATTATCCTAAGATATTTTCACTTATAACCAATATTGCTTCTGACAAAAATTCAGACGGCATAGTAAAAGTGATCATGAATAGTGCGATTTCTTATTTTATTCTTACAATAGATGTTGTCCCTGAGAAAGAATTTGGAATCAAAGGCTACGTAGACGATTTCTTCATAAGTTTATACGCATTGAATAAATTATTGGAATATGATTCAAATCAAGGTGAATATTTGATTAGTAAACATTGGAAATTGGATGATGATTACAAGGTTTACATTTCTGAAAAATATTATCAGCAAATGAGGGCGCTTAATGACAGAATAATTGCTGATATAATTGCTTATTCTGGAATGGGATTCATAGAGGAAATCATACTATTTAAACAAAATTCTAAAACATATTCGGAAAAAAAGATAAGAATTCTTGAAAAGCAATTGGATTATATGTTTCATTTATTTTTTAATCGTTCCCTTATCGGCAAGGTGGCCCTCCAATGACTACATCTATTTTCTTTACATTCTTCTTTTTTAGAATAGAAAGCAACTCTTCTTTTTTTATGTTTTTTATATCTTTTTGAAGTAATTCTGTTTCTGGGAAATTGATTTTATATGAATGGACTGCAGGCTCCCAAAAATCATTTGCTAAAATTATGTTGTAGCCTGCTTTTTTGAATCCCAGGTCAAAGCCTCCGCATCCTGAAAAAAAGCTCATAACATTTAATGTATCCTTCATTTTTGCCTCTTTGTAAGTTAATTAAAATTTTTGATGTATATAAACCTTACTTAAACTTTAGACAATATTTATGTCGCTTATTGAATTTACCTAAAAACCCCAAAATAAACAAAAAGTTTATATACTTGCTGTATTTACTAGTGTATATACAAAGGTGATACACAATGGATATAGAAAAAATCAAATCAATTCCAGAAAAATATAGGAGGTCAGTTCATCTGACTTTAAGAGTTTCTCCCGACATAAAAAATTGGTTGGTAGAAAATAACTTTAGTGCTACTTCAATATTTCATGAAGCAATAAAAGAATTAGGATATGAGAAGGGCAGTGCAAGTAATTTTGAAGAAGATGTTGTAGAGCCTAATCCTGAAAGTTCTAGAGAGAGGCCGTTGCAAGATAATGGAAATGGGGAAGTATACTATGTAAAGCAGAGAGTGCGAACCAGATATGGTTGGAGAACCAAACTTGTTCATCAGAATAGGCCAAAAAAATATGGAAGAGGGAAGGGAAATATTGCAGCACAGAGAGGAAGGGCAAGAGGTAGGCGTAGAAGGGGGTAAAATAAAATGACAAGTGATCAGAATACCACTGGACATCTGCGCATAAGCTATTTATACCAATTTATCACTATAAAATATGCGATTAATATCGCATAAATAGTATTAAAACAATGGAGCGTGGGAAAATGGAAACAATTGGAATAGTGGAAACTATAGAAAAAATAGAAATGGTAGAAAAACATAACATAGAGTATTCATGCGGATGTGTGCATGAGATAGCATTGCCTAGAGGTGGTGGATGGTGGCAACCAACAGGAAATAACAAGAAGTGTAGTAAACATAAATGAAGGGTGTAAACCATGGAAAGTGTAATTGTTGAGATGAAGAGCAAACCTACAATTATTGAAGGTTTGCTTAACAAACTCAAAAAAAAGCATAGGGCAGAGGAT
>Ga0187827_10008839_pt1 | contig 10809 bp, 9 predicted proteins | sample ETNtaG_39_FD_167969 | JGI IMG/M metagenome (GOLD analysis project Ga0187827, IMG submission 167969) | Marine microbial and viral communities from oxygen minimum zone, Eastern Pacific Ocean - ETNP2014_SV_150_PacBio MetaG (Illumina Assembly) | ecosystem: Environmental > Aquatic > Marine > Hypoxic... | reverse complement strand
GTATACTGTCAATTCTTTTTCAATTTCCTCAATTTTTTTACCCTGTTTGCTAATAATTGACTTCAGGGTTTCAATATTTCCTACTGATCCAGCGTTTTCTTCATCTAAAAAAGAATCAGGACGGGTTCCGGAACATCCGGTTAACCCTAAGAATAAAATGGTTATAAATAAAATGCAAATATTACCTGAAGAGGCGGTCATGATGATTTTCCTTGATTTTCTATGAATTTAAAGGGGTTAAGTTTACACTATTTAGAAATACCATACCAATTCCTAATCCATCTTAAATATGATGATTGATAATATTATTGGACAGTGCTAAAATAAACATACAAGATAATAGGAAGGAACCTCCGTAGCTGAGAAATGGAGCTGGTAATCCGGTAACAGGAAGTAATCCCACCGTCATGCCAAAATTAACTATCAGGTGGATGAAAATAATACTGGCAAAACCAATGAGGGTCAAGCTGGAAAATCGATTTGAAATTATACCAGCATAGGTAGTAATCCAATACAGCATAAAAAAGAACGCTATCAATATAATTGTAATTCCCAATAAACCAAACTCCTCTCCAATAACCGAAATTATAAAATCCGTATCCCGCACTGGTAAATAGCGTAACTGAGTCTGTGTACCCTCGCCAACTCCTTTCCCCCACAGCCCTCCAGAACCAACGGCAATAATGGATTGAATGACCTGGTAGCCAGCGCCTTGAGGATCCCGCATAGGATTCAAAAGTGTTAGTATCCGTTCTTTTTGATGATGAAATAAAAGATTATTCCAGATGAAGGGAGATAGGACTCCGCAGCCAATATTTACCAGAAAATGTACAGCTCCAGTTATAATCTTTGGTTGACTGAAATAGATTATGATAATCAAAATTCCCATCCAGGCAGAAAAAAGAGTTAAATTAAATGCGGAAATTATGCTGATAGCTGGCGCCAACATAGAAAACAGATAAAACGACCGCACTCCAGACCAATATAACATGGGGAATACTATGAAGCCATACACAATCGCCGTACCAAAATCAGGTTGTTTAAATACCAAAATGGAAGGGATAGCTGCTGTTACTAAAACAATAAATATTATTTTAATCTCATTCATATTCCCCGATTGGTCTGCCAGCACCCTGGCGATTGCAAAAACCAGAAATAATTTGCCGATCTCAGATGGCTGAAATGAAAATGGACCAAGCAGCAGCCACCGCTTCGATCCTCCAATTGCAGGCATAAAATAGGTTAAGCCAATCAACAAAATTAATAAGCCATATAAATGATAGGCATATTCATGAAAAAACTGAATCCGCAGCCATTGAGCAGCAATAAATACCACACAGCCAAATCCAAACCAGATGGACTGTTTAATGAAAGTAGAAGAAAAAAATGACATATCCGCACTGGTATACTTGAGTGTAATGAAACTGATACCCAAAAGAAAAATAACAGGTAAAATAATACCCCAGCGGATATTTATTTTATAGGGGGGTTGAAATAATTTATTAACCGTGTAATTAAAAAGGAGAGTTTTCCTGAGCATATTTAAATATTTCATGTGAAATTAATGCGGCTTCCACAGACCCCTTACCGCCATGTTCAACTAAAACGGCTGCAGATAGAACGGGGATTCCATCTTGTACTAAATACCCTGTAAACCAGGAATGGTCTTCTCCATGCGGATTTTGCGCAGTTCCGGTTTTACCGTGAACCTCTGCACCAGCCACTTTTGCAATTTTTCCCGTGCCATCTTTATGATTTACCACCTGCCAGGTTGCCTTTTGTAAAAAATCCCAAGTAGAGGATTTCAGTGATATATTGACTTTTTTAGATGGTTCATTTAAAACTAAATGAGGAGAATATGTGTAGCCTCTCATAGCAATTATATTCATCATCTGTACTATTTGAATTGGTGTTGTCAGAATATCTCCTTGTCCTATAATAAAAGTCAACAGGTTCCCAGTTGCCCAGCCCCATCTGCCATATTTTTCATTCAGATAGGATCTTCCGGGTATGTTGCCCCTTTTCTCTCCAATTAAATCAACACCGGTGACTGACCCAAACCCAAAGTTTTCAGCCATTTCTTTCCAATCTTTAAAAGATAATTTCTGCATCAAATGATAAAAATAGATATTACATGATTGCAGAAGAGCGGTTTCCATGTTAACCTCTCCATGGCCTGCTATATTCCAGCATCGAAAATCTCTATCCCCTAATCTGTACACTCCATTGCAGAAAACGGTCCAGTTTTTATTTACAATATTATTTTCAAATGCCAATGCGGCTCCAATAAGCTTAAATGTACTTCCCGGCGGATAAAGTCCCTGGATTACTCTGTTCAATAGTGGTTTTTCGGGATCTGAATTCCAACCCCGCCATAAATCAATGGGAACGGGACCAGCAAAAGAATTTAAACTATAATCCGGAGCTGACACATAAGCTGCAATTTCTCCTGATTTTGGAAGCATACAAATCACAGCACCTTTCTTATCAACAAAAAGCTTTTCTAAAAGGGATTGTAATTTACTATCTATGGAAAGTTGTAATGAATTTCCGGGAATGGATTGGGTTCCGGGGTTTTCTGGATAAATACCATGATCAATTCCGTAAATGTCCACTAACCGAAATTCTGTACCATCTCTCCCGCGGAGAATTGATTCATACATTTTCTCAATCCCGCTGAACCCAAATACATCCCCTAATTTATATTCCAATTCTTTTTCAGGCTGGGATACTGAGCTCTTGGTTACAATTCGTAAGTATCCAAGAACATGGGTTAAGCGGGCATCATTGGGATATGTCCTGGCAGGGAATTCGGAAAAAATAGTTCCGGGTAGATCAAGCTTATTTTCTTCAAGACGGGACCGGGTTTCAAAATCAATATGGCGTTTTATTGTAACTGGACGAAATCTATGGAAGGATTTTTTTCTGCGCATGATATCCGATCTCAGTTCAATTGTAGATAATCCTGTTACATTCGATAACATATTGTAATTATATTGATTTGTAACATCAAAAGGAATTATAGATAAATCATAGATTTGCCGGTTATCCACTAAGGGAATACCATTTCTGTCATATATAATGCCCCGGGGAGCATGTAAGGAAATTTTACGTACACTATTGCTGCCGGCTTTTGCTTCATATTCTTGATGCTGATATACCTGAAGATAATAAAACCGCATAAACAGGACAGCGAAAAATACCGCTAAAATAAATTGTAATTTCCGGTATTTCTGCATCATCTGAAAATTCTACTTGGCTGTAACACCATGCTTCATAAATGATTTATCAATAATAAATAAAATTGTGAAACTAAGCAGGGAATGAATTGCGATAACCTGTATGTAAACGGGGATAGATATATGAACACCATTAAATTTAATGAAAAAATAAATGAAAAAATGAAGTAAATACATTAGAAAAATAAAAAGTAATCTGATGTGTTCCGGCCAAATATTCCTATATAATGCTAATGTCCCCAGACCAAAACCGAGAGCTGATTTAGTAAATGCCATTGCCCCCAGCAATTCAACCTGTGTAATAAAGTCTTGGGTGATTCCGAAAATAAATCCCAAAATTATGGCATAGAATCTTCCATGATAGAAACCAATATAAGTGAGATATATGATAAGTATATCAGGTACTATTTTTAATTTGTGAAAACTAAATGTCGGAATAAAAATTTGCCCAATTAGAATAACCACGGACAAAACTAAAATCTGTATATAGGATTCCTTACTCATAAAATCACGAAAACATAGTCTAAATTTTCAAGAGAACCGACTAATTCAACCACCACATGCTGAAATGGATTGTTTTCATCCCTTTTTACTGAAATCACCCTGGCTACAGGAATATTTGGCGGATATATTTCTGAAATACCGGATGTATAGGCAATTTCACCTTCGTTCAATGGCATACTTTTTCGCACACCTTCCAATATTCCAAATTTGCCGTGAGTGGGAATAAATAACCCCAAGGCACGATCCTCACCGATTCTAATGGACACTCGAAAGTTTTTGTCGGTTATGAGTTGAGTCAATGCAGCGTGATCCCCAACCTGAATTGTCTTACCGAGCAACCCGTTTTCATCCATGACTGTCAGATTTTTCCCCACCCCTTCCTCTTTTCCTACATCTATTGTAATGGATTGAGCAGGAAGTCCAAAATTATGATTTACTACATTAGCAGATATATAATTCAGTGATTTGTCTTGGGTAAAATTCAGCATTTCTTTCAACCGCCGATTTTCCTTATGGTAACTCTCCAACTCAGAATTCATAAGGGTGAGTTGGATCAGTTTATTTTTCAAAAGTTTGTTTTCTTCCCGGATGGTGAATACCTCATTGTACCAGGTTACTGGGTAGGCAAGGGTACTTGCAAACCAAGAAAGTTGAAACTTAAGCTGCCGTATTTGGGGTGATGTCCGGGTAAAAAGAAGTAGTATGGAAAGTAATAAGGTCAGTAAAAGAGCCAGAACATCTTTATTGATGAATGGAACTCTGGGGCGCGCCATCAGGGTTGGATGAGGACGTCTTTATATTTTTTCAAATTTTCCAAAACGATGCCGGTACCTTTTACCACCGTAAAAAGGGGGTCCTCTGATACATTTACCGGTAGATTTGTTTTACTGCGGATGTGAACATCCATATCCTTCAAAAGAGCTCCGCCACCAGTGAGAATTATTCCAAAATCAATAATATCAGAGGAGTGTTCCGGAGGAGTTTTGTCCAATGCATTTTTTATGGCTGATGTAATTTGGAAAACGGTTTCAGCCATAGCTTGACGGATCTCATCTGAAGATACTTCCATTGTTTTTGGTATGCCTGTTATTAAATCCTGACCTTTAACTGCTATTTTATTCCCTGAACTTCTCACTGCTGAACCAACAGTGCATTTTATATTTTCAGCAGTTCGCTCACCAATTCCTAATTTATGCTGTTCCTTGAACCAATCAACAATTGCTTTGGTTTGTTCGTCCCCGGCAATTCGTATAGTTTCAATTGTACCGATACCATTTAAAGAGATAACAGCAATTTCTGTTGTGCCCCCGCCAATGTCCACAATCATATTCCCAACCGGTTTACTCACATCAATTCCAATCCCGATAGCGGCAGCCATCGGCTCCTCAATTAAATAGACTTCACTGGCATTGGCATGTTCGGCGGATTCTTTCACAGACCTCTGTTCCACATCCGTCACACCGGAGGGGATACAAATCACAATTCGGGGACGAGCAATCCGGCTGAGTTTTATTTTACGAATAAATCCCAAGATCATGGCATCAGTCATTTTATAATCAGCAATTACTCCATCTTTCAGGGGTCTGAGAGTTTCAATACCGCTATGAGTTCTGCCAACCATTTCATTGGCTTCATCTCCTACGGCGATAATTTCACCATTCACCACATTCCGGGCAACAATTGAGGGTTCATTGAGAACAATGCCCTGCCCTTTAATCCAGATGAGGGTATTTGCAGTCCCCAAGTCAATAGCAATATCACCTGTTACAATATTTATAAAATTTGAAATCCCAAACATAATTTAGTCCTAATGAAGGAAGTGCCTGATTCTTGTTAATACCATTGCTACACCCAGTTCATCTGCCTTTTCGATTACATCCTTATCTTTGATGGAACCTCCCGGTTGAATAACAGCAGAAATACCAGCCTTTGCGGCTATTTCAATACTATCCGAAAAAGGGAAAAAGGCATCTGAAGCCATGATGGCACCCTGTAAATTTAATCCAGCTTCGGATACTTTTTGTATAGCAATTTTTACTGAATCAATTCTGGACATTTGTCCTGCACCTACTCCCAGCAGCTGGTTTTGGTTGGCAAATACAATTGCGTTAGATTTTACATGACGAACCATTTTCCACCCCAATTTAAGGGCAGAGAGATCTGATTCGTTGGGAGCTTTCCGGGTAACTGTTTCCAGATTCTCCAGTTCACCCTGCTGGGTATCCTTCTGTTGGTACAGAAATCCTCCGGCAGTAGATTTAATAGAAAAATCATCTTTTAATCCTTCTTTGCCAACGCTGATTATGCGGAGATTTTTTTTCTTTTTCAGAATGTCTAAAGCAGTTTCAGAGAAAGAGGGGGCAATAATACACTCCAGAAAAGGCTGTATTAACACTTGGGCAGTTTCTGCATCCACCCCCCGGTTAAAACCAACAATACCGCCAAAGTAACTCACGGGGTCTGTTGATACAGCCCTCAGATAGGCTTCCTTCGGATTTTCTCCCAAGCCAAATCCGCAGGGATTGGCATGCTTAATTATGGCGCAGGCAGTTTCTTTAAATTCTAATGGGATGTTATATGCGGACTCCATATCGGCATAGTTATTATAGGATAAAGTTTTTCCCTGATGCTGAATCCATGCGGTAGATTTTCCTGCAGGCAGATAAAAGACTGCATTCTGATGTGGATTTTCTCCATATCGCAGATTTGCAGATTTATTAAGATTCAAATTTATCGTATCAGGCAGTCCCTCTACATCCTTTGTGAAATAATTACAGATGGCAGATTCATAGGCAGATGTCATGGCAAAAACCGCAGCGGCAGATTTTTTTCTATATTCCAAGGGGATATCCCCATCAGTATCTATACAGATTTCCATAAATTCAGCGTATTTTTCAGGGTCGCATAATGGCAGTACGGAATGATAATTTTTTGCAGCCGCCCGAATCATGGATGGTCCACCAATATCAATAAATTCAATGGCTTTTTTTAAATCTAAATTCTTTTCCACAGCTTCCTGAATAAAGGGGTAAAAATTAACTACCACCAAGTCAATTTCCAGCCCGCCCAAATCTTTTAAATCATTCATATGCTGGTGATTATCCCTTTCCGCCAATATTCCCCCAAATATCTTGGGATGGAGGGTTTTAACCCTGCCGTCCATTACAGATCCGCTGCCGGTAATATCTCCTATTCCTGTCACCTGCAATCCAGCTTTTTCCAATACTTTCTGGGTACCCCCCGTGGAAAGTATTTCTATATTCTGGTTCGCTAAAAACTGCCCCAATTCTATAATTTCAGATTTATCCCATACACTTAATAGCGCTCGTTTAATTTTCATTATATTCCAATATTCTTGGTTTATTGTTTCCCATGATAATTCTGTTTTCGCAAGAGGCTTTTACCACTTCCGGATATAATTCATGCTCTACCTTAAACACTCTCTCTGCGAGAGCTTCAACTGTGTCAGTATCTAATATCTTAACTTTTCGCTGCGCAATTATAGGACCATGATCATATTTTTCATCCACAAAATGGACCGTTGCACCACTGTATTCTGCTCCGGATTTAAGCACCGCTTCATGCACTTTCATTCCGTAAAATCCCTTACCTCCAAAATCGGGGAGCAAGGCAGGATGAATATTTAAAATTTTGTTTTTATATTGTTGAACAATATTTTGAGGAAGCATTTTCATATACCCCGCCAGACAGATTAAATCTACTTCAGCCTTTAAAAGAGCCTGTAAAAGAGAATATTCACGGGTATGGAGATTCGGGTGTCGATTTTTATTTACAATTAAAGTTTGAATTGAATTTTCATCCGCATAGGTGATGGCTCCGCAATTGGGGTTATTGCTCACAACCAGTACAATTTCCCCTGGTATATTTCCGCTGAGGATATGATTATGAATCGCCTTAAAATTTGAGCCTCTGCCAGATGCAAATACCGCAATATTTTTCATTTATTCAGCGCTTTCTCAATTTGGTTTAGTATATTCTGGAGGCCATTTTTATCAGTAAAAATATTGAATCCATCAGAATTAATAGTGAGGACCTTTTGATCCTTACAGTGGCTTATCCACTGATCATATGAGATATTCAGGCTGTGTAAATATTCGGGTGAAATATCCCGTTCAAAGTCACGGTCACGGTTTCTTATCCGTGACAAGAGCGTATCTGTAGATGCTTTCAGATAAATAATCAAATCTGGTTTGCGTAAAAATCGGGTCATGTTTTTAAACAGATTCTGATAGGTGTTCCAATCTCTGTCAGTCATAAATTTCATTTCATGCAGATTCCTGGCAAAAATTTCAACATCTTCATAGATCGTGCGATCCTGAATTACCCCAGTGTCAGAATTTATAATATCTATTTGGCCGGCGAAACGGTGATGTAGAAAATAAATCTGCAGGTTAAAACTCCAGCGGTGCATATCCCGGTAAAAATCATCCAGATAGGGATTGTCGGCAACTGATTCATAAAACTCCTTCCAGCCAAAATTCTGGGCGACAATTTTGGTGAAGGTAGTTTTGCCAACGCCAATATTTCCGGCAATACCAACAAAGGGATTTTTTATCAATCCAGTCTCTCCCCTGTCATTTTGCCATCCTTTAATTGAATTAATTTCACTGGTATTATTTGGTTCACTTCATCCTCATTCCCTTTTAGGGCAATGGGAATATAATTTTCAGAATGGCCGGAAAGAATGCCTTCTTCCCAATTTTCAATCAGCACCTGCTTGATCCTGCCTATATTATTTTCATAAAAACAGCGTTTTTTCTGGATAGATAAGCGATGCAGAATTTGACTTCTCTCTGCAATAATATTTTGAGGTACCTTTGGCTGAATATTTACAGCATCCGTATTATCCCGCTGGGAATATGAAAACACATGCAGATAGGAGACATTCAGATTATTCAGGAAGTCATAGGTCTCCTGAAAATTATCTTCACTTTCTCCGGGAAAGCCCACAATCACATCTACACCGATACAGGCATCCGGCATGAGAGATTTAATTTTCAAAATTCTGTCAGTATATAACGATGTTTTATAGCGCCTCCGCATGGTTTTCAGTATTTTATCAGAACCAGATTGCAATGGGATATGAAAATGGGGTAGAAACTTTTCTGAACATGCTGTAAAATCAATAATTTTGTCTGTGAGAAGATTGGGCTCAATAGATGAAATCCGATAGCGGTTGATTCCATCCACCCTTTCCAATTCATGAATTAGATCATAAAAGCTTTCATCCTGCCCTGTTCCAAAATCCCCTACATTCACACCGGTGAGGACTATCTCCCGTATATTTGATTGAGCGATTTTTTTTGCCTGAGTAATAATATCAGAGATTTTTCCACTTCGGCTTCTCCCCCGGGCTAAGGGGATGGTACAGAAACTGCAGGTGTAATCACAGCCATCCTGCACTTTTAAATATGAACGGGTTCGCTCTCCGATTGAATAGGAAGGCACGAATTTCTTAACGGAATCAATATCCGAATTTAAAATGACAGCTGTTCCATTGAGATCATTTGACTCAATTTGTTCAGCCAGATTAAACTTTTCTTCGGCGCCTGCTACAATACTCACGCCGGGTATTTCTGCTATTTCATCAGGATTCAACTGTGCATAACAGCCAGTGACGGCTATTTTCGCATCGGAGGATTTTCGCAGAGCCCTCCTGACTTCCTTCCGGGCTTTTTTATTGGCATTTTCTGTTACCGAACAAGTATTTATCACATACACATCAGCAGGAGAATTAAAGTCCACCCATGCATACCCATATTTGATAAAATCTCTAGCCAGGGTTGATGTCTCGGCAAAATTGAGTTTACAGCCCAGTGTTTGAAAGGCTACCGTTTTATAGGGAGTGCTCACGCTAAAATCAACAATTTAAATTATTCATCAAATAAGGTATAATCCGCAAATTGGGGAGGGGGGGAAATTAGAGGGAAAAACTTGTGATTTGAAATTAGAAAGTTGAAAATTGATGCTGGAAACTTGAAAGTGGAAGCTTGATAGATTGAATAATGAATATCAACCTAATTCTAATTGATGGATTTTACACCCAAATTTCTAATTTCAAACTTGTCCATCATAGCCTTGGCAAAGATGGATTTCAAGTTTTCTTTCTTCAATCTTAAATCTTCAATGTTTATCAAATCCCTGTTGACTCTTCCTCATCCATAACCTCGTTTGTTTCAGGCTGGGGTTTTAGAATCGCACCTTTTCCAGAACTGCCGTCAATACGGATGAGTAATGGATCTTCAAGTTCGATCCAACGGATATTCTTGGTTGCTTGTTTCACCGGCTGGGCATTGATCCAGCCCATATCTATATTTTCACTTTTATCACTTTTCTGGATGGTGAAATAACCAATCCGTAAACTGGTAACATTCTGGAAGAAATGGCTGCCGAATGAAGGGTCGGGGCTCAGTTCTTCAATACCCACTTCCACAATGACTTTGGCATTTGATATCTGCTGCCAAGTAACCGGAATACCCAACCAGGGATCGGCGGTACCCCACCTTCCTGGTCCAATAAGTAAATAGGGGTTATCCTTCCCCATCTGCCGGTTGATGATATCAATTTCCTTAGCTATATTTCTGGTGAGGGTTCGGTCAAATGATTCAGAATCCACAAATAGTATATTACGAATATCCTTAAAAAGCCCATCACCCATCACCATATTACTTTTACACAGAACTTCTTCCTTTACATCATTTGAGAAATATTCTGATTTCTGGACATTTCCAATGACCATTGGTTTGATTTGCAATAAACAGAATTCATCCTGAATGTCCGGATTATTGTACATATTTACAGCAAACTCAATCTCCACCGGACAGCCCAGTGCTGTCTGACTCAATTCTAATGCATCCTGCAATATTTCTGCCAAGGGAAATGTCTGGAATTTTAAAAGAGGTGAAAATGTTATCACCCTTCTGCCGCTGTGTTTTAATGAATCCCTGATAATTTTATCCTCATCACAGACTACACTGGCAACATGTTTTAATACTCCGTGTTTCTCCGCATCGCTCAAGTTCAACTGTTCAAGATTATTTTCTTC
>Ga0187827_10008836_pt1 | contig 10811 bp, 9 predicted proteins | sample ETNtaG_39_FD_167969 | JGI IMG/M metagenome (GOLD analysis project Ga0187827, IMG submission 167969) | Marine microbial and viral communities from oxygen minimum zone, Eastern Pacific Ocean - ETNP2014_SV_150_PacBio MetaG (Illumina Assembly) | ecosystem: Environmental > Aquatic > Marine > Hypoxic... | reverse complement strand
GGCAAGTGGTGCATCTGCCTGGACACGGCGAACCTTCGCATCCTCATCCTCTGCCGAGAGAATTTCCGTTAAGCCATCATAGCGATGCAGCAGTTCCGCCGCTGATTTTTTACCAATTTTCGGCACACCCTTGATGTTGTTGCTGCTATCTCCCATCAATGCCCAGTAGTCCGTCAATTGGGCGATCTTCACGTCATAGCGGTCAACGACATCGGCGGCCAAATATTCGGTCTGATTAAAGTGATTAAAGACACGCACACCCGGGCCTAGCATCTGCAAATAGGACTTATCGGTAGACAGAATAAGCGCTTCACCCCCAGCCCTTTTTATACCTGCCGTCAAAGTCGCGATCACATCGTCCGCTTCATAGTTCGGCAGTGAAAAGGCAAGGATACCCAGGGTTTCAAACTGTTCGGTGATTGCCGGTATGCCTTGCAGCAAGGGTGCCGGTGTCGGCTTCCTGTCACCCTTGTAATCAGCATAGAGCAGGTGCCGCCAGGTCCTGTCGTGGTCTTCGAAAACGACAACGCCATGGCTTGGCTGATGCGCCCTCAGTGCCCGCTGTAATGATTTTGTGGCAGCTTCACCCACATCTTCAATGTTGGGCGCATCATCGGGCCGCGCCTCATAGATGCGCCGAACCAGGTTGAAACCATCAACCAGCAAGACCCTGGCAGGAGAATGGACTGTTTGTGCAGAAGTGCCTGTCAAAGGGAGTACGCGTTGTATGGCGGTGAAGACAATGAGCTTAGCACGAAATGTCCGGGCGCAACTTTGCTAAGATCAGCAGATGGAACTCAGCAAGAAGGAAGCAAGACGGCTGCTCCTGCAACGGCAGGGATTACTTCGAAAGGGCCAGTTTGGACACGGTAAGAATGCCGTCAGGAAATGCATTGAGCGCATATCCTGGGTGCAGATAGATACAATCTCAGTGGTAGAGCGTGCCCATCATCATGTCCTTCGATCCCGGGTCAGCAACTATGATCCCGCCATGTTGCATCTACTCCAGGTTCGTGACCGGCAGTTATTTGAGTACTGGTCCCATGCTGCCGCCTACCTGCCGATCCAGGACTATCGCTATTACCTGCCGGTAATGAAGGCCAGCGCCGCCAAGCGCGTGCCCGACAAGAAAATCGCCCCTGACATCCTGCGGCGCATTCAAACTGAGGGACCACTTCAGGCACGAGACTTTGAAGGTCCTGCGAACAGAAAGTCCAGTGGCTGGTGGGACTGGAAACCAGCCAAAATGGCCCTGGAGCACCTTTATCTGGCCGGTGAGCTGATGGTGACCCATCGCGAAGGTTTCCAGAAAATATATGATCTGCGTGACCGCGTACTCCCGGATCACTTAGATACCAGCATGCCTTCTGATCATGATTGGGCCGAGTTCATTGTAAACAGGATGATCGGTGCCCATGGTCTCGCGTCGGAATATGACATGGGCTATGCCAGGGCAAGCATCCGTGTCCTGACGAACAGGAATATCAAACAGCTGTTGTCGGAGGCGCTCCATAATCTGCTTGAGGACAACCAGGTCTGCCGACTTGAGGTTGGGGGTACTGCATACTTCGCTCATGCCGGTACCCTGTCTGAGCTGCCCCTTCGCCTGGGTCGGCGAGAGATACATATTCTATCCCCCTTTGATAACGTAACCATCAACAGGCGCCGGATGCTCGAGCTATTTGATTTTGACTATCAGCTGGAATGTTATGTCCCTGGTCCGAAACGGCAGTATGGTTATTTCTGCCTTCCAGTCCTGTATGGCGATGCACTCATCGGCAGACTGGATGCGAAAGCGGAGCGAAAAGTAGGCAACCTTGAAATCCGGAATCTAGTGCTGGAAGAGAAGGTGAAAATGAATGACAATTTACTTGTGGCACTAAAACAGGGCCTGCTTCGTTTTGCAGAGAATAATCAATGCCGTTCAATATCCGTGTTGAAGACTAGACCGGAAAGTCTGAAGAAGACCCTGACCCAGGAACTGACATGTTAAAAAATCCCGTTATCCCTCTCTTTGCATTTTTTTCGGGCTGTTTGCCTTCTGGTTTGGCATTGAAAGCAGACAGGGTGATTTCGTTGGCAATATGGTGCCCGAACTGATCGGGTTCTGTCTGGAGGGAATATTCTTTATTGGGATTTTTACCTGGCTTCAGGAACGTAAAGACAGAGAGAGAAAAAGTGAATTAAAACAAAGCCTTGCGGGCGCTATGGGCTTTGCCTACCAGGTAATCAACAGCTGCCTTGAAGAAAAGGATCAGATCCAGTTGCCCGGCAATGACAACTGGACAAGACAGGCGAGGATCAATGGTCGCCACCTGAAGGATCTGTTAGGACGATTAAAAAGCAAACAACTGGATGCATCAGCGGAGCAAATTCAGGCGATTCAGCAGTTGCTGCTAACGAGAATATCCACTCTCGATTCACTCCTGTCCGTATCAGCACAACTAAGCCACACACACCTTTCCGCTTACAATATGATCCTGACTGAAATTCACAAAATTGCCGAACATCACTATTATGATTCTGCTGAACTCAAGGGTTCGTTTACTAACCTGCTGAGACTGTTGGTAAGTTTTAATGATGAAGCAATATGAAGTTGTATTTGTCCAACCGTCAAATACAACAACCCACCAACAGTTTCACAGAGTGAAGTTGAGAGAGGTGGGAAGACATGACTCAGGTTGAACAGATACAGAAAGCAGATACCGGGAATTTCATGCCGCAGCCGTCAAGCGAAGCGCCGAGCGCGCGACATGAGACCTATGAGGCTCATGTCCAAGTGAGGGGGCCTGGAAGGCCGCTAGCCAGCGGAGGAAGGAAATACCCGGTATCTGCTTACGCCCCCGCCCTGAGCGAACGAACACAGCCGGCCCAGGCGTGGTTCGCACACGGCTGAGTTCAAGGAACCGAAGTGGAAAAACCTGAAAGCGAGATCTTTCGAGTCGTGCGCGACCCAGGTTGGCGCCAGGCGCCTCCACTCAAGATGAACCGTTTCATTTCAAACGCTGAGCCGGCGTTTTCCGTATGATTAATCTCCAATACTAATTTGGATACGTAAGGGAGCAAATTACACATGATCGGATATGTAACCATTGGCGTAAGCGATATGGAAAAGGCCAAGGCATTCTGGACTGAACTACTCGAACCCCTCGGAGCAAGTGTCCTGATGGACATGGGTCGAATCGCACGCATCGGTACTGGCATGGATCAACCCATGCTGGCCGTTTGTATTCCCTATGATGAAGCTCCCGCGGATCATGGTAATGGCAATATGATCGCGCTGGCAGCCGGATCAAGGGAAAACGTTGACAAGCTTTATGCCAAGGCCATCGAAATGGGCGCTACAGATGAGGGACCTGCCGGGGAACGCATGCCAACCTTTTACGGTGGTTACTTTCGTGACCCGGATGGCAACAAGGCTGTCTTTTATCATATGGGGTGAGGTCATCGTTGGCTTGAACAAAGTTTATCCAAATTAGACTCTCACAATTGCCGACTGTTTCCAGAAAGTTCCAGCTGGATACCCTTCCCTCCGCTGGCTCACGGCCTTCCAGGCTCCCCTCACTTTCTCATGAGACCCAAAGGGGCTCATTGCCAAGTGAGGGGAGCCTGGAAGGCCGCAAGCAGCGGAGGAAAGAAAATCCCGATATCCGCTACCTCTACTCAATCTAGTCCACCCTCACACTTTCACCCGCCGGCTCAATACACCCCTCACCCTTGTTCCGAGCATTGTTAACATATGTAGACATAGGGGTTACAGCAAGAGGAAATCGTATTTCCGGTGCCAGCAATTCCATCAGCCGGTCAGGGCTTGCCTCAGGAGCAACCCACTCATTGACCTGATCCCTGCTCAGGTGAACTGGAATTCTGTTGTGAATGGCCTTCATTGATTCCGGTGCGGCAGCGGTAATGATGGTGCAGCTTTCTATTACCTGCTCTCCACTTTGCCAACGATCCCACAGGCCCGCGAAGGCAAAACCAGCCTCATAGCGGGGCTCCATGTAGTATGGCACTTTGATACCGCCTTCTTTTTTCCATTCATAGTAACCAGAAGCAGGAATAATACACCGCCCCTTCTTAAACGGTTCCCGGAATGCGCTGCTCTTTGCCAGTGTCTCTGATTTTGCATTGAACATGCTGTATTTTGTCGTTACTTCTTTTGCCCAGTAAGGCAGCAACCACCAGCGCATATCCTGCAGATCCCAGCCACCTTCTTCCCTCATCACCAGTACGGGAATCTGCTCAGTCGGGGCTATATTAAACCTCGTCTCAACTGAATAGTGCTGACCCGTAATCTCGACCAGCAGCTTCGTTAGCGGATCATCAATGATGTTAAATCGACCACACATCAGGAATTGAAAACCCTGGACAACGTTGCGTAATCAGGGTTATTGGCACCAGGATCAACGGTCAGGGCTTTTGAGCCTGTGAAATTAAGGTATATCTGTATCAATGATGCTTCCCTCCTGTTGAATAGTCGAAGACTACGACCTTCTCATGAGCACTGCAAAATAAGACCCAAGGCTTTTCTGGGCCGAAAATATAGCTGCCAGTTGGCCTTGCACGCACTTCCTGATTACGGTAACTTTCGCCTCCTGCCTGAAGAGAAGTCCAGCATCGCTGGTCTTTTTTTTTTGGATTGGAATAATGAGACACCTAGCTAACCTCAAAGACCTGTCCGGCGAAGACATCCAGGATATCCTGGCAAAAGCCGCCGAAATCAAACAAAACCCCGGTGACTTCAGGACCCTGCTGGCCCACGAGTCCCTGGCCATGATCTTCCAGAAGACCAGTACCCGTACCCGTATCTCTTTCGAGGTCGCCATGACTGAACTGGGTGGTCACAGCATATACATTGACTGGGCAACATCCAATTTTGTTCTGTCCGGCATTGAATATGAGACCGAATACCTGTCCCGAAATGTAAGCTCCATTATGGCTCGCCTGCTGCACCACAGTGACCTGGAGAAAATCATCGCCGGCAGCCAGGTTCCGGTAATCAATGGCTGCTGTGAAAGATATCACCCCTGCCAGGCCCTCACAGATATATTAACCATGCAGGAGCACCATGACGGTGATATCAGGGATGCCCGACTGACTTATGTTGGTGTACAGAACAATGTGTCCAATTCTCTATGCCTTATCTGCGACAAACTGGGCATCCAGTTGACCCTTGCAACACCGGAACCGGACGACAATGGCGAAAGCCAGGATGCTGATGTGCGCGAAATTATCAGGACATCAGCAAACGTAAACCACACCACGGATGTGCAGGCAGCTGCCCAGGATACCGACTTCATCTATACTGATACCTGGATTGATATGCAGTACTTTATCAACCCGGACAGTGCTGATGAAAAAGCAGCTGTTATGAAAAGAATGCTGCCTTACCAGATCAATAGAGACCTGCTGGAAGGGTCGGATTGCAGGATCATGCATGACATGCCGATCCATGACGACTATGAGATCACAGCGGAAATGGTTCGCGACCCCCGATCTATTATTTTCCCCCAGGCTGCAAACCGCCTGCACGCGCAGAAAGGGTTACTCTGGTGGATTTACCAGGAAGCCGGTAATCTCTAGCAAAGCTCAATCAGGGGCTTTGATTAGCTGCCGCCAAAGCAACTCAACCCAGTGCATAACCGGTATGTCTGTCCCGGATTGCAGATGTAACTGGCAGCCTATATTTGCGGTAACGATGACATCCGGTGAACTTGCCTCCAGGGTATTGAGTCTTCTGTCTCGCAATCTGCCCGCAAGACCCGGCTGCATAATCGAGTAGCTACCGGCAGACCCGCAGCAGGGCTGGCTCCTTGCACTCTTAGTAACGGTGACACCCGACTTTTCCAATATACGTTCAATCTCCCCATCAATTGACTGGCCATGCTGGAGAGAACAAGGTGTATGAACCGAAGCGCGGATTGGAGCACCCGAGAAATCGAATTTCCCCAGCAGTTCCGCCACATCCACCACCTTCTCGTTAATCCGTCTCGACTTATCGGCATACTCATGGTCATCTGATAGATAAATCGGGTATTCCTTAAGAGTGACACCGCAGCCACTGGCAGATGACACGATGTAGTCAACCTTATTCAGTTGATCATGAAGTCTGTCCACCAGGCCTCGCATCCGCCTGCGCCCCGTCTCATGAGCCGACATATGGTAGTCCAGCGCACCGCAGCAACCCTCTTCCGGCAGACTCGACGTCGTGACACCCTTCTCGTTAAGCAGATGTTTGAGGGCACGAACTACGTTGGGCGTGGCCGCCCGCTGCACACAACCCTGAAGCAACAATACCCGCATCCGGGGTGACTGAGGTTCTTCGACCACCAGGGAAATAGAGCCTGGTACCAGCGGGATCTTCCTGGCAATGACCTGTGGCAATACGGGGGCGAGAAACTGCCCGATCATCAATAGCGGCCTGAATAAATGGACACGGGGAGCAATGAGCCTCACCATCTGAGATATCAGCCGATCCAGGAGCCGCCGCTTCTGCCTGGTTGCGATCAGTTCCCTGCCGATATCCAGCAACCGGCTGTACTGCACTCCAGACGGGCAGGCAGTTTCGCAGGCACGACAGGTCAGGCACGTGTCCAGGTGCAGAACTGAAGGTCTGTCAATAGCATCTTCCTCAAGGAGGTTCTTGAGCAGATAGATTCTACCGCGTGGACCGTCGAGTTCGTTGCCTGACAAATGATAGGTGGGGCAGGCCGCTAGACAGAAGCCGCAGTGCACACAGCTGCGCAGAATGCGATTGGCCTCCTCAACGGTCGGCAAACCCTTCAGTGCCGGGTGAATAAGCGTCTGCATCATAGGTCCCGGTACATTCTGCCAGGGTTAAATATTCCTTTCGGGTCAAACTGCTGCTTCAATCGCTGATGGATTCCGGAAACAGGTTCGATGAGGGGCTGGAAGATATCCAGGTCCGGGGCCAACGATTCTGCCTTGTACTTCATCAGGGTGGCATGACCATTTTCCTCCAGTCTTTCCCTTGGATTGAAGCCGGGCTGGATAATCCAGCGCAGACCCCCACCCCAATCGACCAGCGCCGCTTCCTCCAGCAGGACATCTGACCCGGGCACAACACTTAACCGCCATAACTCATCTATCTCACTAAATCGCTCAAGATTATTTACCTGATCCCAGTAGTTGTTTTCTGCCGCTTCTCCCCCGTGTTCTTTCAGTGCTGCCTTAACCGCTATTTCACTACCCGAGAGCCGAACCCTGACATGGTCTCCCTCGTGGGCGGCAGCACTGATGGGAACACTTTGCCGCATCGACTGCAGTAATGCCTGGAATCCACCACGGCCAACTGGAATGGCCCGGGTCACCTCCAGTTCTGGTATCGGCAACACCTTTAGACTCACATCCAGGATAATTCCAAGGGTGCCGAGTGAGCCGGCAACAAGTCGGGACACGTCGTAGCCCGCAACATTCTTCATCACCTGACCGCCAAATGTCAGTATTTCCGCTGACCCGGTAATGACTGTTACACCCAGGACAAAATCTCGCAGGGCACCGGCAAAAGGTCTCCTTGGCCCCGATAGTCCCGTGGCTATGACACCGCCAATGGTCGCGTTGCCAGCAAAATCCGGTGGTTCAAACGCCAGCATCTGGTCACTTTCCGTTAGCAGTTTCTTGACTTCAGACAGGGGTGTACCTGCCCGTACCTGGATCACAAGCTCATCAGGGGAATAGTCAATCACTCCCTGATGACCGCTGGTATACAGCCGTGTCAGCTCATCCGATTGCAGGTAACCATAGAATTTTTTGCTGCCGCCTCCCTCAATGACTAGGGGAGATTCATAGGCGATCGCTTCCTTAACCTGTTCAACCAGAGATTCTGTGATATCGCCTGTCAAAACCGCTCCAGTTCAGGGAATCTGGTCTTTCCCTGGTGCACGTGCATGGCTCCAAATTCAACACAGCGATGAAGCGTTGGTACAGCTTTGCCCGGATTAAGGATGGACTTTTCATCGAAGGCTGCCTTGACGCCATGAAACAGGGAAAGCTCGGCTTCGGAAAACTGGATGCACATCTGGTCTATTTTCTCGATACCGACTCCGTGTTCTCCGGTGATGGTCCCACCCGCTTCTATACAACATTCCAGGATGCGTGCCCCGAATTCCTCAGCCCTTTGCAACTCATCCGCTTCATTGGCGTCATACAGGATAAGTGGATGCAGATTCCCGTCACCGGCATGGAACACATTGGCTACGCGCAGGGAAAACTCCTCCGATAGGGCCGCTATTGTGTTGAGTACCAGGGATAGATGCCGCCTGGGAATAGTGCCATCCATACAGTAGTAATCCGGCGCGATTCTGCCAACGGCTGGAAAAGCAGCCTTCCTGCCTCGCCACAATCGCTCCCTTTCTTCGGCGTCAGCCGCGGAAACGATGCCGGTGGCGCCATTATTCGTCAGAATTCCCGTCAGAGCCTGCAACTGTACATCAAGCTCTGCCTCGATGCCGTCGAGCTCACACAAAAGCAACGCCTCTGCTTCCGTTGGATAACCCGCTTTAACGAATGCTTCTGCTGCTTCTATTGCCAGTTTATCCATCATTTCCAGACCAGCGGGTATGATCCCGGCGGAAATAATATCGGTTACTGCCGCCGCTGCATCCGCTACAGTTCCAAATCCAGCCGTCACCACACACACTGATTCTGGTATTGGCAGCAACGCAACAGTTATCTCGACGACGATACCAAACATCCCCTCGGATCCATGAAGGAGGGCCAACAGGTCATATCCAGCCGAATCGAATGCTTCACTGCCAACCTCGTATAATTCACCCGCGGGGGAAACTATTTTCAAGCGGCGAACATTGTGTACGGTCAGGCCGTATTTCAGGCAGTGGACGCCTCCGGAATTTTCGGCGACATTGCCGCCAATAGAGCAGGCCACCTGAGATGAAGGATCGGGTGCATAGTAGAACCCCCTATCCTTCACCGCCTCGGAAATGGCAAGGTTGGTTACGCCAGGCTCAACGGTTGCCAGGCGGTTTTCGGGGTCTACTGAAAGGATATGGTTAAGCCTTGCCAGAATGAGTAGAACACCATCAGCATGGGGCATGGCTCCACCAGACAGGCCTGTTCCTGCACCACGTGCGACAAGGGGCACTTCAGCATCAAAACACAATTTCACCACCCGCTGCACTTCCTCGATACTTGACGGTAGTACCACCAACCACGGAATCCTCCTTTTAGCGGTCAGGCCGTCTGTTTCATAAACCTTCAGCCGGGACTCATCGGTGATAATGCTCTCACCACATATTATGCGCAGCCTGTAAATGAAATCCTGCTTGTCCAAGCTGTTCTCTACCTGTTCAATAAAGGTTGGTATTATACGATGAAGTTGCCTCCTGTAGCCGGATCACACCCTGGGGTTCCCTTTTGGGTATAATCCGGCGTTGCAAACGGTTTACCCGGAGATATTGTGCCCATTAACACGACTGAAGAGATCCTGGATGAATTTCGCCAGGGGAAAATGGTACTCATCATGGATGATGAGGATCGCGAAAATGAAGGTGATCTAATCATTGCCGCAGACGTGGTCACACCTGAAATTGTGACCTTCTATGCACGTTATGCGTGTGGCCTGATATGCCTGACAATCACTGAGGAACGTGGCCGTCAATTGAACCTTCCGCTGATGGTAGAGAACAATTTGTCCATGCATGAAACCAATTTCACCGTATCCATCGAGGCGGCAAACGGTATATCGACTGGCATTTCAGCCGCAGATCGCGCTAAAACCGTGCGCGATGCTGTCGCCAGGAATGCGAAGCCTGAGGACCTGGTGATGCCAGGGCACATCTTTCCGCTGATTGCTCAGCCCGGCGGCGTGCTGACCAGGGCCGGTCACACGGAAGCCGGATGCGACCTGGCCAGGATGGCAGGCTATGATCCCTCAGCCTTGATCGTAGAAGTGATGAATGAAGACGGTACCATGGCCCAGCGTCCGGAACTGGAAAAATTTGCAGAAAAAAATGGCATTAAGATTGGGACAATAGCTGACCTGATCCAGTACCGAGCACTCAATGACAAGACAATTGAGTTGGTGGATGAAAAACCTGTGACCACTCAGCATGGTGACTTCTCCCTCAGGACCTATACCGACAAGATCTCTGAATGCGTGCACCATGCCCTGGTCAAGGGTGACATATCAGAAGATGACCCCTGCCTCGTGAGGGTTCAGGTGGTCAATTCCTTGCGGGATGTATTGGGCACCCGGCGACCAGGCTTCAAGAAAACCTGGTCCCTGCAGGAGGCAATGGATCACATTTCCAGCGAGGGCAGAGGTGTCGTCGTCATAGTCGGTCAGGAAATATCCCAGGCCGAAGAACTGGCGCAGGTTAAGTACTTCCCGGATATGTCGCCGGAGGAACGTCATACCAACGAAATTGGAACCTACAGAGTGATTGGCACGGGCTCACAGATACTTCGCGATATCGGTGTAGGCAAGATGCGCCTGTTAAGTTCTCCCTTCCGCTTCAATGCTCTGTCCGGGTTCCACCTGGAGGTTGCTGAGTTTGTCGAGAATGAGTAGAAGGTTCCTCACTGTCCTGTTTCTGGTATTCAATTTAGGTATGTATGCGCTGGCTGAACCGGCCACACCCTCAGCCGGGCACCCTCAGCCAGCCGCACCCTCAGCCGGGCACCCCTCGGCCGGGCGCCCTCAGCCAGCCACACCCTCGGCCGGGCGCCCTCTGCCAGCCGCACCTCAGCCGGCCACACCCGTAAACAAATTCCATGAGGGCTTGATCAAGGTGATGCGCTCAACAAGCTACAGCGATCGAATACAGTTGCTG
>Ga0187827_10008832_pt1 | contig 10813 bp, 9 predicted proteins | sample ETNtaG_39_FD_167969 | JGI IMG/M metagenome (GOLD analysis project Ga0187827, IMG submission 167969) | Marine microbial and viral communities from oxygen minimum zone, Eastern Pacific Ocean - ETNP2014_SV_150_PacBio MetaG (Illumina Assembly) | ecosystem: Environmental > Aquatic > Marine > Hypoxic... | reverse complement strand
TGATCGTTCATTGGCACAGTCTCCTCTTGAGGTTTTTTTCAAGATAGACTGTCCTGCCAGGTATGCAATATCACAGCGTTGAACGAACTCTCTCCTCTAGAACCGGTACGGCGGAATGTTGAAGAGATAGGGAAGGGGGCGAAACGGGCAGCCGAACTCGCCTCACAGATGTTGGCATATTCGGGAAAGGGTCACTTCGTCATTGAAGCAGTTGACCTAAACAATTTCATTAAGGAGATAGCAAACCTTGTAGGTGTCTCTATTTCGAATAGTATTGATCTTAAATATCAATTCGCCACAAACCTGCCAACCTTTGTCGGCGATGCTACACAGGTTCGTCAGAGTATTATGTATCTGATAATCAACGCATCTGATGCCATTGGTCATGAGAGTGGCTCTATCACCCTCGCGACCGGTGCGATGTATTGTGATCGGGAGTATCTGGACGAGATAAGCAACACATCGGATTCTGGGAATCCCCTCAATGTAGGTACCTATATATACTTTGAGGTGACCGATTCAGGTAGTGGCATGGATGCCGCTACCCTCGATAGAATCTTCGATCCCTTTTTTACCACCAAGGACAATGGACGTGGTCTGGGCATCTCGGCGGTACTTGGAATCGTTCGTGGCCACCAGGGGCAATAGAAATTTCGAGCGAGTTGGGCACTGGTACCTCGTTCAAAGTCCTTTTCTCCGTCGATGAGTCAGTTGAAAATGCACCGGCGAACGCCAATGAGGATCGGCTTGCTGTGCATGACTGGCGAGGGGGTGGGACCATCTTGATTGTTGATGACGAGGAAACGGTTCGCACCGTTAGCAGGGCGATGGTTAGTCACATGGGGTTTAAGGTATTGACCGCAGCCGATGGGCGCGAAGCTATTTCATCCTTAAGGCAATCTGCTGATGAGGTTGTCTGTGTGCTGCTGGATCTGTACATGCCGCACATGGATGGTGAACGGGCATTCCACGAAATGGTCAAAATCAAGCCTGATATCCGAATCATTCTCAGCAGTGGTATCAACATGCTGGACACCGCTAATCGTTTTGCCGCTAAGCGTCCCGTTGGTTACCTGCAGAAACCTTACGACCTAGAAGAACTAAAACAGGTGTTGATGACAACTCTCGATGGTGAGAGCATCGAAGCAAATGATCTTTGAGTCTGGTGATATGGGTGAAATAGCTGGTGCCACATAAGCCCTTGCTGCTACGTAACGTATATTTCTGGGCTACCATCATCCCGTTGGTACTTGGCATTCCCTTCCTGAACAAGCCATTTCACATTGATGACGTGTCTTTCCTGGCTGTTGCCCATCAGATTGTCGCTGAACCCTTATATCCACATGGCCATCCGGACGAAGAGGGTAAACCCGACGAACTTTTCCACATGTCGAGCTCTCCGCTCATAAGTTACTACTTTGCATTGTTTCTAGGGCAGTTCGGTGATTCCGAAGTGATGCTTCATGCCGGTATGTCGCTGTTTCTGGTGATGCTCAGTTTGTCTATGGTGAGCCTCGCTCATCGTTTTTCGAACAATGACTGGTGGCCAATGTTATTCCTGACTTCTTCGCCTGCAGTCGTTGTTTCCGGCAATCTTATGATGGATATTCCTGCTGCTGCACTTGCAACGAGTGCAGTTGTGTTTTTTGTTCGCGGATGCGATGGCGAGGACTGGAAGCTATTGCTGCTTGCGGGGCTCATTGCGGGTTTAGGTGTTTTGGCGAAGTATTCAGCGATCGTTGTGTTCCCGGCGCTCGGGCTTTACGCACTATTGCGAAATCGACCTGTCTTTATCCTCGGGCTCGGCACTGCGGTGATACCGGTTGGAGTCTGGCTGGTGCAGAACCTGTGGGTCTACAAGACCACGCATATCCAATTCCTGATGGCACTCGAACCTCAGGCGACGACCTGGTTATATGATGCGCTCAATGTGCTGGTGATCATTGGTTCCTGTTCATTCATCAGCATCGCCCTTGTTCCCGTCATGTTTGCAAAACGCTGCTGGTTCCCTCTTGGTATAAGTCTCGTCGGTGCCGCGCTGGTTATTTTTGCCATCGGGGTATTCCAGGAGAAGGTCCAATATGCCATTTGGTGTGCTTTCGGTCTTATTACACTGGTCATTACTTGTTGGGGGGTTTTCCCATCAGGCACTACGGGGCAAAACAGGTTTTCACTTTCAACTCTGTCGCCTCAGCAGAGAGATGATTTGTTTCTCCTGTTCTGGTTAGTTGCCATTGTTCTATTCAGTATTTTCCAGGTGTATTTTCAGGCTGTCCGGCATCTAATTCCGGCGCTTGTCCCCTTGATATTACTGTTGGTCAGAACGCAGGAAAGGAAACAACTGTATCAAGGCGGTCTTGCAAAGGCCTGCCTAGTGGCAGTGCTGCTCCTGCAAACAGGCGCGGCCCTCTGGGTCGGAAAGGCAGACTATGCCTATGCAGACAGCTATCGCTCGTTTGTTAGCGGCTTCTCTGATGCGCAGGCAGGTGATCCTGCCCAGATCTGGTACGTAGGTGATTGGGGGTTCCTGCACTACGCCGAAGGGGCGGGCTGGCGAAGGCTGCAAAATGATGGGTCAGAGCCGGCTCCAGGGGACCTGCTGGTTATTCCTGACAAGGTTAGTCGTCGTCCCTACCCAAGCGGAACCAGAGGTAGCCTGGAACAGGTGCTCACCTTCCCGAATCACTATCACATGCTAACGATGGACCGATTTACCGGCGCAAGCTTTTACGCCAGTGTTGGCTACAGGGCGCCATATCTTTTGTCAGATGAGCCCCTTGAGACGTTTCGCGTGTATCGCGTTTTTTAAAATCGCTTGCTGATGTGAGTCGCGGTCATGAATGAGCATGGAATATGATTGTGCCGGGATGTCAGCCAGGAATGTCTTTCTTCTTTAGAATTTCCACCCAGTAGCTCGTGTCTGCTGATCCGGCCAGGTCGTGGATCCACGAGAAAAGAGTATCGTTTTTGTAGATTTTCACCAAGCCCAACTGTTCGTAACTGGTTACATACTGTTCAAACCAGTCAAATATGAGGCGGTGAGAACCGCTTGTCTGAAGCCATGAAGATCGAATATGAACATAGATCAGATATTTTGGTTTGATGGCTTCAATATCTTTTATCATCTCCCGCTGCATGCTAAGGGCAAGGTCATGTTTTTCCATGAGTGGATACATGTAGATGTATCCGCTGGCGGAATGAAGGCCCGTATAGAAATAGATCTGGGGTTCTGATCCGATTATCGCAATTCGATCGCCCTGCTGGCTGTCCTGTTTGATAAATCTGGCAATCGCGAGGGACTCATTAAATGGATTGGCGCCGTATGTTTTGACAGCAACCTGGGCGGGGGTCAGTTGCCATAGAAATTGGTACTGAAGCGCGAGGGAAGAGACGAGCGCGACGATAATTGAAGTTACGGCTAAACCTTTTCGCAGTAAATGTCGTTTGTCTGCAAAAGGGAAGTTGCCAATGTAGTCAATAGTCACTCCAACAGCGAGTGCCGCAGCGGGGAGAAGCAATACAAAGTAATGGGGCCGGAAAAAGCCGCCGGGGCAGACCGCCAGCACAGAGAAAATAGTGAAGCTGCTGACAAATACGACGTTTCTGCGATTGTTAGTGCGGGCAATGAGCGGTACACCAAACAACGCCAGTACCCACAGCAGAGGGGAAGCAGCGATGATGCGGGTTGCCCTGAGGCTGAGAGCATCCCATGCCTGGGTCAGGGACACCTGGGTAGTGTAGGCCCGTGCATAGTCAAAGGTCCAGAACAAGTATTTTTCAAATACACCAGCCTGAAACAATAGTAAGCTCGTTAGCACGTAAGGTAAGGCTGCACCGAGAAGAATGAGACCAATGGGTGAATAAATGTGAGCGCCTTTGTGCTCATTGTCGGTCAGCATCCGATCAACAGCTATCACCAGCAGCGCCCAGATGATGAATAGAGCCCCATGTTGCTTAACGATAAGCCCCAGCCCAAAGCAGAGTCCAGCCAGGAAAAAGTAGGCTAGGTTGATCCGATCGAGGGCAAGATACAGAAGAATTGCTCCGCCAATAACCGGCAAAATGACGAAATGCTCAGCATTGGCAAAGAGCCCCTGTACGGGGTAGCCAATAGAAAGTGTGGCGAATGTGGCAGCAGTGGAAACTGCTGCGGTAGCACTAAGAAACAACCTGCTGAGGAAGAACAGTGCCAGTATCGTTATCAGGTTCACGAAAAGCAGACCCATGTGAATTGCTTCGTGGGTTTGGCCAAAGAATGACAAGATCGCAGCGTATATTGCATAAATGCCCGGAAGCTTCATGTTGTATAGCAGTTGATAGGGGGGAATCATTTGCAGTAGGAGTTGCCCGCCGTAGGCATATTCCCCTTCATCACGCTCCAGGGGAACGCCGATCAAAAGGTAGCGTGTCCAGAAGACCAGCAGCAGGATGCCTGAGAGCAATAACCAGTGGATCCATGTTGTGGAGTCTCTAGACATCAAGAGCCGGGCCTCTTCTAAGGCGATAGGTGGAGTCCAAGGTTAACGCAGTATCGCCCTCTACAAAATGACTCCTTTTCATTCCCGTCTGTGACGCTACAAAATTGTGTTTGGTTTTGGCCCTATTCGCTTGTGTCCTAAATATTTGTTAACTTTGCGCTTCAATCGTCTCGTAACTGAGATGGAGTATTAGCTAAAGAATTTGACTCTTTCGTCCCGGTGATCCTGCAAACGGGGTGTTATGAGAAATAAACAACGGATCTCTTGAGGATAAGAACATGGTAATGATGCGACAAGCGACACTGGTAGCCCCTAAGGAAATTAGAATTGATGAGGCACCAAAGCCTGAAGTGGATGACGATAGTGTCATTATCCGTATTGAAGGGCTCGGCATCTGTGGAAGTAACCTCCACCTCTGGTATGGCGAGGGTTCTGCTGTGCCACTTGCCATGTTCCCTATGCCCGGTGCGCTGGGTCATGAGCACGCCGGTGTGATTGACGAAGTGGGCAAGAATGTTACCAAGGTCAAGCCAGGAGATCGCGTTACCATCGACCCCTTTGAAAACGAAGCATGCGGTGCCTGCTCCTATTGTAATATCGGCTATTTCCACCATTGTTCCAACCCGCTGAACTTTGGTATTGGCGGTTATGCAGAGTACTTGAAAGCCAGTGAAAACGGGCTATACATCCTGCCGGCTAATATCGAAACGCGGTCCGCTGCGGTCGTGGAACCCGCAGCGTGCTCCATTGCTGGTATTCGTCGTGCTGGTTTACCCGGTGGTGAAACCGTGGTTGTTCTTGGCGCAGGCGTGTTGGGTTTGTCAGCTGCTGGAGCAGCGAAGGCCCTAGGCGCGGGAAAAGTTATTTTACTTGCCAAGCACGATTCCCAGGTAGAGATGGCTAAGCGCTTTGGTGTCGATGTTGTCGTTCGCAGCACAGAAGAAGATGCAGTGGAGCAAATCATGGCCGCCACCGGTGGTGTAGGCGCAGATATGGTTGTTGAAACCGTGGGCGGTTCGGCGCCGACCCTTGATCAGGCAATGGATATCGTCAGGCCGGCCGCAACGATCGTGGTTTTGGGTCTGTGGGACAATCTATATCCACTGGATTCCTGGAAAGCTGTTCTCAAGGATGTAACCATGCACTTCTCCCTCACGCATGGTATGAAAGACAAACGAACCGACTACGGCCTCTGCCTGGAATGGATGTCCAACGGGAAGGTACCTTCACAGGATCTCTGTACACACTATCGCCCACTTGATGATATACAGGCTGCTTTTGAACTGGCCGCTGACAAAACTCAGGGGGTCGTCAAGGTGGTGCTTGAGCCCTAAGCCCGTCGATGGCCATATCGGAGCGACAAGCAGAAAATAATCAGTCGACGGGGACTGCGGTCGTTATACGCATCGTTCATAGATCTATCGTTCAAAGATCTAGGGTTGTTGTACCTATAGGTTATTATATCTAAGGGGCAGGAGTGCCGTGGCAGAGGCGGTGCGTCGTGAGGGCAATTGCCACGGGTTTTCAGCGGCTAGTTGTCTGCAACTTCCTGTATTCGCCTGAGCTCAAATCCAGAGGCTTTGCTGATAATAACCATGTCTCCCTCTGAATTGTTTTGCTTCAACTTATTCTCGAATTTCCCCTCCGCCGCTTCACTATAGTATCCCCATGTTCCTTCCCCCTTGTAAGTTCGGATAACATCGTCTCTGGCTACCATGCCCATCGTAGAGCAGCCTTGAACCATAAGCAGAATGGCACCCGTGAATAATACTTTATAGATCATCATCATATCCTTAGCTAATGAGCCGGTCTAAAAGGAGGATGGACAACGAGTTTTGCTGGTGTAGCAGTATTGCCAAAACCTCTACCGATCCATTGTTAACTTATCGGCCCAGGGACAGGAATCTGTAGCGGCAGATGAGGCCAGCGGAAATTTTAGTTCAAACCAGGCTCATCACCCCGGCAATAATGTACACTCAGTGGGAAGAGAAATTTGTAAGTCTGATCGAGGAAGAAGTAATGTTCGTTGAACTTATTCCCCTGGCCACCGCCAGGATTACGTTGAGAGAGCCCCTGATCCTGGAAGGCACACCAATGAGTACGCGTATGATATTTGAGGTCAGTGACGCTGAATTCTTTGGTGATCGGCTGGCAGGAAAACTCAAAGGCCATGCGGCGGCAGATTGGCTGCTCGTCGGCCCCAATAATGTCGGTACCCTGGATATCAGGGCAACACTGGAAACCCATGATGGTGCCCTGATTTACTCCGCCTACAAGGGGCGAACCGACCTTTCAACAGCGGTTCACCAATTTATGTTGCGCCTCTTTATGAAACCGGGGACGAGCGCTATCTCTGGCTCAGCAAGATTCAGTGCGTAGGTAAGGGCTTTGTTGAAGATAATATCCTGAACTACGAAATTTATGAATTGAAATGATAACCGCCTTTCTGTGGTGCTGTTTCTGGGCGACGCGAAACCACAAAGGGCGGGCAAACGATAATTGACTGGAGGACTCCACGGGTGATTACTGAAGATGCTAAGGAGTTGGGCTTTGATCTTGATCGGCTCGCTCATGTAGGGAATAAGATAGCTGAGGATATTGATAGCGAACTATATGACGGTGGGGTTCTCTGTGTTTCTCGTGGCGGAAAAATAGCCGCGCATGGCGCTTTTGGTTTTGCTGATCGTGATGCGAGTCGATCCATGGAGAAGGACAGCGTGTTTGTTTCCTACTCGATCGCCAAGCAACTGACCGCGGTAATGGCCCTGAACCGGGTGGAACGTGGTGATCTGGCCCTGACAATGAAGGTCGCCGATGTGATCCCCGAATTTGGTTGCCGCGGGAAGGAGAATATCACGCTCTATCAGTTGTTAGTCCACACCGCTGGGCTGATGTTCGCCGGACCGATGGTGCGTCCGGATCAGATGGGTAATCTTGAAGCGGTGATCGCGGCGATCTGTGCAAGTGGTGTCGAAAGCGTACCGGGTACTCGGGTTCATTATTCTGCCATCGCTGCCCTGGCTGTTGTTGCCGAAATGGTGCGTCGGGTCGAGCCGGAACCGGTCTCCTTTCGTGAAATTATGCGCAGGGACATGTTTGAGCCCCTGGGAATGCACGATACGGCCCTTGGGAAAAGGCCGGATCTGGTAGATCGTTTGTGCCCGGTTGTTACCCGCTATAAGTCCGAGGGGCTGTTTGAACCGGAGGCGGTGGCTGCCCTCGGTCAGATGCTGACAGAGGAGTCGGAAATACCGGCGGGGGGATATGTGACTACCGCCGCGGACATGAATATCTTCGTCAATATGCTTGCCAATGGCGGTGAGTGGAATGGGGTGAGAATATTATCACCTGCCATGCTGGATCTGATCTGCACCAACCAGACCGGTGAAGAGGAAAACAGCATCTGGTCATACCTCAATGGGATGCGAGGTTGGGATATGTGGCCAGCCTATCTGGGGCTGGGTTTTTTCCTGAGGGGAGAGGGGATCTTTCCATCACCCTTCGGTACACTTGCAAGCCCGGATACTTTTGGTGGTCTTGGCTCCGGCTCAACCATGTTCTGGGTTGACCCGGAAAGAGATCTGGGGTGCGTCTACCTGGCGACTGGCCTGCTGGAGGAATCCTACCACTTTGAACGAATGCAGAAGGTATCCGACCTGGTACATGCTTCCCTTATTAACTAGGCCCTGAGGGTGGCCTGGGGCTGTTTGCGGGCAGAACAACTTTGTGGGACAAATTAATTGGCTAACTGAGGTTTGATATGACGTGGAAAAAATTTACGACGCCCTGGTACTGGGGTTGGAACGTGCTGGTGTTCAGCGTTCTTGTTCAGGGTTTTACCTTTGGCCTGATATTCAGCTCCTTTGCCCTGTGGGTCGCCCCCTGGATGGAAGCCTTTGACGGTAGCAGGGCTGAAATCATGCTCGCTATCATGTTTGCCCAGATTGGCGGTGCTATTGCCTCACCTTTTGTTGGCCAGGCACTTGATCGTTTTCCTACCCGGGTTGTGATGTCGGGTGGCGTTGCCGCCTTCGCCTGTGGTGCTGTATTACTTACTTTCGCAACGGCGCTATGGCAGATCTCGATCATTTACCTCATCTTTATGGCGCTGGGTATGACGATGGCAGGACCCATGGGGTCCCAGGCACTGGCCGCGAGGTGGTTTCAAGCCAACAGAGGTCTTGCCATCGGCATTGCAACAACCGGGACGGCTGTAGGAGGAGTGACTATGCCGCTTCTCTCAGCATGGTTGTTGGAAAGCCATGGATGGGAAACGACACATCTCATTGCCGCTGCCCTGGCCATCATCGTGGTCGTACCTCTGGCGTTACTGATAATAAAAAGCACGCCAGATGAAGCGGGTGTTGATATTGAACAGGCAAACGTTACCAGTACGGCTGTGCCAGACCAGACCGAAACTGAAGAATGGACACTGGCCAGGATTTTTCGGGAGCGCAATCTGTGGATAACCATTATCGCCTTTATCAGCCCAATGATAGTGATCTCTGGTTTCATGGCAAATATGGCGTCTTATGGTGCTGATGCCGGGATATCTGCGCGTAGGGCTGCCACCTTGATTTCTGCACTTTCACTTGCCATGTTCTTCTCCAAACTTGTATTTGGTTCTTTGGCAGACAGGTTTGACCACAGAATGCTCTATGGGGTTGGAATGGCGATGATTGTTTCATCCCTTGGCCTGCTGACGGGCATACATGGTTATGCTGTTCTAGTAGCGATAATTATTCTAATGGGTGCCGGGATTGGCAGCATGTTACCGCTGGTGGGGGCGATTGTGTCGACTTCATTTGCTACCAGCGCATTCGGCCGTGTTTTAGGGCTGGTGTATATGGCTTTCTCATTCGCTGCTGTAGGAGCGCCGCTGGCAGGGGCCATTCGCGATCAGACTGGCAGTTACAATGGGTTTCTCTACTTTAGTATTGTCATCATTGCCATTAGCACCGTGAGTATTTTCTGGCTTCGCGTACAGCCCAAGCAAGTTGACTGACCAGTAGCGACCGCAATTAGAACCACTAGCTGGTTACCTGCAGGATGCTGGTGGTAACTACAGCAGGGCACTGGCAGCAGGTGAGAGCGAGACAAGCCCTTACCGCTTGAGCTGGCTCAGGTCCCTGACGGCACCCTTGTCTGCACTCGTTGTGAGCGCTGCATAGGCTTGAAGTGCCGAGGAAACAACGCGGGTTCTTTCTTCAACCGGCAACCATGCCATCTGACCCCTCCCATACATTGCCTGCCGGCGCTGCTCGATTGTTCCTTCGTCCAGAAGCAAATTGATGGATCGATTGGGGATGTCTATTTTTATCCGGTCACCTTCCTCTACCAGGGCGATGGTTCCTTGCTCGGCTGCTTCTGGAGATGCGTGACCGATTGACAACCCGGAGGTGCCACCCGAAAAACGCCCATCCGTAAGCAGCGCGCAGGTTTTGCCAAGGCCTTTTGATTTCAGGTAGCTGGTAGGGTATAGCATTTCCTGCATTCCTGGTCCTCCCTTCGGACCTTCATAGCGGATCAGGATGACATCACCTACTTTTACTTCATTGTTGAGTATTGCGGAGACTGCTGAATCCTGGCTTTCAAAAACGCGTGCTGGCCCTTCAAAACACCAGCAGTTCTCGTCAACACCCGCTGTTTTGACGACGCATCCATTCTCAGCAAGGTTGCCGTACAAAACTGCAAGCCCACCTTCTTCGCTATAGGCGTTTTCCTTTGAGCGTATACAGCCTTGCTTACGGTCAAGATCCAGCGAGCCAAAACGGCAGTCCTGGCTGAAGGCTTCCTGGGTTGGAACCCCGCCCGGGGCAGCAAGGTAGAAATGCTTCACTTCTTCTGCCGGGTTGCTGAGAACATCGAATTTGGCTATCGCTTCCTCCAGTGTAGGTGTATGAATAGTAGATGTCTGGGTGTTGAGTAATCCTGCTCGATTCATCTCACCGAGAATGCCGAATATTCCACCGGCCCGGTGAACATCTTCTATGTGGTACTCCTGCGTAGATGGTGCGACCTTGCAGAGTGTTGGGACCTTGCGCGAAAGGCGATCTATCTCGGCCAGGGTGAAATCCACTTCCGCTTCCTTGGCGATGGCAAGCAGATGCAGGATTGTATTTGTTGAACCGCCCATGACGATATCCATGCTCATTGCATTTTCGAATGCTTCGAATGTGGCTATGGATCGAGGTAGTACCGAATCGTTGTCCTCATCGTAGTATTGGCGGGTTGCACTTACTATTATCCTGGCAGCTTGCAGGAACAGTTCCTTGCGATCGGCATGTGTCGCCAGCATGGTTCCGTTCCCGGCCAACGAAAGACCGAGGACCTCC
>Ga0187827_10008830_pt1 | contig 10814 bp, 10 predicted proteins | sample ETNtaG_39_FD_167969 | JGI IMG/M metagenome (GOLD analysis project Ga0187827, IMG submission 167969) | Marine microbial and viral communities from oxygen minimum zone, Eastern Pacific Ocean - ETNP2014_SV_150_PacBio MetaG (Illumina Assembly) | ecosystem: Environmental > Aquatic > Marine > Hypoxic... | reverse complement strand
ATTGTACACAGCAATTAATGTCGCGATACGTCAGGCCCCTGGTCGGTTAAGCTTCGTTACCTTAGCATCTAAGTTCATCTGCTAACGATAGTGCCAAACTTCCTTGCCAATCATCAACCGCCTTCACGACATAACGTTGATGCACGGCACTCTTGTGAAAACACACAGTACCTCTGTCATATTCCCTCGCTACACCTCTTGGAGATTGAAAGTCAGACCCCATTGGATCACAACAGCCTCAGCCAAGGAGTAGACATAAAAAACCCGAGTGGCTTAGGATCGGGTTAAATTGCTGGGATTTCTTGGGATAAATCAGACCTAATGAACAAACTCACACTGGCTCAGGATATCTGCTCCAAGGTTGCGCCCGAGATCCGTCAGATCGGTAAGAATGTCGATCATCAGGTCGCCTGCCATGCCGTTTATCTGGAAGACTAAGAACTCAAGAACTCAAGAACTCAAGAACTCTTTTAACTCAGTAAATTAGCGACAGTAGTCGTTCGCTGGGTTTTTTAATCGCGACAGCTGAGAAAGCCAAATGTAAATATGCCTGTGCTAACCTTCAGTGTTCGTGTCGACGCCCTATTGAGCCAAGGCGCTCTACATGAACGGTTATATTGATCCTACCAAGGAAGCATTCATGGCTTTTCGTGATAACGCCCAAAAAGGACCCATCCACATGCTCAATCTGGTGCGATTCAGCGAGATAGCCACATATTCCGATGGTCGGAATGTGACAGGCAGCGGGGCCTACGCCGCCTACAGAAAAATGCAACTATCACTTAGTTAAGGTAAGACATGACTACTGCAGTTGATATTCGTGATGTTACTAAGATCTACAGCCCCGGCTCCAATCAGGCGGTCAAGGCGCTCGATAATGTTTCCCTGACTATCAACGATAACGAATTTTTTACCCTGCTAGGCCCCTCCGGCTGTGGAAAAACCACCCTGTTACGCTTGATCGCCGGCTTTGAACAAGTGTCCGGCGGTGAAATCATGCTGTTCGATAAAGAGATCGAGAATCTTGAACCGAATCGGCGTCCGGTGAATACAGTGTTCCAGCATTATGCCCTGTTTCCCCACATGACTGTCGCCAACAACGTTGCATTTGGTCTCGAACGCCTCAAGAAACCCAGGCCGGAAATCAATGCCACCGTCGAGCGGGTTTTAACCCTGGTCAAGATGAAGGAACTGGGAGACCGCCGCCCCAATCAGCTTTCCGGCGGCCAGCAGCAGCGCGTCGCCCTAGCTCGCGCCCTGGCACCAAACCCGAAGGTGCTTTTACTAGATGAACCGCTCTCAGCCCTGGACCTGAAACTCCGTCAGGCCATGCGCGAAGAGCTCAAGCAGCTTCAACGGGAGACTGGCATCACCTTCGTCTTTGTCACTCACGATCAGGAGGAAGCTCTCGCGATGAGCGACCGAATCGCGGTTATGTCCAATGGTGAGATTCAGCAAATCGGCAGGCCGACGGATATCTACGAGCATCCGGTCAACCGTTTCGTGGCGGACTTTATCGGCGATACAAACTTTCTGGATGGCGAGATTGTGGATCTCAGCGATGATCTGGTGACCTGCAAGATTGGCGCACAAAGCCTGTTCAAGACCGAAAACAGCGGCCACCACAAAGTGGGTGATCAGGTTACGCTATTCCTGCGGCCCGAAAAAATCATACTGTCTGTCCTCGACGAAGCAAACGACTCTGGCAAACGACCGGGCAAGGTCACAAACCTTGTCTACCTGGGAAATCAGGCGGCTTATACCGTGGACATGGGCGACGGAATCGAATTAACGGCGCAGGCGCGCCCGCGCGAGGATGGCGAACTGCCCTTCGCGATAGGCGACCCGATCGCGGTCTCATTCTCGGCCCGTGCCTTGAAAGTCCTGGCGCAATGAGCGACTGGTTACCCAAAAGCGCCGCTGGACGACGCTGGCTGGGCCTCGCACCGAGTTATTTCGTGATCGGTATTTTCATGCTGATACCCATGGTCATCATGGGTGTGTTTTCCTTTCTGGAGCCCAATCCCTATGGCGGCGTCAAACCGGTAGGATCACTGGCCGCCTACATCAAGATTGCTTTTGAATACGACCTGGAAGATAAGTTGGTCTTCAATCCGGGCTATCTCAACATCATCTTCCGCTCCTTCCAGTTATCCTTCGGCGCTACCCTGCTGTGCCTGATCTTCGGTTTCCCGGTCGCCTACTACATCACGCTGCAGCCCGAGAACCGCCGCAATTTCTATATTTACCTGGTCACCATCCCGTTTTGGACTAACCTGCTGATCCGTACCTTTGCCTGGATCATTATCCTGGGCCGTGGGGGTGTGATCGAGGCGCCTTTGCTTGCGACCGGCATCATCGATGATTCGTTGCGCATGATGTATACGGACGGCGCCATCGCTATCGGCCTGACCTACAGCTACCTGCCGCTGATGGTACTACCCATCTATGCCAGCCTGGAAAAGCTTGATTTCCGCCTGCTGGATGCCGCAAGCGATCTGTACGCCAACCGCTTCGAGATCATGACCAAGGTTGTTATCCCCTTGTGCAAGCCCGGAATCATTGCCGGTTGTATACTGGTATTCATACCCTGTCTTGGAGCGTTCATTGCGCCAAACCTGCTGGGCGGCGGCAAGAAACTGATGTTGGGCAGTCTGGTTCAGTTTCAGTTCGCGTCTGCACGCAACTGGCCCTTTGGTGGGGCTTTATCCATGCTGTTGTTGTCTGTTGTGATCATCACCTTGATCTTCTACGCCAGGGCGGCCAAGAATCGGGCGGCCATGGAAGGGAGCGCCTGATCATGAGCGATCAAATACAAAAGCCGTCCACACGTAAGGGCAAGAAGGTGCTTCCCGTAGGCCACTATCGCGGGCTGAGCTCCTGGACGATTGCTTTCTTCGTCTTTTTATACCTGCCTATCATCGTACTGATTTTTTATTCATTCAACGCTAACCGTATGGTTATGAACTGGGGTGGTTTCGGCATAGACTGGTATCTGAAGGCCTTTAACAACTCCGATATCCAAAAAGCGGTTTGGAACTCGCTGATCGTCGCGACGGTAGCAACGGTTTTTTCCACGGCTATTGCCACCATAGGAGCCCTGGTGCTCGCCAGAGGTGGTAACTTCCGCGGCAAGACAGTCTCGCTGGGGCTGATTACGCTGCCGCTGATGGTGCCAGAGATCGTAACTGCCGTGGCGGTTCTGATTTTCTTTTCCGCGATTGGGATGAACTTGGGTCTGGGTAATGTCATTATCGCCCATATCACGTTCTGCATTCCCTTTGCCTTCATGCCGATTCGCGCAAGACTGGAAGGCATGGACACAACTCTGGAGCAGGCTTCGCGTGATCTTTACGCATCGGAATGGGAAACCTTCCGTTTTGTCACCATGCCATTGCTGATGCCGGGTATCGTCGCTGGCGCCATGCTGGCTTTCGTTATATCTATGGATGATTTTATTATCACGCTAATGGTGGGCGGGGCCGGTTCAACGACCTTGCCTGTCTATATTTATTCGATGATCCGCCGTGGCCTGACGCCGGAGATCAATGCAGTCTCGACCATGCTACTACTTGCCTCGATCGCCATTATTACGGCATACTGGATTCTCTCGAAAAAGACACAGACCAGCACTGAACACTGATTTTGTAAGTCTACTAATTGACAATAATCGTACCAATAGGAGGTAACAATATGAAACGCCTTTTCACCACATTCGCCGCAATCACAGCGGTGCTGATCTCGGGATTGGCGCAGGCTTCGGGCGAATTGTTCATCTATAACTGGACGGAATACACCCCGCCAGAACTCATCGCCAAGTTCGAGAAAGAGTCCGGCATCAAGGTTTCCGTGGATACCTACGATTCGAACGAAACTCTGCTGGCGAAACTGCAGGCCGGCGCCACTGGATACGACATCGTCGTGCCTAGCCAGAACTTCGTGCCGATCTTGATCAACGAAGGCTTGATTCAGAAAGTCGGCGTACATGCGCTGTCCAATTTTAAAAACATGGAGGATCGCTGGTCGTTTCCGGAATGGGATCCGGAGCAGGAATATAGCGGGCCCTGGCAGTGGGGCACAACGTCATTCTCCTACAACAGCGAACTGTATTCCGGTACGGGTGCATCACTGAAAGAATTCTTTGAGCCGTCCGATGAACTCAATGGACGTCTGAGCGTTTTCCAGACCCCGGATGAAGTGATCAGTCTCGCCAACATCTATCTGGGCATACCCTTTTGTTCCGAAGATGCGAAGCAAATGAAGCAGATCCAGGACATGCTCGTCACGCAGAAGGAATCTGTGGTCGCCTACAACTCTGAAACCATGAGCGACCTGCTGGCAAGTGGTGAAGCCATAATGACCAATCACTGGAGTGGTTACTCCCGGTTGGGTCGCCTGACTGGTGCGCCTATCGTCTATGCCTACCCGAAAGAAGGTGTGGTAGGCTGGTACGACAGCATGGTGGTGCCCACGAGCGCCAAGAACGTCGAAAACGCGAAGAAGTTCATGAACTTCATGATGGATCCGGTCAACATGGCGATACTGACAGACAACCAGGGTTACGGCGATGCCGTCAAGGGCACCGCAGCCTACTATTCGGAGGAGTTGAAATCAGCGCCAGAGATCAACCCACCGTCGGATTTGAAGGTATTTTTTGCACCAACCTGCTCACCCAAGGCCCAATCCCTGATCGACAAGGTCTGGACCAAGGTTATGCAGTAAATAGATCTAAAACCTTATTTCTATCCACCCGGAGCGGCGCTTTGAATAGCGCCGCTTTTTTTTGACCCAGCCTACAGTCCTGCAAAAGCCTCTATAAAAGTACCCATCCATAGCACTGAGATGAGCCCGATTGCGTAGAAGTTGAAATGCGGGGGTTGTATAAATAGAGAGTTTTAGTAGGGTCTTCTAGACTTTGGCTTGGACTCACAATCCATTGGTCGAAGGTTCGACTCCTTCCGGCCCACCTTTTTTTACTAACAACTGCATACGCTTAACGACCTATCCTTTTAGCAGTCGGTGTGTCGGTCGCAAGGGCTAAGTACGGGACGGATGTGGTGGAATATCTGAAGACAAAGTATTAAAGGTTCGATCGATTATTCTCCATATACTTACACTTTTTTTTAGGATCGCCCTTGATCACAAACTCGGAAACCAGAAATGAAGCGGTTACGTTGATGCGCATCGCATTGCCGCTTTCTGCCGCCTATCTTGCTGAATTTGCCATGTTTGTCACCACCAAAATGGTGGTTGGAAAACTTGGGTACTACGAACTGGCGGCTGTAGGCATTGCCGGCGATTTGTCGTTTGAGGCGCTGGTTATTCTAATGGGCTTGCTGTCTATCGTAGGGGTGTTATGCGCTCAAGCGGAGGGCGCAGGAGAAAAAAAACAGGCAGGACTTGCCGTGCGGCAGGGAATTATTGTTTCGTTGTTGCTCGGCATACCCTCAATGATATTGGTATGGCATCTCGATATCATTCTGGGATGGACCGGTCAGGATCCCCGAGTGCTTCAACTGATGGTGCCTTACCTGCATGGGTTAAGCGCTTGCGTACTCCCAGTGCTGTTTTTCGCTGTGCTTCGAAACTTTGTCTCGGCCCTGGCTCGGCCCCAAGCCGTCATGGTAATTACTATAGTGGCAGTACTGGTTAACTATCTCCTGACTCTATGGTTGGTGCACGGTGGATGGGGCATCCCCCCATTGGGCCTTTTCGGAGCCGGACTCGCTACCAGCATCGTATCCTGGCTGATGTTCCTTGCTTTACTCTGGCACGTCTACCAAACTGCCACGCTGCGTAGGTACGGGATATTTGCCGAGCGCTGGAGGCCAGATACCGCGATTTGTAAGGAAATTATGGTCCTCGGTTTACCGGTAGCCGGTCTGGTATTCCTGGAAGCGGGCATGTTTTCCGCTGCGTCAATTCTATCGGGCATCATCAGTGCTGAGACCCTCGCGGCTTATGAAATAGTGATGTCGTGGGTCGGTATACCGTTCGTACTTGCCTTAGGTATTGCTGAGGCGACCATGGTCCGAGTCGCCCATGGTGCTGGCAGAAATCGTCTGGATACCGCCCGACAGTCCGGGATGCTCGGAATGCTCATCGGTGTTTTGATTCTAGTCATGATGATGATCATTCCGCTGGGTTTTGCCGCTTACATCATCGATATTTTTATTACCCCTTCCGATCCCGGTTTTTCAGTGGTATCACTTTTATCGATCGAATTTCTCACTATTGCGGCCATCTTCCAGGTATTCGACGGGCTCCAGGCAATCGCGGCGCGGGCCTTACGTGGGATCAAAGACAGCGTAGCACCGCTGTGGATTGCAGGATTCGGTTACTGGATTCTCGGCATCGGTGGCGGATCATGGCTGGCATTCTGGATGGATTTTGGAGGTGCCGGTCTATGGTGGGGTCTGGCCATGGGGCTGACCGCGACCGGCTTATTACTTGCCTATCGCTTCCATCAGTTATCTAGAAGACTGATATCGGGCACTGCGACTTAATGTAAAGCTAAAGCGAAGAATGATTGCTGATTGGGCAACTTAATAGATCAATTAGTTTTGTGCAGGACCCCCGGGCAGCATCGAAACGATGGCTCCCATTACCAGGCCCCAGAACGGTCTTGCGGTGTAGTGCAACCACCCACCCTCAAATACAATCAATGATTAATAAGGCTCAGTAATATATGCTGACTCGCTGCCACTTGAACTATTTTGAAGGTGCCTATAAATGAATCACGAGATCGAACAAATACTTCAACAAATTAACGTTTACCTACCTGATAGCCGTATCGCTCAGGCAGTAATCATCGTTCTAGCAGCAGTGCTTTTGTCGCGGCTTGTATCTCTGGTAATAGATAGAACCCTCAAAAGATTAGCTGGTAGAACCCAGTCTGACCTAGACGATAAGATGATTTCGTTTATACACGAACCTCTAGTCAAGACTATTGTATTAGCCGGCCTCGCTCTTGCTGTAGTGAATCTCGGCCTGGACGATAAAATTGCCTTTGTTACGGGAAAACTTCTATTCACTATTATCGTGATTGTATGGGCACTCTCTCTGGCAGGCTTGCTTAAGAACTTATTTGGTGCAGCCAGTTCAACACCAGAGCACTTCGGTGCAATTCAGCCTACGACTCTGCCGTTATTTAATAATGTTGGAAAGATGTTGGTGTGGGCACTGGCAGTATTTGTAGTTATTGAACTCTGGAATCTAGATGCTACCGGTTGGATGGCGTCAGCCGGTGTTGTCGGTTTAGCAGTGGGTTTCGCTGCCAAAGACACGCTATCAAATTTAATTGCTGGTGTTTTCATTATGGCCGATGCTCAGTACAAGATAAACGATCTCATCATCCTGGATAGTGGGGAGCGAGGCCTGGTTACCCACATCGGACTTCGTTCCACTCGCCTGCTTACGCGTGATGATATTGAAATCACTGTACCCAACGCCGTAATGGGGCAGGCTAAAATTACAAATGAGACCGGTGGTCCAAAACCACAACGGCGCTTGCGGGTACCAGTAGGCGTTGCCTATGGTAGCGATATCGATCTGGTGCGGGAGATTCTGTTGCGTGTGGCGTTCGACGAGAAGTTGATATCGGACTCTCCCGAACCGCAGGTCCGCTTCCGGGCATTTGGCGCCTCCAGCCTTGATTTCGAGTTGCTCTGCTGGATTTCAGACCCATTACTCAAAGGACGGGCGATAGATTTACTGTTGTGTGGTATTGACCGAGAATTTCGAAAACATCGAGTTGAAATTCCTTTTCCACAACAGGATGTCTACATTAAACAGTTGCCGTCCACTTGACTTACCACTCCGATAGGCGGCGGCCAATGGACGACGAATTACTGAGGATTAGCCCTGGGCCCAGTAAAAAAGGTTTATTCTTTCACTACTTCTGACAACACACGAGAAGGGGCCGCTCTAAGGTGAAACCCCGGTTCTAAAAGTCATGACTCCCTAAATGAAATCCAAGCCAAAGCGATCGTTGCGCTACGGTCGGGTTTAGTAGATGTTCGAGGAACTCGATTATCAGGAGACACCGCTCGGTGCCATCAGCCTGCGACGGCGCTCGGAACCGGGGTTGGGTGGCAAGGTCCTCTACGAGGTTAAGCTTGGTGAGGAGTTCCTGATGTCCAGTTTGTTTGTCGAGGCGGAGCAAGAACTCGCCGCACTCGCACTACAGTCGCTCGATAGCGAAAAACTCGACGTGGTCGTTGGTGGTCTGGGTCTTGGTTATACCGCTGCCAAGGCGTTGGAAAATGAGGCAGTTCGCTCGCTACGAGTCATTGAAACCATGGCACCGGTGATCTCGTGGCACCGGCTCGCACTGGTGCCGCTAGGGGATAAGCTTGCACTGGATTCGCGCTGTTCTTTGGTGCACGAAGATTTCTTTAAACTGGCCGCGTCACCTGGCGGTTTTGACCCAGATAACCCGGGCCGTTTGTTTCACGCCGTGTTGCTCGATATTGATCATTCTCCCAGCCACTGGCTGGATACGGGCAATAGCGCGTTCTATACCGACTCTGGCCTTACTGCCCTGGCGGCCTCGTTGCATCCCGGCGGTGTCTTTGGCCTTTGGTCCAACGATCCGCCGGATGAAGGGTTCATTAGCTTGCTGGACGAGGTATTTGCATCTGCAAAGGCTCACCTTGTGACCTTTGCGAATCCATACACGGGTGGTGAATCGTCTAATACTATTTATCTCGCTTATAGAGCCGGATGAGTGTTAGCGCCGTGGTTCCTTTGCTTGGCGGGTAAGGGCTACAGAGTTATCTTGCTGATATAACGCTCTTGTAGGTAAAGTTCAGATTCTCCCGCCAATTATGTATTTATTGAAAAATAAAAAGGAAGGAAAAGCCCGCCCAGACTGCATCAAGCTCTGGCGAGGCTATCTGAAGATTACTTTTCACGATCTTACATCTTTTTGGGAATATGCCGAGACGTTATTGCCCCAGCTATTGTCCAACCGGCCCCGCCTGCATAGACAATCGGCAGGGCAAAGAATTTGAGAAGTATTGCGAATATGCCCGGGACAGCTAAGTTGGCGACATCTCTGTAGGTCTGAAAAACACCAGTCATCTCAGCACGCTCGCGCGGCCGTACGGCACGAAGAAAAAGCACATGGCCAGAACCATCGAGCATAGTTGCGCCGAGTGCCGCGAAAACCAGCAGCACGACAGCAACTGACGGGCTTTGGGCAAAAACGAAGACCGCGAGAGTCGTGAGACTGGTGACGATAAATCCCATCCGCATGAGAAGGCGTAGCGAGTAACGGCGGGCGATCCAACCCCAATATGGGACTGTTAGAGTCCATGCGGATCCAATCGAGACGATCGCAGACCCCATTAGCTCACCAAGCCCGGAATGAACCGCATAAATTGGCGTGTAAATGATAAACAGCACCCACCAGCTGGATCGTGCCAAGGTCAGAATCCAGGCGAGCCGCAAACGGGGTTGTCGGAAAAAGTGGCGAACGTGCAAAGCGGGGTTGACCGTTCCAAATGAACTTCGCTTCATAACCATATGATGCAGACCCAGCCAGCTGAAATAGATTAAGGTGGTCAGCACACCTGCCGCAGCGACCACAAAAGGGAGCCAGTCAGCGTACCTTGACTGCAGATAAACCCCCAACCAGGGGCCAATTGATAACGCCATAACGGTGGACACCATTCGCAATGGCTCAAATTCTGAAAGTTGGGATCGGGGAATTTTCTGCATGACATACAGACTTAGAATGACTTCCATCGAGGTGATGCCAAAAACGTGCAACATCATTCCAAGGGAGAAGGTCCATAAGTCTTGCGTCCAAAGCAGTGCAATGGAAAGAACCAGCACAAGCGAACTTATCAGAAACCCAGTGCGCAAACTGATATGGCGAAGGATCGAATAGATCCCCAGACTCGCGCCAATGCCGCAGACACTGACAACGAAAAAGAGCACGCTCACATGCTGCGCACTGCCAAGCAACGATAACGCCTTGAGCGGAAGTATTGACAAAAGCACCGCCCTGGCGGTCGCAGCAGCAAAAAAGAAGCCGGCAAATGGCAGATGCGTGACGGCGATTACCCGCGTCATGGCTACGCAGTCATGTTTTATAAAAATGCCAAGTTCTGCAACGGCTTCGGCCGGGTTTTGTTGCACCCAGACTTGCGCCACCGATAATACGTCTGTTCGGTCGCGCCAATCTCACGTGCCGCCTGGGCAATCACTATTCCTTGGCTATTTAGAACCTCAACCTGACGTAACTTCATCACTATATCTTCGGACTTGTCATGCTTTCTTGGCATTTTGTAGTCCTCCTAGTTATGGGATAAATATATCCCGATTGGTGGACCACTTCTTGGGGGTTATTCCAGCAAGTGAGTCGCGAAGCTGTTCTTCTTTTATAGCGGATGCGATAAGCACCCTGTCTAGGAAAAAATAGAATCTGCCACAACCACTGAAGACTCTTTGAATCTAAGCGGGTAATTCCTCCAACACTATTGCCTTGATGCGCTGAACATCGTCATCCAGAACGTCCATGTGGTACTGTTTCTTAATCCCGTAATTGGTAAGCGTGTAGGCCTTGTTGGCTTCGATTCCCTGATTTCTTAAACAGTTTTGCACGCAATGCAGTTGGCATCCGTCCAAGGCGACGATGGGTCTGCCTGATTTTGCTTTTTTAACGAGGTTTGGAACACCGCCTCCAACGCCAGCAATGCAGGACATCTCAGCTTTCTCTTCCCGATCTAGTTCGATTGCAACCTTGTTGGCAAGCTGAGCGATGTTAGAACATCCAGAGCATGAATAAATGAGAGCTTTAGTATCTT
>Ga0187827_10008829_pt1 | contig 10815 bp, 7 predicted proteins | sample ETNtaG_39_FD_167969 | JGI IMG/M metagenome (GOLD analysis project Ga0187827, IMG submission 167969) | Marine microbial and viral communities from oxygen minimum zone, Eastern Pacific Ocean - ETNP2014_SV_150_PacBio MetaG (Illumina Assembly) | ecosystem: Environmental > Aquatic > Marine > Hypoxic... | reverse complement strand
CTTGGGCCATTAGCTTGGCATCGACCCGATACTCCTCAAAAACTTCCCGTCGATTTTTGGCTTCGTTTTCAAGCCCCATACTTATCCAGGCATCGGTGTAAACCACGTCCGCATTTCTCGTTGCTGCAACGGCGTCAGAACCTAACTCCAAAGTGCTGCCATTGTTTTTTGCCAATGTTCTAGCCGAGTCCACGATCTCCTCGTCCGGCTCGTAACCGGCGGGTGTTGCGACATGTACGTGCATGCCGGTCAACGCGCTTCCAAGCAAAAGAGAGTTGCAGACATTGAAGCCGTCACCTACGTAGGCGATATGACAGCCTTCCAGTCTTCCCAGTTTTTCGCGAATGGTTAGGAGGTCTGCAAGAGTCTGGCAGGGATGTTCGAGCTCACTAAGCCCATTAATTATGGGGATGGCGGCTGAATCAGCAAGTTCGCTTAAGACAGTGTGTTGGAATACTCGTGCCATGAGTCCATCGACCCAACGTTCAAGGTTTCGCCCAATGTCCGGGATCGGTTCACGAACACCGATTTGTGTGTGTTCGCTCATCAAATCGATCGCTGTGCCCCCGAGTTGTGCCATACCTAATACAAAAGTAGTTCTGGTTCTGAGTGAGGCCTTTTCAAAAAGCATTGCCAGGCTTTGGCCTTCCAGTAGCCGATGTTGAGTGCCTTGAGCTTGGACTGTCTTTAGTTGGGCTGCTCGATCCAGAAGCAGTTGAAGCTCGTTAGAGCTCACATCTCTTAGTGTTAGAAAGTCTCGTCCGTGCATGGTGTAGACCCCAGGGTTCTGGTCAGTAGACGTGATCGAAGTCAATGTCTGTGTAATAGCTTGACAGGATTTCTTCTGCGTTGGCCCCTGCTGCTGCCATAGCGTTGGCGCTGCGCAGCGGTAACCCAATGCCATGGCCTAACAGTCGTTGTCCAACACTGTATGGGTCTGGCACCCCCATTGCCCATGGCTTAGGTTGGCCACCCCAAACGTCATGCCAGTTTCTTGTTCGTCCGTCAGCACGGGAGAAATACACCGCGTGGATCGGGTTGTTCTTGTAGGTCATAACGCAGCCTCGAGTATCCCGTACCGCGTCACGGAGGCGCGTGCCTGACAGTTCGCGCGCTAAACCGTGGTAAACCTGGTCACGTGTATAAAGCGTAGGTGTATGGTAAGTCGAGGCAGCTACATCAAACAGATTGCCTCGGGCCCGACGTTCGTGCCGCACCGTATAACCATATGTGCGGAAGGCGATCGCAGATGCACGAAGCGCCTCCCACGGGATAGAGTCTCGTTGTTCGACAATTCCTGAAAGGTAGTCGTCCATCGGTAGTATGTTCACTACCCAAGCTGACAAATACTTGGGAAGCCAAGCAAACTCCATCATGCCGCGATATGTTCTTTGGGGCGCTGTTTCTTCTAGTCGAAGAAGTGAGCCCTCCAGCGGTGAAACGAGCACTCGTCCTACGGTATCGATCAGGTTTCTGCCCGGAAGTTCAATGCGATGCTTTTCATTCGGAATGTCCCGGCGAATAACTGCACGTTGAGTTGGCCCTAGTTCCGCAAGGGGCACCCCACCCTCGTCGTGGATTCGGAGACCTCCTGTTGAGAAGATCGTTGCTTGCGCGACACCTGGATTGTCATCGCTAATGTCTAAGAGGCCGACCCGAATTTCCGGCATGTCGAGGCGGGCAGTGATGTCGATAATCGGTGCGGAAATAGCTTTTGCGGTAAACCAGTCGTCGGCAGTCTTTAGATCCGGTTGTAGCCGATACGGGCCGGGTTTATGGGGAATTTCAACCTGCAGCTTGATAGTGGCGGAGGCTTTGGGCGGCACATCATGAGGTAGTGGAACCGATGCAGGTGGTGGACGCGTTTTTGGGGACAAGGAGTCGGCCCAGCGGGCTCCTAGCCGGACAGCTTGTTTCCCCGAAGAGCGCCATGCAGTTTCCCCGGTGTTGACTAGTTCGATATGTACCTGGGCCAACCCGCCAGGCGTGGTTGGGGGGATCGGAGATATTTGGTAGGAGGCATTTGTCGTATTGACCAGTGCCGCGAGGTACGTATGGCCTATTGAGCCGATTTGTACAGGTTTCTGTCGATTGGGAGAGTAGGTCAACTTTCCGTGTTCGAAATATTGGGCGGTGATACCTCCGGCCTCTGGAACTTCCTCGGAAATTGGATTTCCAAGGAGAGCTCCCTTGTTTAGTTGGTTCCACATGTGGAGGAAGCCGAAGCGTAAGGAGTGCTTGGTCTGCCATACGTACTTCACGTGAGCAGAGTTTCGAAATGGCCTGATTTCGCGAAAGTATCGGCCCCCTGAAACTAGTTTTCCGAGGGCAGCTGGTCTGACATGGCAAGGATCCGATTGGCCATCTTCGTGGCATTCGAGGAGGAAGTTCTCGAACAATTGGGCCGTATGTCTATCGTGTCTGAACGTACTGGTAAGTGGCTGACCGACCACACCAGTTCCACCGGCTTTCTGCACGAAGGCCGTGAACTTTGGATTGATCACCAGTTTTGGGGCTGTCCCTAACTCATTGAGACTCAGATTCACCGGCCAAAGGGCGGCGCTTACGGAGGCAAGGGTCGCTGAGCGTCCAAAAATACGGCGCGAGAAGCGTGATTGCATGAGTACAGGGTATCGAGCAATTTGGGGCTGGACGCAATATCGAGCCTAATCATCACAGGATTTCTTGAATAGATATGCGTATCTCGGATTTCGGCACGGCATACTTTCTTAGTGATGAAGGATGTCAATAAACGGATTTACTTGGATTATGCCGCCACCACGCCACTGGACCCGGCGGTTTTCGAGGCGATGCTTCCGTATTTGTGGAGAGAATCGGGCAATCCGTCGAGCGTGCATGCGTCGGGTCGAGAGGCTCGGTCAGCGCTAGACCAAAGTCGCCAGCAAGTTTCTGAATCGATCGGTGCTCAACCTCACGAGATCGTTTTTACATCCGGCGGTACCGAATCTAACAATCTCGGTGTGATGGGCGCTGCGAAAGCTGCTTCCGATCGCGGCCGTCACATTGTGACTACATCTATTGAACATCATGCCGTGCTACATGCGGTTCGTGCTCTGACCAATGAGGGCTTTGATGTGACCGAGCTTCCTGTTGATTCCTGCGGTCGTGTTCGACCATTTGATCTCGAGAAGGCGATCCGTCCGGATACTGTGCTGGTCAGCATTGGCCTTGCGAACAACGAGATTGGGACGGTGCAACAACTTGAGACGCTCACGCGCATCGCCCATTCTGCTGGGGCCATAATGCACACCGACGCAGTTCAGGCTGTTGGCCAAGTAGACATAAATGTAGACATGCTCGGGGTTGATCTTCTGAGCATGACGGCCCACAAGATATATGGTCCCAAATCAGTTGGGGGCCTGTACGTTCGCGAAGGGGTTGACGTGCGGCCCCATTCATTCGGAGGCCCACAGGAGCGAAACCTTCGTGCCGGGACCCCGGACGTACCGGGTATTGTTGGGTTTGGGGCCGCCATTACGCGGGCACAACAATCGCGATCTGCTCGGGTGCGTCATTACAGAGAGCTTGTGACTGTGTTGGTCCAGCATGTTGTTGATGGGTGTCCAGGGGTCAGGCTTACGGGAGATCCTGGTAACCGTCTGGCCTCGTTTGCGTCTTTCGCATTTCATCGGATTGACGCGGAGTCGTTGCTCCAGCGATTGGATCTTGATGGTATTGAGGTATCGACTGGTTCGGCTTGTGCTTCAGGCTCGTTGGAGGTTTCTCACGTTATGCAGGCCTTGCAGTTTCCTGCTTCATATAGGCGTGGAGCATTGAGGTGTACGGTTGGCATGCCAACAAATCGCCGGGACGTTGAAATGGCGGCGGATAGTATTGTTCGGCAGGTTCGTGCTCTTGAGCTGGTCGCGGATAAATCTGTAGGGGAAGTGTAAGGTGGATGCTTTATTGCTGATTCCTCCCCCGGTCTTTCTTGGCTTCATCCTTGCAACATTCACAACGTTTATTTTTCATGCGCTTTTTGGACGACGAGATCGGTCGGGGTTGTTTTACTGGCCATTTGGAGTCGGTGGGTTTGTGGCCGGAGCAATTGTGTCTACCCCACTCGGAGCGACTTATTTACTTGTTGGTGGCCTGCCGCTGCTGGGCGGGATTGCCGGCTGTGTCGTTGGTCTCATGCTTGCACACTTAATCCTGGCTTAAGCGAAGTGGTTGGTCTCGTTTCTTCCATCCGTAAGAAACCGGATTGCATCGCTTGAAAAGCACATGCTACTTTTCATAACTGTTGGACCGTCGATCACTTAATTCCACATATTTTTGATGAGTGATGGAGGGTCCGCCGTTCGATTGTGTATCGATGTTTGAATCCAGTCGTTGAGAGAGGAATGTTTATAGGTCAGGCTTAACTTGCGGCTTGCTTGAAGAATGAGGCTGATCGGGAGGTTGCTTCCGGCAGCCTTTTGTCTTTTTCAGAGTCGTTTGGCAGCCACGCATTGCTATGAATACTGCTGACATTCGGGATCTTTTCTTGAGGTTTTTTGAGGCTCGTCAACATGCCATTTTGCCAAGCTCTTCGCTCGTGCCTGTTGGTGATCCAAGCGTACTTCTTACATCAGCAGGCATGCAGCAGTTCAAACCATATTTCAGTGGTGAAAAGGCTCCGCCTTACAGCCGTACTACAACTGTTCAAAAGTGCTTTCGGGCGACCGATATCGATGAGGTTGGCGATCTTAGCCATCTCACATTTTTTGAGATGTTGGGGAACTTCAGTTTCGGCGATTATTTCAAGGAAGAGGCGATCAAGTGGGCTCGCCAGCTTGTCCTTGATGAGGCCGGTATAGATCCGAGTTGTCTGTGGGTGACCGTATACGAAGGTCGGGATCTGGTCCCGAGGGATGACGAGGCAGTAGAAATTTGGACGGATCTTGGACATCCGCGAGGACGTATCGCGTATGCAGGTGATGATAATTTTTGGGGGCCAACCGGCGATAGCGGGCCGTGTGGCCCGACAACCGAGTTGCACATTAATCTTCGCCCTGATCTTCCAGATGTGGGCCCGACACTCGCCCCAGAACAGTATCTCGAGATTTGGAATGTTGTATTCAATCAGTACTTCAAATCGGTCGATGGTGAACTTGATCCACTGAGTCAGCAGGGTGTGGACACTGGCGCCGGCTTAGAGCGTTGGGCGGTTGTTTTGCAGGGCGTTTCTTCAATCTATGAAACGGATACTTGGATACCTTTGATTGGGGCGGCTGCTGAATGTGCTGGGCTTGCGTATGACCCTTTCGCCGAAAGCGGTCGTTCGTTACGGGTAATTGCCCAGCATTGTCGTGCATCGGCTTTTCTAATTGGAGACGGTGTAATGCCTGGCAATGAGGGCCGCGGTTACGTTCTCAGGCGAAGTATTCGTCAGGCCGTGCGTCACGGACGACAGCTCAACATTGAGGAAGACGCGCTTGGGCCAGTGGTTACAGCGGCTATCAGGGTCATGGCAGATCAGGGCTACGCGGAACTTCTTCCGCGAGCAGATTTCATCCAAGGCGTGGTGCAAGACGAGGAGGGCCGTTTTCGGCGAACGCTCGATTCTGGCATTGCTCGTTTAGAAGATATTTTTACGACTGTCGAACCTGGGGGTCAGGTTGATGGTGGTCGGGCATTTGAGCTGTATGACACATTTGGTTTCCCTATGGACATAACTCGTGACATTGCTGCTGGGCGCGGTTTTAGTGTGGACGAAAAGGCCTTTGATGAGGCGCTGGCAGGTCAAAAGGCCCGTAGTCGTTCTGCACAGGCTGAAGACGGCACGGAATCTCTGCCATCCGGATTTGGAGAAACGATATTTACGGGATACGACTTTGTTACGTCGGGGGAAGCCACTGTAGTGGCTATTGCAAATGAAGGCTCGCTGGTTCAGTCGGCGGCAGTGGATTCGAAAACAATGGCTATTCTCGACCAAACGCCTTTCTATGGTGAGTCGGGAGGGCAGGTCGGCGATACAGGTGTTCTTGAAGCTCCGGAAGGACGTGTAACTGTTGTTGACACCGTGAAAAACCCGGAAGGAACGGTGGTTCACATTGCCCGTATTGAAAAAGGTGTGCTTGCTGTGGGTGATCGGGTGCGAGCAGTGGTAGACCGTGAGCGTCGATTTAACATCATGCGAAACCACACGGCGACGCACCTGCTGCATGCTGCGCTCCGTCGTCTTCTTGGTGACCATGTTCGGCAGGCAGGTTCTTTGGTTGATCCCGATCGGCTCCGCTTCGACTTCACTCATCCTTCTCCGCTGACCGATGCTGAACTTGAAGCAGTACAAGCGTGGGTTAATTCAGAGGTTCTGAAAGACCACTCTGTGGAAACTCGACTGACCGAGGTTCGGGCTGCTGTAGAGGTGGGTGCTATGGCTCTCTTCGGTGAAAAGTACGGCGAAGTAGTTCGAATGGTCACTTTAGACCCGGTTAGTACAGAGCTCTGCGGAGGAACTCATTGCACGGCAAGTAATCAGGTCGGCTTGTTTGCGATTGTGCAACAGACAGGAATTGCTGCGGGTGTTCGGCGTATCGAGGCAGTTACTGGAGAAGGGGCCGTGAAATTTGTTGGGCGTACCCAAGATCTATTAGAACGAATATCGAATCGACTGGAGGCTGGCCAATCCGAAACACTTGCTCGCGTCGAGGCATTACTTGAACAACTAGAAGAGCTGCGGCGTCGTCTTCAAACTGCGGATCGAGCTGAAGCCGGTCGGCTTGCCGAAGATCTCTCGGAAACCGTGCGGCATCTCCACGGTGTCCAGCTTGTCTGTGCTGAAGTTTCTATTGGTGATCGGGACGTGATGCGACATTTAACCAAAGAGCTTCAGCCGCGACTATCAGAGCCCTGGGTGATTTTGCTTGGATCTATCTCCAATGAAAAACCCTCGTTTGTGGCTGCGGTTTCCCCGAAGGCGGTTGATCTTGGCCTGCATGCCGGTGAACTTGCTAAGCACGTAGCTGAAGTTACTGGGGGTAGCGGTGGAGGCCGTCCGGAACTAGCTATGTCTGGTGGCAAACATTGCGAAAATATTTCCGATGCGCTTGATGCTGGTCGAGCTTATGTGGATCAGTCAGCAGGCTCGGTATGAACAAAGGCTCAAACGTTGTCATAGAACGGATGGCGGGGTCTGATCTAGATGACACTGCCGTTCGGTTTGATCGAATTCGAGGCATGGGTGGTCGGGGAGGCACATTTGAGAACGGTCGTGTGAGCTTTGAAAGGATGCATGGATCGGATCGCAGTGAATCGGCAGCTCTTGCTTGGCCTCTCTGGGGCAAACTTTCAGGAGATACGGCCTCCGTGCGCGCGATGCTGGTGGTTGCTGCCGCGTTTGCCTTCGCGATGGTGTTGCTGTTTGCTAGCGTTGCTTACTATCTGGTTCCTTCCAGCTCGGTCGTTATTTACCCTCGCGTCCAGAACATACCGATTGATGTCGGAATCAGAATTGATCCTGACGCAGGTGCGGTCGATATTGAACGGGGTATCGTGCCGGCCTTGATCACAGAAGTTGAGGTGGAAGAGTCCCTGAGGAAGCCGACTACAGGGCGCAGGCGGGAACCCGGCTCTCATGCTGAGGGGTTGGTGACCATTCGGAATCGGACCCATCAAGCGCTTGAGCTGCCGATGGATTCCCGTGTGGCTTCAAGTGATGGCGTCGGCTTCCTCACAAAGGCCCCAGTTCTTGTGCCGGCTACCCTCAAGGTCGGTGGCACTAGTATTCCTGGAGAGGCAAGCGTACGTGTGAAGGCAGAGCTCCCGGGCCTGAGCGGGAACGCGCCTCAACTTTCGATAACTGAAGTAAGTGGACCTATGGGTTCCAAGCTAGAGGCTTTTAATCCGCAGCCGCTACGTGGCGGTGACGAGCGCGAAGTCTCTCTTGTCACTCAGCGTGATTTGGATGAACTGTCCAGTGTCCTGCTGGAACGATTGCAGAGTGCAGCGATTGAGCGGTTGCGTAGGCAGCGCGAAACGCACCAGTATCTAGTGGTTTGGTCACCAGCTGCAGGGAACCCTCAGGTGCTCAAAGAATCTTTCAGTGCCTTTCTTGACGACCGAACAGACGAAGTGACTTTAACGATGGCTATTCGTGCTCAGGCCACCATGTTTTCTGTGGCCGATGCTAAAGCCGTCATCCGGGAACGGATTACGGCGAACCCCAATTATCAATATCTTGATGTGGACGTGATAGATATTAGACAGCACAAGGTTTTGGCTGAAACTCAGGGCCTGATGGATGTGCAGTTTGCTGTGTTGGGACAAGCGATTGATGAGATCGATGTGGCTCGCGCTCGTGGCCTGATAACTGGCCAAAGACTTAGCGCGGGAATGGGCGATCTTCGGGCAATGCCAGGTGTCAGAAATGTTTCAGTCGTGCATCATCCCCCAGAGACTGAAAATTTCCCGCGCCTCGGATTCAGAATTGATGTCACGATTAAATCGGACCGGTCTGATCACTAAGGTTGAGCCGGAGCGTCCCCCGCCCGCTCTGGGTCAGCGAGTTGCTGCTTTTGATCTTGGTGTACGTAGGATAGGCGTTGCAGTCACCGATCCTAACGGGGGATTTGTAGCTCTTCGCACGACGATTGTTCGGTGTTCAGAGGTGGCGGATAGACGGGTAATTGGCCGCATATTCGACGAATACCAGGTTGAGATAGTTGTTATTGGGCTACCGTTAAACGCCGATGGAAGCGAAGGCGCGCAGGCGTCTTCTTGTCGCGAATGGGCCTCTCGACTTTTCCGGGATTGGGCCGACGACATTGTTTGGGAAAACGAGCATCTGACGAGTGTTATGGCTCGGCAAATGGGCGCGGTAGGTGAAGCAATCGATGCTACGGCTGCTGAGTTACTGTTGCGTAGCTTCTTAGGGAAATCTACAAGATGTTGAGTCGTGTGAGCGTGGTGCTACAAAGTTTTGCGATTGTTGTGATCACGCTTGGAGGAGTGCTCTATCTCGGTTATTCCTTGGCATCACGGTTTGCCGATTCTCCTGCAACTGTAGCGGCACGGACTGTTGCATTTACTATTCCTGCTGGCGCCACCACGGCGGATATTGGACGAAATCTTCAAGAATTGGAGCTTATCCAAAGCGAAGTCTTGTTTGAGGTTTTGGTAGCTCGGCGAGGTCTAGATGGCCAACTGCGACAAGGTACGTTCCTATTGCGACCTAATATGTCGCTTGACGAAATTCTTAACACGTTTAATCGGGCGATTGTTGTTGAACAAACAATCACTTTTCCTGAGGGCTGGCGTCTAGAAGAGATGGCAAGTCGAATCGGGGATCAAACGGAGATTGATCAAGCTGAATTTCTAAAGATAGCGACGGAGGAATCTGCGTCGTTCGCCGGTGAGTTCTCGTTTATAGGGATGCTCCCTTCCGGGCACAGCCTTGAAGGCTACCTGTTCCCGGATACGTATCAGGTCGATTCGGGCACGACTGCACGTGGTCTGGTTCTGCGCATGCTTCAGCGCTTCGAACAAGTTGTTGATGCTTCGCTCCGTTCGGCTGCTGCTCAAGTCGGACTAGATGTTCATGAGCTGATCACGCTTGCTTCAATAATTGAGCGTGAAGCGATGCGTGACGATGAACGGGCGCTGATCTCGGGTGTTTTTCACAATCGTCTTGCGCAGGGAGTTCTTCTTCAAGCTGATCCGACTGTGCAATATGTGCTCGGGCAGGATGGGTCCGGGGGCCGATGGTGGAAAAGGGATATCAACAGATCGGATCTCCAGACTCCGTCTAAGTACAATACCTATGTGACTGCCGGGTTACCGCCAGGCCCGATCGCAGCGCCTGGTCTGAAGTCCATTACCGCCGCGGCCAATCCGGCAAACACGTCATATTTGTTTTTTGTTGCGCGGGGTGATGGTTCTCACGAATTCGCGCGGACAAACGAAGAGCATGAAATAAATATGAAGAGGTATTTGAGGTGACATCTAAACGAACAGATCGTCTCATAACAAGATGTGACGAACTTGATGTGGATGGCTTGATCGTGACCGGTGAGGCCAATCGTCGATACCTCAGTGGGTTCACCGGAAGCGCGGGCACACTGCTAATCGGGGCGAATGCTCGTCAGCTGATTACGGATTCTCGTTACACGGAACAGGCCGGTAGACAGGCGATCGATTATGACGTAATCGAAAGTGTTGAATTGCTGCAGGAAATCAAGTCCTGGGTTGTTTTGTTGGGTATTAGGCGTCTTGGAATTGAATCTGAGCACACTTCTGTTAAACAACTGCAAGTGCTCACTGATTTTCTCTCTGCTGAACAGTCCTCGGTAACCCTTGTTCCCTTAGAAGGTGTTGTTGAAGCGCAACGTGTAGTGAAAGACAAAACGGAATTGAGCTTGCTTACAGAAGCAGTTCGGCTCGCAGATGATGTTATGCAGTGTGCGGGTGAGTGGGTAGTTCCTGGCGTGGTCGAACGCGATTTAGCCGCTGATCTAGAACATCGCATGCGCAAACTGGGAGGCGACGGTCCTTCGTTTCCGACGATCGTTGCTTCTGGCCCGAATGGTGCTATGGCGCACCATTCTCCAGGTGATCGACTGATAACACACGGTGATCCGGTCATCGTCGATCTTGGGGTCAAATTGGATGGGTACTGTTCGGACATAACCCGGACGTTTCATGTGGGTGGGCCGGATGATAGGTTTCGGGAAATTTACGGGGTGGTTTTATCGGCTCAAGCAGCAGTCGAGACTGGGATGTCAGCTGGTATGACAGGGAAGACTGCCGATGGGCTGGCCCGACAGACGATTGTTGAGGCTGGTTTTGGCGATTGTTTTGGGCACGGGACAGGAC
>Ga0187827_10008826_pt1 | contig 10818 bp, 9 predicted proteins | sample ETNtaG_39_FD_167969 | JGI IMG/M metagenome (GOLD analysis project Ga0187827, IMG submission 167969) | Marine microbial and viral communities from oxygen minimum zone, Eastern Pacific Ocean - ETNP2014_SV_150_PacBio MetaG (Illumina Assembly) | ecosystem: Environmental > Aquatic > Marine > Hypoxic... | reverse complement strand
GGAGTCCCCGTGGAGACTTATTGCCGACTCAAAACAACAACGGGCTAGCCCGCCCTGGGCTAGCCCCTTGTCTTTGTTGGCTCCGGCGGTTGGACTCGAACCAACGACCTAGCGGTTAACAGCCGCTTGCTCTACCACTGAGCTACGCCGGACTAAACTGGAGGCGCGGGCCGGAATCGAACCGGCGTACGGGGCTTTGCAGGCCCCTGCATAACCACTCTGCCACCGCGCCAAACTAAGGAAGGCCTCCGATCTCTGCAAGCAAATTTCCCGGCGCCCCCGTCATGCCGTGCACGGCATTGTCAGAGGTGCCTTCACGGAGTATATAGCGGGGCATCTCACGATATGCCAGAGGGGGGATGCCCCATGGATTACAATGCCGCCCGCCACAACATGGTAGAAAGCCAGATCAGGCCCAATCGGGTCACCGATCCCCTGGTCATGTCAGCCATGGCCGAAGTGCCGCGCGAGGCCTTTTTGCCCAAGTCCCTGCGCGGTGTCGCCTATGTCGATGAGGACATTCCGCTTGGCAACGGGCGGCACATGATGGAGCCGCTGGTACTGGCGCGCCTTCTGCAAGGAGCGGAAATCGCCCCCAGCGACATGGTTCTGGTCATCGGTTGCGCTACGGGCTATTGCTCGGCCGTGTTGGCACGCATGGCGAACACGGTGGTGGCGCTGGAAAGCGACCATGGTCTTGCCGAGGCGGCCACGGCGACCCTGGGCGAACAAGGGATCGATACCGTGGCCTGCGTTGAAGGTGCGTTGCGCGATGGCTATGCCAAGCAAGGGCCTTATGACGTCATCTTCTTTTGCGGCGCCGTGCCCGAGGTTCCGCCCGCCATCCGCAACCAACTATCCGAGGGTGGGCGCATGGTGGCGGTGATATCCGAAGGCCCGATGGGTAAGGCGGTCCTGGTAACGCGCCGCGACGGTCTGTTTTCCAGCCTTGAGAAGTTTGATGCCGCGATACCCTTGTTGCCTGGCTTCGAAACCGAGCCCTCGTTTGTGTTTTGAGTATGTCTTGAGCCCGCGAGGGCCTTTTTCGACGGCATCCGCGGCCATTCATCTCTTTGCCTTCCAGCGGTCGGGCCGTTAGACTAGTCACCGAAAGACGGACGTTTCAGGGGTTCCTCATGCATGAACGGATGGCGGCGGTTCTGATCCTCTTGACGGGTTTGACCGGGATGGCGGACGGCGCCCTGGGTCAGACACTTGAGCAGGCCCTGGTGGCGGCTTTCAACAACAACCCCACCTTGCTCGCGGAACGGGCCAAGCTGCGCGCCATCGACGAAGACGTGGCCCAGGCGCTATCGAATTGGCGGCCCACTGTGGAGATGGTCGGCGACTATGCCGGCCGGGCCGTCGAGAGCAATATTGCGACCAACCGCCGACAACATCGCAATCCGCGCAGCCTCAGCTTCACGATCGAGCAATCGCTTTATCGCGGCGGGCGGACCGTGGCCGCTACCAGCGAGGCCGAGAACAACGTGCGCGCCGGCCGCGCCAGGCTGATCGCCGTCGAGCAGAGAGTGCTGCGCGACGCAGCGACGGCCTACATGAACGTGGTGCGCGACCAGGCGGTCCTGGAACTGACCACTAACAACGAACAGGTCCTAAAGCGCCATCTTGAGGCGACACGCGATCGCTTTCAGGTCGGTGAGATCACGCGTACCGACGTCCACCAGGCAGAGGCTCGCCTGGCCCGCGCCAGTGCCGAACACATCCAGGCGGAAAGCGACCTCAAGGCATTCCGTGCCGCCTATCGCAACGTGGTCGGCGAAAACCCCGGCAGACTTGCCCCGGTAACGCTGCCCACGGACTTGCCGGTGGACGGAGAGGAAGCAGTGCGCATTGCCGCTGTCCAGGCCCCCGAAGTGGTGGCCGGATCCTTCGACGAGCAGGCCCTGACCGACGATGCCGAAGGGGTGCGCGGAGAACTGCTGCCCGAGATCGACGTGGAGGGAACGGCGTCGCGAACCTTCGATTCGGTGGGTCAGGAATCGCGCATCGATTCCTTCCAGGCCAAGGTGACTCTGACCGTCCCGCTCTACCAATCGGGTGCGGTCTATTCGCGGCTGCGCGAGGCCAGGCAGTCGGTTGCCGAGCAGCGGTTGAAAACGCGCCAAGCTCGCCGCGATGCCATTGAAGAAGCGACTCGCTCGTGGGAGGCTCTGCAGGCGGCGCGGGCGCGAATCGTGGCTTTTCGAAGCGAAATTCAGGCCGCCGAAGTAGCCCTGGAAGGTGTGCAGCGTGAAGCCGTGGTGGGATCGCGGACCGTTCTAGACGTTCTCGACGCTGAGCAGGAGTTGCTTGACGCCAAGGTCGATTTTGCCCGTGCCCAGCGCGACGAGATGGTTGCCATCTTTGAACTCAATGTCGCCCTCGGTAAGATGACGGCGAAACACCTCAAGTTGCCGGTCGAAATTTACGATCCCGAGGACCATTATCGAGAAGTCCGCGAAAAGGCTTTCGGCGGTGAAGCCAGCGGCCAGCCCGAAGCGGAGGAGGGCGGATCGACGGGCAAAAAGTAAGGAGCCGGCCCCAGGGCAATTAATATTGCGGGTGGTGTTCCTTCGGCCTGTGCTTTAGTTTATGTGCCGTTATGGTTGAGGGTACAATTCTTGCCTAATCGGATAAGACGTAGATGAGCGAAGAAGAAGGTCAAGAGGGCGCGGAAGGCGCGGAGGGCGAGGGGCAGCAGGAACCCTCGATGGCGGATATCCTCTCTTCCATTCGCCGCATCCTGTCCGAAGATGGCGAGCCGGAGGAGGCCGAGGCCGAGCCGGAACCCGAACCGGCACCCGAAATCGAATTCGTCGAGCCCGAACCAGAGCCAGAGCCCGAACCAGAGCCCGAACCGGAGCCAGCGCCAGCGCCAGCGCCGGAACCGGTACCCGAGCCCGCGTTCGCTGATGTTCTCGACCTTACCCAGGATATGGTCGTCGCGGCGCCGGCTGTCACTCCGAGTGTGGTCTCCGCCCCAACGGCTCAGACGTCGACCGATGTCTTATCGGAATTGGCGCGCGCCATCCTCGACAGGCGTGACATGGTCGTGGGCAACCGTGACCTGACCTTAGAGAATATGATACGCGAGATGCTTCGCCCGCTTCTCAGAGAGTGGCTGGACCGCAACCTGCCCTACCTGATCGAGCGTCTCGTCAAGAAGGAAATCGATCTCATGATCAATCGGGCGGAGAGGCTGGAAGACTGACGGTGTTGGCTTCCCGCGTGACCAAACCGTTCCGGCGCCCAGGGACGGTTCTCTCGGACGGACTCAAGGTATAGCAAAAGGACGGTTCAGCCATGCTGGACAAGACTTACCGGCCCGTCGCGGTCGAGGAGCGCATCTACAGCCGGTGGGAAGACGCGGGTGCCTTCGCTTGTGGCCGTAGCCCCGATGCCCGGCCCTATACGATCGTCATCCCGCCGCCCAACGTCACCGGCAGCCTGCACATCGGCCACGCCCTCAACAACACTTTGCAAGATATCTTAGTCCGCTTCGAGCGCATGCGCGGACGCGACGTCCTGTGGCAACCGGGAACCGACCATGCCGGCATCGCCACCCAGATGGTGGTCGAGCGCCAGCTTGAAGGGGAGGGGACTGATCGCCATCAACTGGGTCGCGAAGCCTTTGTCGAGCGCGTGTGGAAGTGGAAAGCGGAATCGGGCGACACCATCACCCGGCAATTGCGGCGTCTTGGCGCGTCGTGCGATTGGTCGCGCGAACGGTTCACCCTTGACGACGGCCTGTCGGCTGCGGTGCGCAAGGTTTTCGTCGATCTCTACAAGCAGGGCCTTATCTACAAGGACAAACGGCTGGTCAATTGGGACCCCAAGCTGCATACGGCGATTTCGGACCTGGAGGTCGAACAGCGCGAGACGACCGGTAAGCTGTGGTACTTCCGCTATCCCATCGAAGGGCGCGACGGCGAATCCATCACTGTCGCGACGACCCGGCCCGAGACCATGCTGGGCGATACCGCCATCGCCGTTCACCCGGAAGACGACCGCTACCGGGACCTGGTGGGCCAGCATTGCATCCTGCCTATCGTCGGCCGGCGGCTGATTATTGTCGCCGACGAATACGCCGATCCAGAAAAGGGCTCCGGCGCCGTCAAGATGACCCCGGCCCACGACTTCAACGACTTCGAGGTCGGACGCCGGCACGACCTTGAATTGGTCAACATTTTCGATCGCGACGCGCAGCTCAATGACAAAGTGCCAAAGGTCTATCGGGGCCTCGACCGCTTTGTGGCGCGCGATCGCGTCATCGCCGAGATGGAGTCCCTCGGACTGCTGGAAAAGATTGAGGAAAACCTCATGACCGTGCCCTACGGCGACCGCTCGGGCGTGGTCATCGAGCCGTGGCTGACCGACCAGTGGTTCGCCGATGCCGCGACTTTGGCTAAACCGGCCATCGAGGCGGTGGAGTCGGGTCGTACCCAGTTCGTTCCCCGCAATTGGGAAAACACCTATTTCGAGTGGATGCGCAACATCCAACCGTGGTGCATTTCGCGCCAGCTCTGGTGGGGACACCAGGTTCCCGCTTGGTACGGCCCCGACGGCACCATCTTCGTTGAGATGAGCGAAGAAGAGGCCCGGGCGGCGGCTGACAAGCACTATGGCGAGACGGTGGCGCTTGAGCGCGAAGAGGATGTGCTCGACACCTGGTTCTCGTCGGCGCTGTGGCCTTTCTCGACTCTCGGCTGGCCGGAAACGACGCCGGAAGTCGACCGCTATTTTCCCACCGACGTCCTGGTCACCAGTTTTGACATCATTTTCTTCTGGGTGGCGCGGATGATGATGATGGGGCTTCACTTCATGGACGAGGTGCCCTTCCACACCGTCTATATCCACGCCCTGGTGCGCGACGAGAAGGGCCAAAAGATGTCGAAGTCCAAGGGCAACGTCATGGATCCCTTGGACCTGTTCGAGAAATACGGCACCGACGCCGTTCGTTTCACCCTTGCCATCCTGGCCGCCCAGGGACGCGACGTCCGGCTTGCCGAAAACCGGATCGAGGGCTATCGCAACTTCGTCACCAAGCTGTGGAACGCGGCGCGCTTTTGCTTGATGAACGGATGCACGCCCGATGACGGGTTCGACCCGAATACCTGCTCTGAGACGGTCAATCGCTGGATTGTCGGCAAGGTGGCGGAGACCACGGACGAGGTCGTAAAGGCGTTGGAGGCCTATCGTTTCAATGAAGCTGCCGGGGCGCTCTACCACTTTGTCTGGGGTACTTTTTGCGATTGGTACCTGGAATTCACCAAGCCGATCCTGACCGGAGACGACGCCCGTGCGGCTGCCGAGACGCGGGCGGCCACCGCCTGGGCCCTGGACCGGATCTTGCGGCTTTTGCATCCCTTCATGCCCTACGTCACCGAGGAGCTGTGGGCCGAGACCGCCGACGAGCGGCCTGGCCTGCTGGTGCTGGCGGATTGGCCCCAACACGATGGCGCCCACTTCGACGGCGAAGCAGAGGCCGAAATGGACTGGGTCGTGCGCTTGGTCACCCAGGTTCGATCCATCCGCTCTGAAATGCACGTGCCGCCGGGCCAGACGATACCGCTTACCCTGAGGAACGCGGGTCCTAAGTCGCAAAGCCGCTTGGCCCGACATGGCGATTTAATTGTCCGCCTGGCGCGGCTATCGTCGGCCGAGGCTGCCGACGGCGAGGTGCCAAAAGGATCAATCCAAGACGTACTCGACGAGGCGACGATTATTCTGCCCCTGGCCGGGATCATCGACATTGCAGGCGAGAGGGCGCGTCTGAAAAAGGAAATCGCCAAGCTCGATGGCGAGGTCGGTAAGCTCGACAAAAAACTGGCCAACCAGGGCTTTCTTGCCAAGGCGCCGGCCGAGGTAGTAGAGGAACAACGCCGACGCCTCGCCGATACGGCGGCGGCGCGCACCAAGCTGGACGAGGCCCTGATCCGGCTGGCAGCCCTTTAAATCATTGAGAAATCAGCACTCTGGTGCCGGCATCCGGACGGCGCCGTCCGCGTCCAGTGTCCAAAATGGATTCCACGCTACTTCCCAAGGATGGCCGTCGGGATCGGCGAAGTAACCGGAATAACCGCCCCAGAAGGCGTCCTGGGCCGGTTTGAGAATACGCGCTCCGGCGGCCTGGGCCTCTGCCAGGACAGTGTCCACGTCTTCGCGCTGGCGCACGTTGTAGGCCAGCGTGATACCGCCGAAACCAAGGCCGTCTTCGTCGAGACAGGCGTCCTTGGCAAGGTCGGCAAGGGGATAGAGCGCCAGGACCAGGCCGCCAGCCTGAAAGAAAACGATCTCTTTTTGGGTATTCCCTCGCCGCCAACCCAGGCCGTCTTCGTAGAAGCGGCGCGATCGTCCAAGATCGGCAACGCCAAGGGTTATCACGCTGAGCCTTTGTTCCATCGCTCAACCTCCCGCTAATCGACACCACCGTGATGGTGGTGTTTTCGGTCGCCATCGTAACAGATCGCATGTACGCCAAGATTTGCATGGCGTGTCGCCTGAACTGGCTTAGAGCTCTTCGATCATCGTGTGTGGCCGATCAATATAAAAATTTCCCAACAGCAAAGATATGGTTTGAAATAATTCCCATTCGCATGATATAACTCAATCAGTGCGCAAAGCATTGCGTCTATTCATGGACGTTCGACTCCTAGCCTAAGGCCCCGCTTATCCCCCAAGCGGGGCCTTTCTTTCGCCTGTGCCCCTGATTTGGTGCGCCTTCGGTTGAATGGGGGCGGCAATTCGGGGCACAATCGCACCCTCAGCGGGGGTACTCCCGGACAACGAGGACAGGGAAAAGGAATCGTCGATATGCGCGAAAACCGGATTCGCACCATCTGGGCGGAAGGGGGCAATGTGCTCAGTGGCTGGGTTGGTTTGCCGACCTCCTTGGGCGCCGAGATCATCGCCAATCAGGACTTCGATGCCGTCACCGTCGACACGCAGCACGGTATGATCGGTTTCCAGGTCGCCGCCGAAATGCTGCAGGCCATCTCCACCACTTCGGCCATCCCCCTGGCCCGGGCCCCATGGAACGACCCGTCGTCGATCATGAAACTTTTAGACGCCGGCGCCTATGGAATCATCTGTCCGATGGTCAACAATCGCGCCCAGTGCGAGGCCTTCGTCGGCGCGTGCCGCTATGCGCCTCAAGGCTACCGCAGTTTCGGTCCGGCGCGCGGCATACTTTATGGCGGCGAAGATTATCTCGAGCATGCCAACGACACCTTGGTGACCCTGGCCATGATCGAAACCAGCGAAGCCGTTGAGAAACTGGACGAGATCACCACTGTCGAGGGGCTGGACGCCGTTTTCATCGGGCCCGCCGATCTTGCCATCAGCCTCGGTTGTGCGCCTTCCATGGAACCGACCGAGAAGGTCGTTGTCGACGCCATAGACGCCATCCTGGCGGCGGCTGAGAAGAACGGCGTCATCGCCGGTGTCTACTGTGCCGCCGGTGCCGTTGCTAAACGTTGGTTCGACAGGGGCTTTCGTTTCGTTGCCATCGGCAGCGACACGCGCTTTCTGGCTTCCGCCGCCGAGGCCGAAATTAAGGTCGCGCGGGGAGGATAATGTTGGATTCTGTTCGTGCCCGGTTCGCGGCCACGCCGCCCAAGCTATTCCACAATCCGCGCGCCGAGATTTCTAGCGGTTGGCCCGAAGACCTGGAGAGTCTTCTCGGCCGCGAAGATTGCGTCGCCGCCCGCCTCGACGTCGCCGCTTGGCCGGACTACGCGCCGACCCCTTTGAAGGACTTGCCTGGGCTCGCCCAGGCGGCGGGCCTGGCATCGCTGTCGTACAAGGATGAAGGCGGACGTTTCGGCCTTGGCAGCTTCAAGGCCCTGGGCGGGCCGCTGGCGGTGAGGCGCTTGTTGGCCCGCAACCCGGACGCCGGGAACGCGGCCCCGCGGGTCACCGTGGCCTGCGCTACCGACGGCAACCACGGCCGCGCCGTCGCCTGGGCGGCCCAAGCCTTCGGCTGCGCCTCGGCCATTTATATCCACGAAGGCGTGAGCCAGGGCCGCGAGGACGCCATCGCGCGCTATGGTGCCCGCGTTGTGCGGGTTCCCGGCGTTTATGATGATTCGTTGCGCCGCGCCCAGGCGGATTCAAAAGAGAACGGCTGGATCCTGGTCTCCGACACGGCGGGCGACGACTTCGACCAGACCCAACTCGACATCTTGCAGGGCTACACCACCCTTGCCGACGAGGCCCTGACGCAACTCGGCCAGGCGCCAACGCACATCTTCGTACAAGGCGGTGTCGGCGGCCTGGCGGCGGCCGTCTGCGGCCATGTGTGGCAGGTTCTGGGCGACGAACGGCCCCATACTTCTATTGTAGAGCCGGAAAAGGCGGCCTGTCTCTACGTCAGCGCCGTCAATGGAAAACCAACGCTATTTCCAGGTGATCTGGAGACCGTGATGGCCTGTCTCGCCGCTGGCGAGGTCAATGTACCGGCGTGGCGCATCCTTGATCGCGCTGCCGATACTTTCATGACTGTCCCCGACGAGGCCGCCGTCGCCGGCATGTGCCTTCTGGCCGAAGGGATCGATGGCGATGCCCCGGTGGTAGCCGGTGAATCGGGGGTCGCGGCCTTGGCCGGCCTGCTTGCCGCCTGCGCCGATGACAGTGCTCGTACCTCCCTGGGACTGACTGACGACAGCCGGGTTCTGGTCATCGGTAGCGAGGGCGCTACCGACCCTCAGCTCTATCAGCGCATCGTCGGCCGGTCGCCCGATGAGGTTGGCGGGGGGAGCTGATATCGGTCTCTCGAAACGAGGGCTTATTTAGGCGTGACAATGGACCGTGCCCGATGCCATCCTTAAACGGGTATTGTCTAGGACAGTGACGGGAGAGGTGGAAGCATGGGCTTCATCGAAGCGATTTTGGTACTCATCTTGGTGGCCGTGGTGGTGATTTTGGTCGCCGGGCTGTTCGGCTTCGCAAATCCGGGTGATACCTCGGAAGAGCGCCGCAACCGCTTGATGCGCCTTCGGGTTATCGCCCAGGCCGTCGCCGTTGGCCTCCTGGCGGTTCTGGTCTATCTGACCCGGTGATCGGGAATCTGCATTAACACCTAGAAGCGGTCTACCCTATAGGGCGTGGTGTCGATGGTGGTGGGTCGGCCAGTAGCCATTTCCGCGATGAGCTTGCCACTGATAGCCCCCAGTGTAAGGCCGAAATGGCCAAAGGCGAACAGAACGTTCGGGTTATGGGGCGAGCGGCTGATGATGGGAAGTGAATCGGGTGTCGAAGGCCGATTTCCCATCCAACGGCTGGCACCGGCGGGATTGAGATCGGGGATGAGGTCTCGGGCGTGTTTCAATACCACGTCGGCGAGACGGTAGCGCGGTGGCGCGTCCAAGCCTGAGAATTCGGAGATGCCACTGACCCTAAGACCGGGCTCCATTTGCGTGATGGTAATGAACCGGTCCGATGACATGATGGTGCGTGTGAACGTGACCCCAGGGTCGGACATCGACAAGTGGTAGCCCCGTTCCGCTTCAAGAAGCACGCGGCTGCCCAGTTGCGCCGCCATCCGGCCGGAATAGGCGCCGGCGGCGATAACCACCTGCTCGGCGTCATGGCCGCCGGTGTCGGTCAACACCCGGGGTGGTCCGGGGTCTTTCGCTTCGAATCCCCTGACGGTTTCGCGCAACACGGTCCCACCGTCGCGGACGAATTGCTCGGCCAGGACCTGGGTCAGGCGCAGGGGGTTGACCGTATGGGCGTAGGCGGGCAGGAAGGCGGCCCGCTTGACCAGGGGGGTAAGCGCCGGTTCCATTTTCCGTGCTTCATCGCCGCTTAGGATTTGCACGTCGATTCCATGGCGCCGCCGAAGCTCCAGCGCGTAGGCATCCTTTTGCAGGGACAATTCGCTCTCGTAGGTGGTCAGCCTGCCCCGGCACACGATCAGGTCTTGGGCACCGGCGGACTCGAGGAGGGCGTCGTAGGCATCGAGGACGTGGCCGTAAAGGGCCTTCAAGGCGAGACCGATTTCTTCCACTCGCCGGCGCCGGCTGTTCATGGTAAAACGGGTGAACCAGGGCAAGGCGGCCGGCAGATGGCGCCAACGAATCGATAGGGGGAGCAGAGGATCCATCAGCATGCCCGGAACCTTGCGCCAGATTCCGGGCATCGATTGGGGGAAGACGGAACCGACGGAGAAGTTTCCCGCGTTGCCCGATGAACAGCCTTCGCCCGGACCGTCGCGGTCGATCAGCGTAACGCGGAAACCCTCACGTTGCAGATAGACCGCGCAGCAGGTGCCGACGATGCCGGCGCCGACGACCAGGACTCTCGCGGGGGCGGACATGGGTTTCCTCTTACAGGATCTCGTCCAGGGCGGCGATTAGGCGGTCGACGTCCTCCATGGCCGTATAGTGGACCATGGAGGTGCGTACGACGCCATCAGCCGGGTCCAGCCCCAAAGGCTCCATCAGGCGATAGGCGTAAAAATTGCCGTTCTTGATGGCGACTTGGTTTTTGGCCGCAAGCGGCGGCAGTTCGGCGGACTTCATCCCTTCGACCAGGAACGAGAAAGTGGGGGCGCGGCTCGCGGCGCGTGGGTTGTTGCGTCCGATGAGGCGCACGCCGGGCTTGGTGGCGAGGAAATCGAGAAAGCGCGCCGAAATTTTTTCCTCGTGCGCGGCAAAGAGCGAGAAGACGCGCTTGATCCGTTGATTGAGGCTGTTTTCCGGTTCATCGAAGTGGTGGCTGTGGACGGCCTCAAAGTAATCCACGATCCCGGGCAGGGCGGCGGTCGATTCGTGGGGCGGATAGCCCGCGTTGACGCGCAAGGCTGGGCGGTCT
>Ga0187827_10008822_pt1 | contig 10823 bp, 17 predicted proteins | sample ETNtaG_39_FD_167969 | JGI IMG/M metagenome (GOLD analysis project Ga0187827, IMG submission 167969) | Marine microbial and viral communities from oxygen minimum zone, Eastern Pacific Ocean - ETNP2014_SV_150_PacBio MetaG (Illumina Assembly) | ecosystem: Environmental > Aquatic > Marine > Hypoxic... | reverse complement strand
GGTCTGGCGGCATCTTGTTCCCGTCATTCAGCAGCGCAGCCGCGTCCTCGCCGCCGAACTTCGGGGCCACGGCCGATCCGCCAGCCCCGCCGGCCCCTACACCGCCGGGGAAATGGCGGGCGATCTGTTCCGCCTCGCGGAGGAGTTGGGCATCTTCCGGCCCACCCTCATCGCCCAGGGCTTCGGAGCCCGGCTCGCTCTGCTCCTCGCCATCGAGCGGCCTGGGTTCGCGGCGGGCCTTGTCCTCATCGGCGCCGAAACCGGCCCGCCCCAAAGCGCGGCGGCCGCCGAGATGAGAGATCACGCCGCCCGGGGCGACCTCGGCGCCGCCTACAAGTCGCGAAAAGAGATCATCCCCGCCCCGCGCGGCATGTCGCCCAAGGAGCGCGCCGAGCACCACCGCATTTTTCTCAGGAACACGCCCACCGGCTACGCCGCCGCCTGCGCCGCGGTGGAGGGCGCTCCCAGCCTGACCGAAAGACTCGGGGAAATCGATTGCCCCGTGCTGGCGCTGGCGGGGGAGCGCGACAAGGCGCGGCACGCCGACGCCCGGCGGCTGACGGAACTCATCTCCGATTGCTCGGCGGCGATCATCGACGGAGCGGGCCATTTCGTTCAGCTCGACGCGCCGGAGTCGTTTCAGGTGGTTCTCGAAGATTTTCTGGGGGAGCACCTCCTGATCGCCCCCAAGAAATAGGAGCGGTGGCCGCCTTCCCTGTTTTTTTTTAGGGGGGGCGCTCCGGCCTCTAGCTCCGACCTCTAAAGGAGACTCGCTTCATGTCACGCCTTATCGATCTAACCGCCCCGCTGGGGCATCCCGATCTATGCCTCGTGCCGACGTTCCCCGAGGTCGTGTTTTCCAGGTTCCACGAGCACGAAACCCACGGGCGGCAAAACAGCGCCGTCACGATGGCGATTCACCAGGGAACCCACCTCGACTCGCCGAACCATTTTTATAAAGACGGCGCGACCATCGACGAGATGCCTCTCGATACGTTTTGCGGGAGGGCGGTGAAGATCGACACAAGGGCCACCTCGAAGCGCGAGCAGCCGATCACGAAAGCGCACATCGAAGCTTCGCCCGGTTTCGACCCGGAACGGCTCGAGGGCGCCATCGCCGTTTCGTGGTCGGGCTGGTCTGAAGAAGCGATCTTCACCCCGGACTATTTCGGCCCGAACCCCTACCTCGACGCCGATGCCTGCCACTTTCTCTGCGACTGCGGCATCAAGGCCCTTTGCATGGATCACGCCATCGATCCCGGCATGCGCCCCGGCGGCACCGCCTCAAAGGGCGACTCCCCCGGCCACCGGGCCGTCCTCGGCCGGGGCGTCCCGCTGATCGAGCACGTCATCAGCCTCGAAACGTTCGAAGAAACCGAATTCGAGATGTTCGCGTTTCCGATGAAGCTCTATAAAATCGAGGGCGCACCCGCGCGGGTGGTGGCTAGGGTAGGCTCCGAGTGAAGAGCGAGTGGCTTTGAGTGAAAAGCGAAAAGCCCTGTACGAAGAGTGAAGAGCGAGTGGCTTCCCCCGGCCAAGGCGGGTGGCTTCAAGTGATCAGCGTGAAGCCCCGTTCAGAGAGCAACTTTTATACTCAGCAAGAAAAATTCATTGTTCATGGAGAATATTCATGCCGGTTACAAAGGTGGACGGATTTTATTTTAATTCAAGCGAAGGAAGTAAAAAGCGGAGGCTCTCCCAGCGGCACGCCGATCCCGCCAAGACACCCTGGGCGCCGATGGCCAAACCGCTTGCCGAGTGCAAAGTGACGCTGGTATCGACCGTCGGAATATTCATGAAAGGAGACGAGTCGTTCGACTATGAACGCGAGCGGCGCGAGTACATCTGGGGAGACCCCACCCACCGCGAGATTCCCCGGGGGGCGGGGCAGAACGACGTCGAATACAGCCATCTGCACATCGACGCCTCGTTTTTGAAGAAGGACCGAAACGTCGCCTGGCCCGTGGATATTTTCCTCGGCTACGAGAAAGAAGGGAAAATCGGCGCTTTGGCCGAAACCCTCTACTCCATCATGGGGTACATCCCGAACTTCAATCCGTTGGTGAAGCAGACCGCACCCAAGATGACCGCCAAGATGAAGGATGAAGGCGTCGAGGCGGCGTTCCTGTTCCCCGTCTGACCGCTCTGCGTGCGGTCCGGGGGACTGCTCCAGCGGGAGATCGAAAAGGCGGGGATTCCCACCGTATCCATCAGTAATATCCCGGAGACGACCGAGCGGGTCTGCGTCCCTCGAACGGCGTTCATCCAGTATCCCTTTGGACGGCAACTGGGCGAGGTGGATGATCGCGCGGGCCAGCGCCGGGTCTGCGATGACATGTACGATCTTCTCGAAGGAGCTAAAGCGGCGCCCAGCTACCGCCACCTACCCTACGAATGGCCCGAGCCGACCGAGAAGACAAAATGGCAACCGGACACGCCGCCTCCGATTCACTCGTACCGGGCTAAAAACCCTGAAGGCGAGGCGCGCCTCATGAAAGAATACCGGGACGATAAGCGAATCGAATATTCTGGGGGATAGGCTTTGAGTGAAAAGCGAAAAGCCTTTCTCCGCCAAGGAAGGAAGCCTGCACGAAGAGTGAGGAGCGAGAAGCCTGGACAAAAAAATGATGTCGAACATAAGTAATTGTTTTATAATAGGATAATATCGATTCCACGGGATGTTTCGAATATGACAAGCATGATCTGTGTTATTAACTTGATTAGCAAGATCAGCAAGATATATATTTACAACTGGCAGGCTGAGAGGCTTGGGGTTTATCCCTTATCTGCCAGCCACGCGATCCCGAAGGGATCATGCTCTGAAAGGGGCTAAAGGGCGCAAAGGAGGTTGATGCGGGTTAAGGGCTTAATGCCCGCTTTTCCTCGCCCGTCGCTCTTTACCCCCGCTAAGCCGGGGAATGGAATTCGGGCAGTAGGTGAGACTTCCCAGAATTTCGTGGCATAAAGTCTCTCACCCGGAGAAGCGATCCCTCACCCTCTCGCTTCCTCTTTTTTTGCCTAAACCCGGAAATTTCTTTCCTTCCAGGTCCATACCCTTTCCAAGACCTTGTTTTCAACCACGCAAAAGGCGGTGGTCAGTTTCAACTCTCCACCTTTCGATCTCATACAGACTACAATAAATCTTTTCCCTGGTACGGGTTTCCAGGGGCTAACGTACATGTATTCATCCTGCCTGGAATATATGGCCAGAGGATACTCTATGCAGGGCCTGATTAAATTCAATTGCCGGGCTCTTTGTTGGCTGAACTTTCTCTTCCCTTTTTTCGCTTCAGAGGTTGTCAGATGTCCGAATTTTTATGCGTCAATCTTAATTTTTCATCCTGAAACGTCTGTGATTTCAGACGGAATGTTTTTCTTGAACCATTTCCTGACCTCTTTTGCTTTCCTTAGGGACAACAGTTCCGGACATTTCTTCTCGGGAAGATGGTTTGGACGAACGGATTTATGATATCTATCCATTCGATTATTTTATCAGACTTGCAATTTTCCGCGCATGAAATAAAATTTTCCTCTCCATCGGGTAGATATATCTTTTGATGTCCGGTGGATCAGAACGAAAAAAGTCAGGGATTCGCCCCGGCCTTTTTGTTGAAATAAATCTCGCCTGAAATCTTACGCGGCTACCCCTTTCTATCCAGCGCGATCGAAACCGAGTTGATGCAGTACCTGAGCCCGGTGGGTGTGGGGCCGTCCGGGAAGACGTGACCGAGGTGCGCGGCGCAGGCGGCGCAGGTGACCTCGACGCGGGTCATGCCGTGGCTCCGATCCTCGATCTCGGTGATGCACTCCTCCGAGGCCGGCTCCCAGAAGCTGGGCCAGCCGGAACCCGAATCGAACTTGGCGTCCGACCGGTACAACGCTTCCCCGCAGCAGACGCAGATGTAGACGCCCTCGTCCTTGCAGTCGTTGTACTTTCCCGAGTGGGGGAGCTCGGTCCCGCCCATACGCGCGACGGCGTATTGCTCGGGGGTGAGCTGGGCCCGCCACTCCTCTTCGATCTTGGTTACTTTCGGAGGCATGGAGAAGCTCCCTGATAAATGATCACCCATCCTTCAACCGCCGGGTCAGCTCCCGGTCGAGGGCGGAGGCGAAGCGGTGGGTGTCGAGGGTATCCATCTCCCGGGGGCCGCCCTGGATGAGGCCGCCCGAACGAAGATCGGCCATGAGGTTGCGGGCCGAGAGGCGCTCGCCGACGTTCTCCTCGTCGAAGACTTCTCCCCTGGGGTCGATGCCCACCGCGCCGGCGCCCACGACGCGGGACGCCAGGGGGACATCGGCGGTGATCACCACGTCCCCGGCCGAGACCGCCCCGGCGATATGGTTGTCGGCCGCATCGGAGTTATTGGGCACGACCACGGAGGAAATCCACGGCGAGTCGGGATGGCGCATGACCTGGTTCGCGACCACAACGGCCTGGACCTCGAGGCGCTCGGCCGCCCGGAAGACGATATCCTTCACCGCCCTCGGGCAGGCGTCCGCGTCGATCCAGATTTTCACTTTGCCTCCGGCGGCCCGGCGCTACTTGTTCGCCGCCGCCATTTTCTTCCGGTGCTTGACGGCCTGGATGACATCCTGCCAGACGAGGCGGCCAAGCGGGCCCGAGCTATAGACGGAAATATTCACTTTCCCCTCGGGGCCGAGGAGGAAATTCGTCGTATGCAGATAGGGCCTTGGCTTCCCGCTCGCATCGGGCTGATAAAGGGCGCCAGTCAGCTCCGAGATCCGGGCCTCGTTCACGCTGTAGCCCACCGGGAAGTTGACCTGGCTCGCTTCGATGCTCTTGAGGGCTTCGTCTTCGGGGTCGGTGGAAACCGCGATCACCTTGATGCCTTCCGCTTCGAGTTTTTCTCCCGCCCGGGAGAATGCCGCAAGCTGCGCGAGTCAGTAGGGTCACCAATGGCTGCGGTAAAAAAGGACGACACCCCAAGAACCCCTCAGGTCGTCGGGCAGGACGATTTTCCCACCGCCGACCTTGTCGATCTCGATTCGGGGAAACGGATCGCCCGTATCGAGTATCAGGTCGTTCACCTTCGGCATGATTGATTCCTCCAAGAAAACGGATAACCGCCAGAGCCCTTATTTTACACGCAAAAGGGTCGGGAGCGTGAAGCCCCCGGCCCCTGTTACAAGCAGCGTGCGCGGCTGTTACTTGGCGGCCATATTCTTCAGGTACTGGACGACGGCGTGAACGTCCTGCCAGACGAGGCGGCCGATGGGCCCCGAACTGTAGACGCCCACGGCGACCGTTCCGTCGGGCTTTACGAGGTAGCCCGTGCTGTGGAGGATCTGACGCTTTTCCTCGTAGAAACAGCCCGTTAACTCCGAAATCGCCTTGTTGTCGATACCGTAGCCCACCGGGAAATTGAGCCCGCACTCATCGACGGTTCCTTTGGCCTGCTCCTCCGTGTCCACGGAGGCCGCGACAACCTTGATGCCTTCCTCGGCCAGTTTCGAGGTCCGGGCGAAGGCAGTCAGCTGCTGCTTGCAGTAGGGTCACCAGTGACCCCGGTAGAAAAGAACCACTCCCCAGCTGCCCGCCAGATCGCCGGGCAGGGAAATCTTCCCGCCGCCGACCTGGTCCATCTCGATGCCCGGGAAGGGTTCCCCCGAATCGAGCATCTTTTCCGTCATACGTGGCATGAATCGCCCTCCGCTGGAATAGGGGCAAGACAAGCGTACAGGACCCTCCCGTCAGCGTTTACGCCCTATTCGATTATTCCCGGAATCCCCCCGAGCGCCTTTTATACCGATATGGAAGGGCAAATTCAACGGCGGGCTCCGCGCCGCCCGGTCATCTTCCATATCCTTGAAGCCACGAATAACCGGACCGCCGAAGCGGGCTCTGCTCCCGGCGGAGGCTTGACACCGCCTCCTCCGGGCCTCTAGCATTCGTGGACGTTTTCAGCGAATCCAGGAGAAGGCCGATGGGCGAGAAAATTCCCTGCGAGTACAGCAAAATCTTCCCTTGCGAAGAATGCAAGGCCGCCGGCGGCAACTCGCGCGAAGTGGAGCTCACCGAGGACGATGCCGAGCGCTACCTACCCCGCGAGGGCCAGACGAACATGATCGTCCCCAAGGATTGTCCCGTCGCACCGAAGAGCAGCGTTATCCGCTACGGACCCGATTATTTCGTGCTCAAGGCGGGCCGGGTGCTGCGGAAGGATTTCGTTCGCTCTTTGCCGAACTACAAACCATAAATTTTCCGAGTTTCATCGCCCCTCCCATCCGCCGCACCGCCGTTTTGATCGGCGCTCTCCCCCGGCAGTGAACCTCCCTTTACGCTACAATCGTTCACGCCATAAAATATCGAGACGACAAAAATCGCTCAGGCGAGAGGAGGGGAAAATGCCGGCCAGGAAATTCAACTGGGACGAAATACCCGCTGAACAGGTCACAGATAAATTCAGCCGTAAAATGATCGTCGGGGTGAACGAGATGCTCTGTTGGCTTGAACTCAAGCCGGGCTGCTTGGTCCCTCTCCACGCCCACGAAAACGAACAAATCTCCCACGTCCTCAAGGGCCGCCTTCGGTTCGTCGTGGACGGAGAGATGATCGAGGTGGGACCCGGCGAGACTCTTCTCATCCCGCCGAATGCGCCGCACTCGGCCGAGGTCCTGGGAGATGAAACCGTCTACGACTACGATATTTTCAGCCCCATCCGAAGCGATTGGCTCGACGGGACAGACGACTACCTGAAAAAGTAACCCCTGCCGTCCGGGACGATAAAGCCCATATTGATAAGGGGGATTTCGATGCGAACCGACAATAAACTTCTTCGGGGAGCGGCCGCTTTTCTAATCATGGCGGTCCTGTGGGGGTGCGCGGCCTCCCGGGTTCAGCGCCGGATCAGCCTCCGGTACGAGGGTCCGAAGCCCGCGGCCTTGCTTGATCCCTCCGTTCAGGCGTTTCCGGAGATCATCGTCGCGCCCTTTGCGGACCTTCGAAGAGAGAAAGGATCGTTCGGAACCTACGATTGGGGAAACCTGTCGGTGAACTATATCCCCGGCCCGGAATCGGTGTCCCAGGGGTTTACGCGATTAGTGAGAGAGTTTCTATCGAGCGCGGGAATGCGCCCCGTCCCCGGGGAGTGGAACGGCCAGCTCGACACCCTTCCGAACATAAACGCGGAACACGCCATATTCGGCGAGATCGAGCGGCTCGATTTTTCCGGCCGGGGTCGATTTTACGAGGCCAAAAACCGGGGGACCATCCGGGTGATCATTAAATGGGGAAACCGGGGCGCCCGGAGAATCATCACCCGGACGGTTGAAGTCGCGCCGGACAGGCGGGAGTTTCACCTCTTCACCACCAACTACAACCATGTCTCGGGAATGGCGTCTCTTATCCGGAAAACGGTGAGCCGGGCGGTTCGCGAAAGCATGACGAGGCTGTTCCGCTCGTCCCCCAGCAGAGGAAAATAGCGCGGGAAAATAAAATACTCCGCCCGGCCGGAGCGGGAAACGGCCCGGCCAAGGAACGGTGCGCCGAGGCGTCCGCTCCCGGCTGTCTACTTCTTCATCGTTTCGCCTTCGGGCGCCTTCCCACTCGAACCCTGCAAGAATCTCAGGAACTCGCTGTCCGAAGGGAGGAGGAGCGTCGTCTTGTCCTTCAGCGAGGCCCTGTACACTTCCAGGCTCTTGAGGAACGCGTAAAACTCGGTATCCTGACCGAACGCCTGCGCCGTGAGCTCGATGTTTTTCGCGTCGCCCACACCTTTAATATTTTGTTCTTTCTCGTAGGCCTCGGCCAGCAGGATATCGCGCTCGCGGTTCGTCTCGGCCCGGATCTTCTGGGCCTCCTCTTTTCCCTCGGAGCGGTACTGGCGCGCGATCCGGTTACGCTCGGCCTGCATGCGGCCGAATATCGCTTTCAGGTTTTCCTGGGGAAGGTCGGCGCGCTTGAGGCGAACGTCCACAATCTCGATCCCGTACTTGTTCGCTTTGACGTTGCTTGTCTTCGTCACCCGCTCCATCAGCGCGGCCCGATCGTGGGCGACGATTTGCACCAGCTCTTTCCGGCCGAGTTCTTCCCGCAATTCACTGTAAATGATGTCGTCCAGGCGCGCCTGAGCCCCCACTTCATTCCGAACCGTCCGGAGGAATTTGAGGGGATCGATGATTCGCCAACGGGAGAAGTTATCGATAACCAACGACTTTTTGTCCTGGGTGATGATCTCGGTGGGATTCGAATCGTACTCGAGGAGCCGCTTGTCGAAAAAAGTAAGCTGCTCCAAAAACGGCGTCCGGAAAGCAAGTCCGGCCTCCCTGAGAACCCGGACCGGTTTTCCCAGGCGGGTCACGACGACCTGTTGGTCTTCGCGAACCGTGAAAAAGATCGAATTTGTCAGGATCACGGCCAACACCGCGACGACCAGGAGCCCGATGAATTTTTTGGGAACCGCAGGCGCTTTCGTCATCGTTTCAGGTCCTTCAATGCATCTCCCCTGAGCGAGAGAATCGGTAAAATTCCGGAATTGTTTTTCTTGTCCATTATGATCTTGTCCACGGTCGGCATAACCTCTTTCATCATTTCAAGGTAAAGACGCTTTCTGGTGATGTAGGGCGCCTTTTTATATTCCCGAAGCGTCGCCAAAAAACGGTCGGCGTCACCCCGGGCCTGCCTGATTTTCGTTTCCCGGTAGGCCTCGGCCTGACGAAGGACCTGGGCCGCCTTACCCCTCGCCTCGGGAATCACTTGATTTCGGTAGCCTTGCGATTCGTTGATCAGGCGGTTTTTATCCTCGCGCGCGCTGGCGACATCCTTGAAGGACTGAATCACCTCCTTGGGCGGGGTGACGTCCTGAAGCTGGACCGCCACCACGCTGAGCCCGCTTTCGTATTTATTCAGAACCTTCTGAATCTCGGCCATCGTCTCGACCTGGATAACGCCCTTCCCGGTCGTCAGCGCCTCGTTGATCGGCTTGCTGCCCACCACCTGGCGTATGGCCGCTTCGGCCGCGTGACCCACGGTCATCTGCGCATTGCGCACATTAAAGAGATATTTCACGGCGTCGGAAATCCGGTACTGGACGATGACGTCCAAATCCACCATGTTTTCGTCGCCGGTCAACATCAGCGACTCGTGCGGCTTGTCCAAATACCTTGCCGGAGGTCCAGGATCGATGGTTCTGAAGCCGATCTCAATCCGCTTGACTTCCGTGACCTTGGGGGTGAATACCGTTTCGAACGGATAGGGGATGTGATAGTTCAGGCCGGATAAAGCCACCCGGGCGACGGCTCCGTACCTGAGAACAATACCCTGCTCGTCGGGCCCCACGATATAAATGCCCGACAACAGCCACAAGGCGAGAGCGACAACGACAAAAAACACCCCGGGAAGCTTCATGTTCGGCATCCGGAATTCCGGTATCCGGATTTGCGGTGGTCCGGTCCCGCCCCCGCCTCCGCCACCACCTTGTTTTCTAGCTTTAAAATCATCCCAATCCATCGGCATGAACACTTCTCCTCGCGGCCTTTTTTAATATGCGGAAATCCCGCAATTTTCTTTCGCCTCAATTCAGGGTATGAACCGTAAGGGGGTTGAATATTGAAGTCAACCGCGCATTACAGGCTCCCATAAGGTCCTCCTCAGAGCTTCCCGTATCACCCTCCTGCCGGGAATTCCCTCCTGAGCGCCTTTTTTTCGGACCGAAAGGGCGCTAGCCGCAACCGCGAATCGGACGGCGTTTTTTAAGGTGGCCCCCTCCGCCAAAGAGGCGGCCAACGCACCCGAAAAAACATCGCCCGCCCCGGTGGTATCTGCCACCCGGATGCCGCCGGGAGGCCTCACCCAGGCGATCTCCCCCTTTCCGTGGAGCAAAGCGCCCCTCGCCCCCGCGGTGAGCACCACGGAACCGGCGCCCTTCTTTAATAGCGCCCGGCATATACGCAACAGGCCCGCCTCGCTCCGCGGAACGCCTCCCCCCGCGAGAGCGGCGGCCTCGATTTCATTCGGAACAATGACATCCGCCAGTTGAATCAGTTTCGGAGGAAGCGGCCCCGGAGCCGGCGCGGGATTGAGGATGGTGACGGCCCCCCGCCGTTTGGCCGACCGGAAGGCCGCTATCACGGACGCGGCGGGAATCTCGAGTTGGGCCAGTACGGCATCGCCATATTCGAGTATTCCATTGCTTTTGGCTTTATCTTGGCCCATGAGGCGCGGCGTCAGCCGGGCGTTGGCGCCGGGCGAGACCGCAATCTGGTTCCGGCCCGCCCCGTCCACGATGATCAGTGCGGTTCCGGTCGCGCCGGGAACGGTGAGGAGCCCCCGGCGTTGGAGTCCCTCCGAGAGGAGCCGCCGCCGGTAGGCGGCGCCGGCGGGATCATCGCCCGTCGCCGATACGAACCGGACCCGGGCGCCCGCCCTGAGGGCGGCAAGGGCCTGGTTGGCTCCCTTTCCCCCCCAGCGCTCCAGGCTATCTCCGCCCAACACCGTTTCGCCCGGAGCCGGGAGCCGGTCCACGGAGACGGAGATATCGATGTTGGCGCTTCCGATGACGAGCACCCTTGGCGCGTCCTTGTCAGGACCAGCCACGGTAGGCTCTCAGCCTGCTTAGAAAAAGACGCAGAAACCGTTTTTCATCCACCTCCATCGCCACCTCCGCGCTCCGGGCGCGGGAAGCCGGCGCGTCCGCCCCCGGCCGGAGGTCCACCACGGTCATCCCCCTCGCCGGGCCGCTTCCGCACTCGACCGAGACCTTTCGGTGCAGGCAGCCAACCAGGCCGGGCTCCAGCGCCGCGGCTACCGCCAAGGGGTCGTGAAGGGTGACGCCATCCACCCCCCGGCGGCGCTTTGAGAACCC
>Ga0187827_10008820_pt1 | contig 10824 bp, 8 predicted proteins | sample ETNtaG_39_FD_167969 | JGI IMG/M metagenome (GOLD analysis project Ga0187827, IMG submission 167969) | Marine microbial and viral communities from oxygen minimum zone, Eastern Pacific Ocean - ETNP2014_SV_150_PacBio MetaG (Illumina Assembly) | ecosystem: Environmental > Aquatic > Marine > Hypoxic... | reverse complement strand
TTTGAACAGCGATATGAATTGTCCAACGATGGCGGGAATGACGTTGCGGATGGCCTGGGGCAGAGAGATAAATAGCGTGGTCTGCCAGCCTGGCAACCCCAACGCCCGCGCCGCCTCGACCTGACCGGGGTGTAACGATTGAAGTCCGCCGCGGATGTTTTCCGCCATGTACGCAGAGCTGAATAGAGTAATCACAATGGCAGCGCGAAACAGCGAGTTCTGTGGGAAATTCTCCGGAAAGGCCAGCGGCACCAACACCTGGGACATAAACAGCAGCGTTATTAAAGGCACCCCACGGAATGTCTCAATGAACACGATGCACAGCAGCTTCACGACCGGCAGGTGGCTGCGGCGTCCCAACGCCAACACGATTCCAATGGGAAAACTTAGCCCGATGCCAGCGACCGCCAGCAGCAGGTTGAGCATGAGACCTCCCCAGTAGATGACCAACACCGGTTGCAAGAACGACACACCAGGCACTCCCCGGAGCAACACCAATGTCAAGACGAAAGCCATTACACTCAAGATGGCGACCCAGGAAGCAGTGCCCACCCGGGTGAAGCGCGCAAGCGCCCACCCGCCTCCAAGAGCGGGTAGGTTTGCCAGTAGTAGCAGGCGTACATCCAGACCCATCTGATCGAGGCCATAGGGTAGAAAGGCAAATGCTGCGGTTACTCCTGTAACCGCGATGGCAATGCGTTTCGTGAGGCCGCCGCCGGCAACTTCCCAAGCCATTCCGAACAGGCCTGTTGTCAGGAGTAGCGCTGCCTGGGGCCTCCAGAAGCAGTTCTGTCCCGGACACGCGGCGTCGATGTTGTACTGGCCGATGATGACTCGGCCACCGAGGGTAGCAACAACTGTCCAGTCGGCCTTGAAAAATATCCACCCCAGCGCAAACCATAGAGCCAACCCCAGAGCTATGCCAGCCACCACTGTGAATGCGCTGTTATACCAGGTGTTGAACAGGTTGGCATGAATCCAGCCTACCAAGCCCCTTTCTGAGCGAGGAGGCGGCAGGCCAGGTACGGCCATTAGTTTAGAGTTGGTCGCCATCTCTAGCTGCCGGTAAAACGTATGTGCCGGTTGTATAGGTTGCCGATGAGCGAGTAGGTCAGGCTCATCGCCAGATAAGCAGCCATTATCAGGATGAATATAGACACAGCCGGGGCGGTCTGAGTCATAGTCTTGGCCACATTAGTCAGGTCCGAATATCCTATGGCGCCTGCCAGGCTGCTATTTTTTGTCAGGTTGAGGCATTGGCTGATCAGCGGAGGCACGATGACCCGCAGCGCCTGAGGCAAGGTCACGTTGCGCAGCGTACTTGTTGCTGACAGGCCCAATGCCCGGGATGCTTCCGTCTGCCCCCCACCAACCGATTGAACGCCGGCTCGCACAATTTCGGCGATGAAAGACGACGTGTATGTCACCAGTCCGACCAGCAGCGCCACCAGCCCGCCCGAGGCCGTCAAGCCACCAGAGATTCGGCCAAAAGTGCCTAACGGTTCCGGTCGCGAGATCACGAAGGGAGGTCCACCGCCTGTGGCACTCAAGGCTAGCCATGCAAGAGCTCCAATCACTACGGTGGCGGCGCACCCCATAGCCAACGGATAGGACGCCACCCCTGTATTCATTTCCCGCCGACTCAACCGGCGATGTACGGCCCAACCTGTGATAATTGCAACCAGCGCCATCAACCCCCAAGTTGCTGCCCCACCGAGGTTGCTCGGAGACGGCCACGGCAGCGATAAGCCGGCGTTATTAATGTAGAGCCGCTGTGCGATAACGTGTCCTTCCCGAACAGGCGGCAGCGCGAGCACGATATAGAACCAGAAGAATAAGTGCACTAACAGGGGGACGTTGCGGAAGAACTCGATGTACACCAACGCTGCTTTGGCAACGAGCCAGTTGCCGGACATGCGGCAAACACCCACGAAGATTCCCAGCGCCGTCGCCAGTATGACCCCGACAACGGAGACAACTATGGTGTTGGTGGCTGCAACGACGAAGGCATAGAGGAAAGTATCGGAGGACTCATAATCCAGGAAATGTTGCCCGATTGGAGTTTGGTATTCCCGGGACAGAAAGCTGAAACCGTAGGGTATGTCACGGTCTTGTATCGCATTGCTGATATTGATGAAGAACCAGGTGACCAAGACCACAACTAGAACGCCGGACACAATCTGCGAAGCCCACTGAATTATGTGGACATTTCGCCAAATTGGAACGCCCTGGTAGGTCAAGTTTCGTAGAACTGTTGCCATGGTAGTCTGCCGTAGCTCTCGTGGGGCGCGGATTGATCTTAACGCATCTACGAAAGTTCGCGTCAGGTGTATTTAGCGTAAACAAAAAGGGCGGCCGGCGCATTGTTGGCCGCCCCTTTTGATTGCCCTGATTTGTATCACGCTTGACGAACCCCCGGTACCTACCTCAGGGGAGCAGCATAAATCTGACCACCCTTTGGGCAGTCGGAACAGGCTGCGTCGGCCCACAGCGCGTTGCGTCCATTTTCCCTGGGAAGGTTGATGCCACTAGGACCCAGGTTGCGATCGTAGATCTCGCCGTAGTTGCCGACGGCACGAAGTACATCTTGCGCCACGGTCTGGCTGATGCCCAGGCTTTCCTGACCATAGGCACCCTCAAACCCCAGCAGACGGTCAACTTTGGTGTCGCCAGTGGCGGAGGCGGGTACGCTGCCGGAACTAACCCCGTAGGCCTCGCCGTAGATGAGTATGCCCATCACCGTTTTTACTATGTCGAACCACTGATCGTCACCGTGCGGGACGACCGGACCCAGAGGTTCTTCGGAGATGGTTTCCGGCAAAATGATGTGATCTGCCCTGTTGCTGAAAGCACTGCCGAGAGCCGCGAGTTGCGAGCGGTCGTTGGTAAAGGCATCACACTGCGCGCCACTGTAGGAGGCTACCACCGCATCAGTGTTTTCAAATGTCAGTGGACTGATGTTGAGGTTGTACTGGTTGGAGAAGTCCTGCAGGTTCAACTCCGTGGTGGTGCCCTGAGTGACACAGACCGTAGCGTCCTTAAGTTCCAGCGCGCTGGATATACCTAAAGACTTGTTCACCATGAACCCTTGGCCGTCATAGAACATGGTCTGGACGTAGTTGCCCCACTGGGCATCGCGAGACGTTGTCCAGGTGACTGTGCGGACAAGCAGGTCCACCTCGCCTGACTGGATGGTCGGCCCACGTTCGGCTGCGGTGATATACCGGATCTCTATGGCACTAGAATCGCCCAGCACTGCAGTGGCCACCGCGCGGCAGAGGTCTATGTCAAAGCCCACATTGTTCCCGGATGCGTCCAGGGAACCGTAACCTGGAACATCGTTGCGACTTGCGCATATGAGTTTACCCCGGTCCTTAACTTCTTGCAGTCTGTCGCCGGTTGCCTGCTCACCGGCTTCCTGTTCGGCGTCACCACCGTCGTCCTCACAAGCTACCGCTAGCATTAACAGCAGCAACAACAAGCTCGGTATCACCAGGACATATTTGATTCGCATACTTTTCGCTTATTCCTTTTCAGACTTGCATCACGTGGCAAGAATGGTAACAAATGTCAGGTGTCAGCATCAAGTGGATACTTTGGGACCGAAGACTGAGGGGGATGAGGCCCCTCCGTTGAGGTCATCTCGGACCTGTTGATTGTACTGCCTGCGTCGTTGGAAAGTCTCTCACTGCACCTCCTTTCTCCGTGTGAGAATGACCCCCCTCTTCCCCTCCAGCACTTGCGCCGGTGTCAGGTCTCCCAGAGCCTTGTGGTATCTTCGGTGCTTTTAGAAACCTACGAAGTCCCCGAAAACTGTCTCCAGGTCCTGGACCACCTCGTAGGGCGCCTTGTTCACGTCTGACTTCAAGGTCCGGTGGTAGCGCTCCAGCTTTCCATTGGTCTGCGGATGGTAGGGCAAGGCCAGAATATGGCGGATGCCCACCCGGTGCAGGTACTCCTGGGAAGCCTGGGAGATGTATCCTGAGCCGTTGTCCGAGAGCAATCTGGTTCGATCCTGCACAGGGACTGCATCCATACCTGTGGCATCTACCGCACCTTGCACCGCCTCGATCAGGGAGTTGGCCGTCATATCCCGCTGTACCTCTCAGGCAAGGATGAACTCGGCAAGCAAGCGTCACATGCAGGCGAACATCGAACCCGGCAGCGCGTTGCGGTGCCTGTCTGCTTGCGCCATTATAGTGGCAGCGGTTCGTCGAAAGTTAATGTCGGCTGTATGCGGTCGATAACGTGGCGCCGGGTGGTGTCCGCGGTCCCTGGCGCTTTGCGCAAGCTATGACTTAGGCCCGGTGCTCCAGGTGGAGCTTGTCCAAGATGTTTCGAAGATGGTACTTCCTCTAGCCCGCCTCCGGCGTGGCAATTGCTGGGTGTCGGACGCGAGCCTCCCGTCCCTGGAAGAAGACGTGGTAAAGGACTGCCGCCGCCGCCACCAGTGAGGCGGCAACGGCGAACGCCGGAACGAACTGGCCGATGTCCACTAATCCCCGGCTTGCCTGGGCCGCGCTCACTCCGATCAGAGTGCCGGATATTCCGGCACCGAAGGCCCCTCCCAGATCAAAGGACATGTGAGTCATGCCCGCCGCCGTTCCTCTTTCTTGGGCCACGGTAAGCTCCATGGCGAGTTGATCGCGGGCCGGCATGGAAATGCTGTAGCAGGCATCCCGAAGGAGTAGAAACACCACCACAATGGGCAGTCCGGGAACCACGGCCGGGACCAACACCATGAGCATAAGAAATGGAGCGGAAGCTAGCTGGGCCAGAACGATGCTCCGCGTCTTTCCCCACTTGCGGACGAACATCCCTGAGAAAAGGATGGCGGTCGCGCCCCCCAAAGCGCCGATGGCGAATATGGACGAGATCTGCCGGTCGCTGGCGCCGAGGGCCAGGTTGAAGAAAACGTTGAAAAAGCGGGTGGCCAGGCCAAACCCCATCCCAACCACCAGGCTGCAAAGGGTCAGCTTGGCGATGTTGGAGAAGTTAACCACATTTCTCAAGGCCAGCAGGTCCAGGAAGCTGCCCGCCAACGCTACCCGCCTTTCCACCATGAAAGCCAGCGGCGTCAGGGCCGCTAGTGTCAGGGGTAGGGAGCCAATCAGAACCCACCGCGCCGCGCCGATGTCCAGGTCGGGCACTCCCAGGGCCACGGCCCAGACCAGCGGCAGGGCGCTGCCCACGGAGCGCGATACCATGAGAAACATCCAGTTCAGGCTGAAAAGGAGGGGCCGCTCTTCTGGCTCACTGTTCTCCATTATGAAGGGCGGACCGGCCACCCCGTGGAAGGCCTCGCCGACGCCGGAGACGCCGGCCAACACCAGCAGCATCGCTGGGTCCTGGGTGAACAGCAAGGCGCCCCGAGCCACCAAGTTGATACACGTGGCAATAAAGAAAGCCTTTCGGCGGCCTATCTTGTCGGCCACCAGCCCGGCGGGGAATGCTACCAGTCCATGGAACAGCATGTCCACCATGATGAACAGCCCCACGAAGTTGGTAGAGAAACCCAGGCGCAGGAGGTACAGGTTGAACATCACCAGCCAGATGCCAGCCCCGAACTGAGCCATCAGCGTGTAGCCCAAGAACAGCCGGGCGTTGCGGCTGAACCCTCTTGCCGTGCCGAAATAACTCCTCAGCCCATCTAGAGGCTGGGGGCCATCGACCGGTTCCGAACCTGGCCTCGGCAGTCCAGCGGATGACATTCCCTAGGCCCCATCCCGGCTATCGGGTTCCAAGGGCACATCCTGTTCGCCCTCCCCGGAAGGCGGGACCGGGGACTGAATAGATCGTCTCCAACTCAGAATGAACAGCCCAAGAAACAGCGCCGCCAGTACCCCGCCAGCCACGATGATAGCTAGGGACGCGGTATTCGACAGGCCGCCCACATGCACCTCTCCTGTGTGGGCCAGAGCGAGGCCCACGTTCATCCAACTCGCCGCGGCACCTGGAAGCAGTGCCTGGCCCAGCTTCCGCATCAAGAGCAGACCCCCTCGGTAATGCTCCGTCTCCGCAACTTCATGGACGCGGCCCAAACCCCGTCAGTCATCGTGGGTCATATCATGGTGGCGGGCAGCCTGAGTGTCAAGCGGCCAGGTAAACCCCATCATGGTTCTTTCTGGAGAGGCTAGGACCTCGTTCTTGCAAGAACGAGGTCTTCCAAAAGGCCCGAGAACGCAAAGAAAGGATATTGTCGCAGTCCCTCGAAAAGGGCTCTCGCACCGCTAACTACAGCCGCCCGAGAGGTCCGTCGAAAGCGTGGCGGTCACGCCGGCGGCCTCCAGGCGCCGCAGCTCTTCAGGTTGCAACCCCAGGAGCTCTCCCAGGAGGTACCCGTTGTGTTCCCCCAGCAGCGGCCCTGGGGCCCGCACCCCGGCCGGCGTGCGTGAGAACCTGGCGGGAGTGTCGATGTACGGGTGATGGACGCCGTCCGGGTGGGCCAATACGGGAAGAAAGCCGCGGCTCCGGGCCTGAGGGTTGGTCAGGGCTTCATCCTGGTCCAGTACGGCCCCGGCGCGCACCCCGGCGCCCTGGAGCAGCGCCATGGCCCGGTACTGCTCGTGCCGGCGGGTCCACTCCTCGATGATGGGGTCGAGGGAGCCCTGGTCCCTCCTGCGGCTGAAGTTACCGGCGAAGCGAGGATCTCTGGCTAGATCAAGGCGGCCAATCACTCCACAAAGGGCTCGCCACTCGTTGTCGCTGGCCACGGTCACGCTTATCCACTTGTCGTCGCCCAGGCAGCGGTACACCCCCTGGGGAGCGTAAACCGGGTGGCGGTTACCCATGCGCTCCCACACCCGACCGTTGATGGTGTAGTCCAGAACGGCATCACCCACCAGGCAGATGAGCGATTCCAGGTGGGAAAGGTCGATGAGCTGCCCCTTGCCGGTCCGTGCCCGGTACATCAGGCAGCCCAGGACCGCCACCGCGGCGTGGACGCCGTTCAGCGGGTCTGCCACGATGGTCCCGGTCTTCAGCGGGGGTCCGCCGACGTAACCCGTCATGGCGGTTATACCGGCCATGTGCTCTTGGGCCCACCCAAAAGCCACGTGGTCCCGAAAGGGGCCGCTGGCGCCGAAGCCCGGCATGGAGATCATGATGATGTCGGGCCGCACACGGCACAGTTCCCGGTAGCCCAGGCCCAGCCGGTCCATCACGCCGTAGCTGAAATTGTCCATCACCACGTCGCTAACGGCGACCAACCGCTGGAGCAGAGAGATGCCCTCGGGTTTGGAGAGGTCGATGGACAGGCCCAGCTTGTTGCGGTTGAGCTGCTCGAAGCCCCGGCGGTTCCGCGCCCGCTGCTCGGCCTCTGGCACCGCCGCCAGGGGTACGGCCTGCCTGCGGTCGCCTCCCCGGCGCCCAAACCCCCTGCCATCGGAGCGCTGGCGGGACTCTACCTTGATGACCTCGGCCCCGCCATCGGCCAGCCATTTGGCGGCCTTGGGCCCGGCACGGATCTGAGTCATGTCCAAGACCCGGACTCCATGCAGCAGTGCGCGGTTCATCTTGGCCTCAGATCACTCCCCGCCGCTTGAGCCGGACCAGGTCCCCATCGGACAGGCTCAGGCGCCGGCCGTAGACCTCTTGATTGTGCTCGCCGAGAAGGGGGGCCCGACTCCGATCCCACCCGGCCCCGGAGAACCGAAAGGGAGGGCCCGGATACCTGGACGGTCCAGTAGCCGGGTGGTCGATTTCTTGAAAATACTCCCGTTCCCGCAGTTGGGGCGACTCCAGCATGTCCTCCGGGGTCATTAGGTACCCGGAGGCCACCCGCCTGTTTTGGGCAGCGTGGTGGACGTCCAATTTGTTCCTGTCTCGCAACCACGAGACCAGGACGGGGTCGATCTCCTCCTGGAACTTTTTGCGTCCGGGGTCGGCATATTTGGGGTCGCGCAGGACTTCGTCACCCACCAAGTCGACGAGGGTATGCCAGCCTGCCGGTTCTGTCCCCAGGACCGCGTATCCGTCCCGGCACGGGTAGGCCTGAGCCGGGTACAATCCGTGATGGCGCGTCCCGGTCCGCTGTTGTTTCATCCCCAGCACAGCGTTCACGCCCCAGCTATCCAGCAGGTCGGCGTTGGCCTCCACGATAGAGCAGTCGACGTGCTGGCCCTGCCCGGTGATCATGGCGTGGTACATCGCCATCAGGGTAGCGACACACGCTGCCTGGCCTCCCACGTACTGGGCGAAATGGCCTCCTATCATCACCGGCTCACGGTCCGGTTCGCCGGTTATCTGGAGATTCCCGCTCATCGCCTGAGCGATTATCTCCTCACCTTTGTACTCGCCATAGGGGCCGTCCTGGCCGAAGAAAGTGAGTGAGGTCATAACTAGCCCGGGGTTGTCCCCCGAGAGCCGGCTGTAGTGGAGCCCCAGGCCGGGCATGAGACGGGGTTCAAAGCCCTCAACTAGGATATCCACCCCTCTCGCGAGTTCACGGAGGATATCCCGGCCAGCCCCACTCTGTATATCCAGGGTCAGGCCTTTTTTACCGGTGTTGAGGTAGAGAAAGAGGAGACTCTTCTCGGGATGGGGGTCATCGTTCACGAAGGGGCCGAGGCCCCGCGACGGGTCGCCGGTAGCCGGAGTCTCCACCTTGATGACCTCGGCCCCCATCCCGGCCAGGAGCTTGGTGCAATAAGGACCGGCGACACCCTGGGTCAGGTCCAGGGCAGTTATTCCCTCCAAGACCGCGGCCATGGCCCGCCAGCCCTGCCGGGCCTAATGTCCCTTGAAGACAGGCTTGCGCTTCTCCGCGAAGGCGTCCAGCCCCTCCTTTGAGTCCTCCGTTTCGCCCATGGCCACCCAGGCTCGGCGCGAGTTCGCAACCCTCTCGGTGAAATCGCCGATGCCCAGGCCTGTGATGGCAGCCTCCTTGATGGTGCGCACCGCCAAGGGTGCCGAGTTCTCGGCGATCCCGCGGACGATCTCTTCGCAGCGGTCCATCAGCTTGTCCGTGGGCACCACCTCCTGGACCAGTCCGATGCGGTAGGCCTCCTGGGCATCGCAGAGCTCTCCGGTGAACAGGAACTTGAGGGCGGAGCCCAGGGGCACGTAGTGGGAGAGGATGGTCGGCCCGCTGATCGAGGCGATGCCCCGCCTGACCTGAGGCCAGCCGAACTGGGCCGTCTCCGACGCGATGCGGATGTCGCTCAGCAGCGCCAAGCCCCCGCCCTGGGCCAGGCAGTAGCCGTTGATGGCGGCGATGACCGGTTTCCAGATGCGGCTGAGGTAAACGTACAGGTCGTCGGTGTCGCCCCGCGGGGGCTTCTCGTCGTCGGCCCTCTCCAGCCGGCCCATCACCAGGTCGTGGCCGGTACAGAAGGCCCGGCCCGCACCAGTGAGGAGGACCACCCAGATGTCCGGGTTCCGGTTGACCTCGTCGAAGGCGTCAAAGAGGTCCGCGATCATCTCATTGTTGACGGCGTTCAGTTTCTCCGGCCGGTTGAGGGTAACGTAGGCCACCCGGTTCCGGACCTCCAATAACACGGTGTCTGCCATGGTGCGCCTCCTTCCCTGTTTCTAATCGCTTGGTTATGCCCGGCCGTTTTCGTCTTTCGTGGTACCTGTGGCGACGAGCATTGGCGGGGATTTGCCAACCTGAGCGAGGCCCATGCCACGCCGCGGGCATCTGAGAAGTTTGGCCCCGATTCGCCACCCCCTCCGCAAGCTGGAGGATGCCCGCACGGAGGTCCCTCCTTGGTGAGGGCCAGCATAACAGTGCCTCTGGCGCCGGTCAATGGCCCGAGGCGTTAGTGGTCCCCTCGTCAGCCGCGGCCGCATCCCGCAACACCCGGCGCAGGACCTTGCCCGCCCCGCTGATGGGAAGGCTGTCCCGGATCTCCACGACGCGGGGCACCTTGTAGGCGGCCAGCTCCCGGCGGCAGAAGGCCACGATCTCCTCTTTGGCCGCTTCGTCCGAGGGGAAGCCGTGTTCCTTCTTCAGCACCACCACCGCCTTGACCGTCTCCCCTCGATAGCTGTCGGGCATCCCGACCACCGCCGCCGCCTGGATGTGAGGATGCTGATAGAGCACTTCTTCCACCTCCCGCGGCCAGACTTTGAAACCCGCGGCATTGATCACGTCCTTCTTCCGGTCGACGATACAGAAATACCCATCCTCACCCATGTAAGCCAGATCGCCAGTGTATAGCCATTCATCGCGGAGGGCTGCGCGAGTCTCCTCTGGGTTTTGCCAGTAACCCTGCATCACCTGAGGCCCTCGCAGCACCAACTCCCCGATCTCGCCCGCGGGCAGCACCTCCGTCCCCGTGCCGGCGTCCACGATGCGGGCGTCGGTGTCGGGCAACGGGACACCGATGGAGCCGGCCCGGGCCCGGTGGATGGGGTTGGCGTGGGTCAGGGGCGAGGTCTCGGTGAGGCCATAACCTTCTACGAGCACCTCATGGCCCACCAGTTGGTCGAAGGCCCCTTTTACCGCCGCCGGCAGCGAGGCGGCGCTGGTGCGGCTGGCCCGGAGGGAGGTCAGGTCGAAGGACCGCGCCTCCTGCTGGTTGAGCAGGGCGATGTACATGGTGGGGACGCCCAGGAAGCGGGTGGCCCGGTAGTCCTGGATCGCCCGAAGCACGCCGAGGGGATCGAACCGGCGGAACAGCACGATAGTGGCCCCGGTGGCCAGCGGCACATTCATAACCCCGGCAATCCCCCCGATGTGAAAGAGGGGCAACGCGGCGATGAAGACCTCTTCCCCCTCCCGGTACTGGAACCAGGTCTTGAACTGGAGGGCGTTGACCACCAGGTTTTGGTGGGTGAGCATGCTCCCCTTGGGCACGCCCGTAGTGCCCCCGGTGTAAG
>Ga0187827_10008819_pt1 | contig 10825 bp, 10 predicted proteins | sample ETNtaG_39_FD_167969 | JGI IMG/M metagenome (GOLD analysis project Ga0187827, IMG submission 167969) | Marine microbial and viral communities from oxygen minimum zone, Eastern Pacific Ocean - ETNP2014_SV_150_PacBio MetaG (Illumina Assembly) | ecosystem: Environmental > Aquatic > Marine > Hypoxic... | reverse complement strand
TAGGTCTCGATTATACCTTTCACCTTCACAACAGTGTCCACCGCCATCTGCTCAAACATCATTTCAGCGTCATCCCATATGTTGCCCTTTAGTCTACCCGAACGATCACCAATTTCGAGGGTCAAGTATGGCATTCCATTTCTGCGAGTGCGTAGGTCACGATTGCGGACGACATAGAAGCCTATAAATTCCTCGCCTACTTCAAAATCCTTCAGGAACCGCCCATCAAGATCCTTACTCATCGGTAATTACTCCTCAACACTTCAATCGTCCGATCAATACCAGCTCTGTCAACATTCAGATGGATCACCAACCGTACAAAATTACCAAATGCATAGCTCAGTATTCCCTCATTCGCCAATTGGTCAACTACGTTCTGCCCGCTTATCCCACCTGGAGAAGTGTCAAAAATAATGATATTGGTCTGAACTGTATCGAGTTTAATGTCAAACGCAGAACATTCAGATATTGCCCGAGCGAGTTTTAATCCGTTTTTGTGATCCTCAACCATACGAGCGCGGTTATTATCAAGCGCATATAACCCGGCTCCAGCAAGCACGCCCGCCTGGCGCATGCCCCCTCCGAGACGTTTGCGAGCGCGATGGGCTTTTAGAATGTACTCATGCGACCCAACTGACAGAGATCCCACCGGACATCCCAATCCCTTGGAAAGACATACACTGACAGAATCGAACGGTGCTGTCAGCACATCTAATGGCGTGCCTGTGGCTGCGGCGACATTCCAAATACGGGCTCCATCAAGGTGCATAGCCATTTCATTCTTATCTGCGACTTCCCGCAAACGTAATATTTCATCTTGTGGAAAAATCGTGCCACCCGCGCGGTTGCAGCTGTTTTCCACCCATATTAGTCGGCTTGGAGAGAAGTGACTGTCTTCAGGTCGAATCCTACTCTCCAATTCATTCGCAGTGTAGGCTCCATGCTCGCCATCCATAGCATTGAGCATGACTCCCGAAATGATCGCTGGTCCGCCACCTTCATAGTTTCTAATGTGGCAGCTCGCATCGCAATATACCTCATCACCGGGGTTTGTGTGTGTCATGAGTGCAATTTGATTTGCCATTGTGCCTGATGGCACAAACAGTGAAGCTTCTTTGCCGAGCAGTTTTGCAACCACTTCTTGAAGTCGATTGACTGTGGGATCATCCCCAAAAACATCGTCACCAACTTCGGCTTCGACCATTGCTTTCAGCATCCCAGGGGATGGTTTTGTAACCGTGTCGCTACGTAAATCTACAATATTATCATTCATAGTAATTTTAATACTCTATTTTAGAATTTACTCGTTCCCAAAAAGTGGTAATACTAAATCCGATTCATCGTTCCTTACATTATTTACCTTTGTTGAAACAGGATACATCACCATTTTTTCTGAAGGATATTGTTTTAAGACACCTTTCAGCTCCTCAATATCAGCCACACCCGGTTGTAACCATAAATCATAACTTGATGGAGGTAAAATTACCGGCATACAGTGGTGTGCGGTGGAAATAAGTTCATTTGCAGAAGTTGTAATTATGCAGCAGGTTCGCAGCGGCTCTGAATTACCCCCATTCCAACTGTCCCAAATCCCTGCAAATGCAAACGGCTTTGCATCACTCAATCTGAAATATACTGGCAGTTTGCCATTCCCACCAGGAAGTGTCTTCCATTCGTAAAAACCATCTGCCAGTATAAGACATCGTTTAGATTTGAATGACGATCGAAAAGATGGTTTTTCGTGGACAGTTTCGCCACGGGCGTTAATCATTTTATTGCCAATCTTGGGATCTTTAGCCCAATGTGGTATAAGCCCCCACTGAATATAGTTCAGCTTTTTAACTGGTTCGTTCAACACTGTAGCAACACCCTGTGACGGAGCTATATTATATCGCTCTATGACATCCTGATCGACAATAAGATCAGGAATTAATGTTTGTAATTCTGTCGGATCAACATTTAATGAAAATCTACCACACATACTCTGGTTTCGCTTGTAAAGACTTTATTTGTAAAATTATTATCTCATAGATAAAATGATCGTCAAAAAAATGCTGATAGGCAATGATTCAATTGATATATGGCACTAATGAGGTTATAATAGTAAATAAAGTAATGAATTTTGTTATAAATAATGTTGAATATAGATTATATTGATGCTTCGGTGCTCGTAAAACTGAAGGAGGTAGGCGGTGTAGATCGTATGGATAAAACTATCTCTCAATTTTACGAACATGCCAGCCAAAAGCTGGAATTGGCATGGAAAGCGGCTAAGGATCGTGATGGTGCGGGTCTGATTCAAGAGATACAGAGTTTAAAATCAGGAATTGGGGCTGTTGGAGCCACTGGGTTTATCGAACATGTTACCCGACTAGAAGACTCAGCGGTGAAGCGTGAGAAGCATAATTATTATGCTATGCTCGAAGAACTCGCTGCGGGATTGATTGCGGTTCGCAATCGATTAGAAAATTTGGCAATTTATTTAACAAACGAAAGCGATTAATATGTCGAGAAACAGCCAGTATTCGCTCCGGATGCTCTTTCACCGGAGATCAGTGAAGCTGAAAATCGCTGTTGTCGGTTATGGCAAACTGGGCAGAGTTTTGGTTCGTTCACTCATAAAAGCTCGCTATCGCATTACCAGCATTATTGACAGCCTTGAGGTTGATGAGAGGTGGCTGAATTCACACGAGATAATTTGCACTAACCGAGTCGAGGAGATCGCAACCGATACCGATTTTGTGTTCGTCTGCGTAAATGATGATTTGATCCCAGATGTTACTGGCAAAATTGCCAATGATGTAAAATTCTTAAAGCCGATAACCATTGCTCACACTGCCGGATCGATGCCTTCAACAGTAATTCCAACAAGCTCAACTTCCAATGTTTCGAGATTGACCTGGCATCCAACACAGACTTTCACTGGCGATGAGGAGCCAAATCATTTTAAGAAAATTTGCGTCACCATGGATGGAGATCCATCTGCTGTTATCATCGGTGGTCAGATCGCTCGCAGATTGGGCGCATTTGATGTTGAGATTTCTCCTGAAAGCCGCGATTTATATCACCTTGGTTGTGTATTCGCGAGCAACTTCTTACCTGTGCTCTTTGGAAACTCGATGGAGATGTTAACAAAAACTGGAATGACCAAAAGAGAGGCTTACCACTGTCTTGATCCACTTATAAGATCGACTATGAAGAGCATCAAGCGAAAGGGAATCCGTGATGCTGTTACAGGTCCTATGGTCAGAGATGACCAAAAGACAATTAGTCGGCATAAAATTGCTATCTCTGATTCCCCACATACTATAGCACTTTACGAGGTACTCAATGCTGAATTGTTGAGGTTGATTAAGTCAGATTGATCGTAACGGATAATCTTTTCAGCGAAATTAAATATTGATATGATAGCTGAATGAAGCAAGTTTTAATAATAAAAAACATGGTCTGTGACCGGTGCATAAAAGTGGTTAAAGAAGAGCTTGAATCCATAGGCTATATGACAATTGATGTTCAACTTGGAAAAGCGGTTATTACATTTCCAGAGGAAGAAGTTGACCTTCAGATGGCTGAAAAAGTCCTGAAGAAAAATGGATTTGAACTCCTTTTGAACAAAAATACTCAAATTGTAGAGCACGTCAAGACTCTGATAATTGACCTGATTTACAATGGTAAAATGGAGCACTTAAATCGTAACATTTCTAATGTAATATCCACAGAATTAGGTAAGGACTATTCTTTTATCAGCAATCTATTTTCATACACTGAAAATATTACAATAGAAAAATATTTTATTCTACAAAAAATTGAGAGGGTAAAAGAGTTATTGTCCTATGGAGAATTGACTTTGAGCGAGATTACCTTTCAATTGGGATATAGCAGTGTCCAACATCTATCCGGTCAATTCAAGAAAGTTACGGGCTTGACTCCGAGCAAATTTAGATCCCTCAAAACTCAGAACCGTATCCCAATAAATCGACTATAATCCAGCAAAAATCTTGTGAAAATATCGCCCTCCGGTTTAATTATGGGCTGTATTTTTACCCAACCAAAAAGATATAATTCATAGTCAAAATTCTGTAACGTAATTACTATATCTCACTCATAAATTATAAACAAATAATTTAATTACAGACTATGAATAACAAACAAATTGTAACGGTAAGCGGCATGCACTGTGCGTCATGTGCTGCAAATGTAAATCGCTCTTTGACTCAGATCGAGGGAGTAGATGGCACAAATGTAAATTTTACCACCGGACAAGTGCAGATTGATGCTGACTGGGAGCAGGTAAAATCCACAAAGCTCTCCACAGCAATCACCGACTTAGGCTTCGAGCTTGAGATCATTACAGATAAATTTATGATCGAGGGGATGTCTTGTGCTTCCTGTGTTAATGCGGTTGAAAAAGTGGTGGGTGAAATGACCGGTGTTACCTCCACAACAGTCAACCTCACGGAAAAAAGTGCATCTGTATCTTATGTCAAGGGTTTAACAGATTCTGAAGCAATAACCAATATAATCACAGAAATCGGCTACTCGGCTACTCTGTTTGACGATGATAAACTGCAGGAAAACTTGGTTGAACGGCATTACAAGGATTTTAAGAATAACCGAAAAGACACCATTTTCGCCTCGATCGGTGCTTTCATTGTTATGATCCTATCCATGAGTTCATTCCTCGAGCCTCTATTGTCGCGCTGGATATCGTTGGGGTTAACGGGATTGATATTACTTACGGTAGGCAGACGCTTCTACACAGTAGCGTTTAAGCTGGCATTGCATCGAACTTCGGACATGAACACCCTGATTGCTCTCGGTACAGGTGCCGCATTCGGGTATAGTGCAGTAGCGACCATCGCACCTAAAGTCATACCCACATCATCAGGTTTGCCACCGGTTTATTTTGATACGGCAGTCATGATACTGGCTCTGATCCTACTCGGGAGAACGCTCGAGGCGCGCGCAAAGAGTAGTGCATCAAGTGCTATTAGTGGTCTGATGAAGTTTGCACCTCTGACAGCCATAGTGATTATGGGCGGAAAAGAGTCCGAGGTCAAGGTTATAGATTTACAGGTTGGTGATTTAATTCGCGTCCGTGCGGGAGACCAGGTTCCTACTGATGGCTCACTCGTAGATGGGGCTTCAGATGTGGATGAATCAATGCTGACCGGAGAATCGATGCCGGTCACTAAAAGTTCCGGTTCGAGTCTGTTTGGCGGCTCAGTAAACGGTAGCGGGACTTTTACCATGAGAGCTGAACGTGTGGGTGCAGATACTGCCCTCGCAGGGATTATCAAGCTGGTAGAACAGGCGCAGGGTGCCAAAGCTCCGATTCAAAGGCTGGCTGATAAAGTGGCGAGCGTGTTCATCCCGATAGTGTTATTGCTAGCGGTTGCAACACTGATAGCATGGATGGTGTTTGGACCATCGCCCAAGATTTCACATGCGATTACAGCGCTGGTTTCGGTGCTCATCATCGCCTGTCCTTGTGCGATGGGGCTGGCAACACCCACAGCAATCATGGTCGGATCAGGGACAGCGGCGCGTCATGGAGTTTTATTCAAGGGTGCGGATACGCTAGAGGCAACCGCCAACATCACCACCATATTGCTTGACAAAACCGGCACCATAACCACAGGCAAGCCGACTGTTTCGGAAGTTGTACCCCTTGGGGAAATTGATCGGGACTCCCTGCATAAAATAGCCACTTCTGTCGAGGCAGGATCTAACCATCCTATCGCAGGAGCATTGAAACGCCATGCTGAAGATGTGGGATTGAGTATTCCGTCTATCACCAAATTCGAGTCGGTGGCAGGTCAGGGCGTTAGAGCAGAATTAAATGATAAAGCTATTCACGCTGGGAAAATGGACTGGCTCGAAGCTGAAGGTGTAGAAATTGCATCCGAGCAACACAGTAAGTACACTGAAATGGTAAATCAGGATTCCACGGTCATAGCGGTAGCCGAAGAAAATAGGCTATTGGGTCTGATAGCTGTTAACGATCAGGTTCGTGAAACCACAGCACAGGCAATTGTGAACATGAAAAAGTTGGGTGTGACCACTGGTTTGATCTCCGGCGACAAACGTCAAATTGCTGAAGCGGTTGGTACTGAGATTGGAGTTGACAGCGTGATTGCCGAGGTGCTTCCGGGGCAAAAATCGGACGAGGTCAAGCGTTTGCAAGCTTCTGGTAAGGTCGTAGCCATGGTTGGTGACGGCATTAACGATGCTCCCGCATTAGCGCAAGCTGACGTGGGTTTTGCGATTGGTGCTGGCAGCGATGTCGCCTTGGAAGCCTCGGACGTAACCTTGATTGGCTCTGATCTGAACGGAGTCGTCTATGCGATCCGCTTGGCACGACAGACTGTGCGGATCATCCGCCAAAACCTGTTCTGGGCGTTTGGTTATAACAGTTTGGGGATACCAATAGCGGCAGGAATACTCTATCCATTCACTGGGATGATGCTATCACCGATAATCGCCGCAGCAGCAATGGCGTTTAGCTCAGTTTCAGTGGTCTCGAATAGTATTCGGTTGAGAAGGTTTAGGTAAGCAATTCAATTCGTTAGCTAAATCAATGTTGTCTTTGCAATTCAAAGTTGCTAAATTTGTCATTCCAGCGAAAGCTGGAAAACAGAAGATTAATACTGGATTCTGGATCAAGTCCAGAATGACACTGTGAGGCTAATACACGGGAGCATGTTTGGTACACTGGTATTGGATCCCAGCACCCTGCTCACTAATCACTAATGAAATTATTACCAATGCAAGGATTGACACCTCATTTCCCCATTTCACGGACTCACAAGTAAGCAATGAATTATTAATGAAGATAATTTAATTTCATTCAAAGTAGGGGCAGGTATTGACATTTGAGTCCGAAAGTGTTACCATTTAGGTTGGTATGAATCCGTTGGAGGATTAAGAAAAATGAGGATTAACAATTGAAACAGATTTTAATTACATTAGCCTTACTGGTTTCTGTAGGAGTTGTCACTGCGGCACCTACATTGATTGACCAGAGACCATCAGTTAGAGACTGGATCGGGGGTATGGGTAGCAGCTCTATGGGACTAATTGATCCATCTCGGTTAACAATAAATCATGGGGCGTCTTTTGGTGCTTCTTTTGGAGGTGGAAGTTCCTTAATGAGTGGGCTCTATCAAACTCACATGATTTATCAATTATCAAATCCATTAACACTTTCACTGTCGCTCGGATTGCAAAACCTGAAATATGGTGACAATCCTAAGACTCAAAATTCTATTATTGCTGGTTTCGGGCTCGATTATAAGCCTACTAAAAATTTTCATCTTAGATTGCAAATGCAGCAGGTTCCGTTCGGGTCATATCTAAATCGTAATCTTAATCAAACCACCGGTGGTGGAACTGTGGGAAGCAATTTTCTCACACCTTGATATGTCTAAAAATTATTTAAAAAGACCGAGATTAATTCCTCGGTCTTTTTTTTTAGTTTTTAATTATAATTAATATTTATTAAAGTAAAGATTATTGAATTCAAAGAGTTTATATTAACTTAACTGAAAGCATTAATGGGTGAGGTCAATTAATTAATTTTCCCGCCAATAATCGATTGAAATTGAGATAAAAGATAAAGAAATTATGAGCCCTGTACCACGACATAAACTTCGCACCGGCGAGGGAGAAAGCGACCGAAAACTGCGCTCTCGGTTGGATATACTCATAGCTTTGATGATGGTCCAAATAATTCTTTCGATTGGACTATGGGTTGACAGACCACGTCAGGAATCAAAAGCTGAGGCAATAGCGGAAATGCCAAAGTCTGAATCAGATAATGTCGCAATTGATCCTGATGAAGAATTTACTGGTGAGTCCAATCACCCTGAGCTGATTTCATCTGAGGAGCTTGATAAGATTGATTGGTCAAACTTAAAAATCGATGTGTTGAACGGTTGTGGTGTTGCTGGGGTTGCTGCCAAAGCCGAGAAATGGCTTGTCAAAGGTGGATATAAAGTGAGAATCACCGAGAATGCCGACAGACATGATTATGAGTTTAGCTTTTTGCAGGATCGCAGCGGGCATCTGGATGCAGCCATTGAATTGGCTGACGCTTTAAAAATTTCACCCGACCAGATTCAAGAGCTGAAGGGTACTCCATCGCCATATACCGACCTTACGTTAGTTCTTGGCAAAGATTATAAAAGGTTATCGTTTGTCAAAAAGCGCTAAGAAGATTATACAAACTCGCACTGCCGTCCGAAGAGCTGCGCTCTTTGCGTCTGAGAAGAAGGCGATAGATATCAAAGTCCTTGATCTTAGAAAACTGACTGACTTTACAGACTATTTTCTCGTTTGCTCCGGTGTGGTTGACGTTCATGTTAAAACAATACATGAACACATTCATGATATGATGATGACTCAAGGATGGCGGGCAAAGCACGTCGAGGGAGCCTCAGGATCAAAGTGGATTTTGGCTGATTATATACATTTTGTTGTTCATGTATTCCAACCTGATGCGCGTGGCTATTATGCTGTCGAGAAACTTTGGGGAGACGCACCACTGGTGAACATCAAAGGTGTGACCGACCAAAAATGAAGTCGATAGATCGCGAGATTATCGCAGTATTCAAAGACATTGTTAAAGAAAAAGGATATTCTGTTGATGATGTTCTGTTAGAGATACCTCGCAATAGCGACCATGGAGATTATTCCAACAATCTAGCCATGAAGTTAGCCAAATCATTGAAAAGAAACCCACGCGAAATTGGCACTGAGCTAGCCGAAGCATATCCAACCGACACAGAGTTTATCAGCAAGGTCGATATCGCAGGTCCCGGGTTTATAAACTTCACTATCGCACCAACCTTTCTGCATAAAATGCTTCGTGAAATTGTTACAGGTGAGGGAGAGCTTTGGGAACTCAATGAGGGCAATGGTGAAAAATGGCATTTTGAATTCGTCAGCGCCAATCCGACGGGACCGCTCAATGTGGTCTCAGCTCGGTCTGCTTCGGTGGGGAGTGTGTTGGTAAATGTTTTTCGTAAGCTTGGGTATCAGACTCACAGTGAGTTTTATGTAAATGACATTGGTGGTCAGATTCGGAAACTCGGTGAATCAACTAAAGCATGGTGGGATGTATTTGATGGTAAAACCGAAACTACAATTATACCTGAGGGTGGCTATCAGGGGGCATATATAGAAGATTATGCTAAATTAGTAACGCAACAAATTAGGGATGAAATTGACCAAAAATACCCTGAAGCTGGACAGAATTATTACGAACAACTTGGGTACATAATTTCAGCTAGTATCCAAGCTGATCAACGAAAAACCCTTTCTAATTTTGGGGTTGAGTTTGACTGGTGGTTTTATGAGCATGATCTAAGGCAAGCATTTGATCCCATTGACAATTGGCAAGAAGAACCAACCCCCGACTCAGTATACGATGATCTTGTTAGCAAAGGTTTAACCTATGATAGAGACGGTGCAACCTATTTCAAAGCCAGTGAATTCGGCGACAGCGAAGACCGTGTGTTAAAAACCTCTGCCGGCAGATACACATATATCGTGGCAGACATCGCCTATCACCTGCGCAAACAGAGGCAGCACAAGTTCGCTGTTAACTTGCTCGGACCTGATCATCATGGGCATATTCTACAGTTGAAGAGTGCGTTGAAGGCATTGCTTGGCGATGAAGCTGACTTTTTTCATCCGATTATTATCCAACAGGTCAATCTGAAGCGCGATGGCAAGCAGATTAAGGTCTCCAAGCGAGCTGGTGTCGGGATTACCCTTGATGATCTAATAGAGGAAGTAGGTGTGGATGCCTCGCGATTTTTCTTCTTGATGCGCAGAACGTCATCATCATTAGATTTTGATTTGGAGCTTGCCAAAAAGCACACTGAAGAAAATCCCGTATATTATGTTCAATATGCCCATGCCCGAATAAGATCTATTTTGCGTCACCAAGAGGCTTTGCATTATTTTAGCGAACACGATGTGAGCTACGATAAAAAGCCAATCTTGACGGCATGGAACGATGATTATGACCTAAGTCTGCTTGTCGAGAAAGAGGAACTAAATCTGCTGAGAATAATAGCAAGATTTCCCTGGACTCTGCGTGCGGTCGTCAGAGCTATTGATCCTCAGCCACTTACAACTTACCTTATAGACTTGGCGAAAGCCTTTCACCTGTTTTATGCTCATTGTCGAGTGATTGGCGAGAGCAGGGAACTATCAAACGCGCGGTTAATACTTTGCCTCGGTGTTGTCTCTGTTTTGAAAGAAGGTTTAGAATTGATTGGAGTGCAGGCTCCTGCACAAATGTAATATTACGAAAATAACGTTGTGAAATTTTAATTAAATGGTAAAAGAAAAATGAAATTAAAGCTAATCTGTTTATTTTGTTTTTTATTTCCGGCACTACTGCTCGGCTCAATTATCATTGTGCCAATCGAATACGAAACGATTCAAGGTGCTATTGATGCCTCTGAGGATAACGATACATTGTTCGTCTTACCCGGCGAATATGTAGAAAATATAAATTTCAGCGGCAAAGCCATCAAGCTCTTTGCTTCTGGTGGAATTGCACCCACTGTGATTGATGGTGGAGGTGAGGGTCCCTGCGTCGTTTTTACAAACGGTGAAGGCATCCGGTCAGTATTGGCTGGTTTTATTTTGACTAATGGCGTAGCTACCGGTGACAGGTATGGTGGCGGTATCCTGATTGAGGGAGCTTCTCCGTTAGTGCTCATGAATGCAATTGTCAATAACAGTGCAGCTGAAGGTGGTGGGGGTATATCGGCAAGCGGGGGTGGCGCTTCGGTTATTGCCCGCAACT
>Ga0187827_10008817_pt1 | contig 10826 bp, 10 predicted proteins | sample ETNtaG_39_FD_167969 | JGI IMG/M metagenome (GOLD analysis project Ga0187827, IMG submission 167969) | Marine microbial and viral communities from oxygen minimum zone, Eastern Pacific Ocean - ETNP2014_SV_150_PacBio MetaG (Illumina Assembly) | ecosystem: Environmental > Aquatic > Marine > Hypoxic... | reverse complement strand
TGATGGGCCGCTCAATGGTGCCTCTCCTTACGGTAAGATTGTGGCACTCAATGACGGCACGCTGCTGATGGACCTGTATTCGGTGGACGAGACCAACATATTTGAGGAAGAGGAAGAAGACCCGACGATATACAAGTCGTACGTCATCCGCTCAAAAGACGGCGGCAGGACGTGGGGTGACGAATCGCTCATCGCCGAAGGACACAACGAGTGCGCGATGTGGGTGCTTGACAACGGCGAGATACTTGCTGTCCCGCGTCATCAGCGTCCTGGGTTCGGCGGGGCGAGTGTTTGGATTACCCGCAACAGATGGCGGTTATAGCTGGAGCGAGCTTGAAGATCTTACCGGCGCATGCGAGCATCCAGCGGAGCTTATCTACACTCAGCAACAGGTGGCTTCTGTTGACGTGGGACAACCGCAAGCCGCCTCACGGTGTAATGGGCAAAATCAGCACCGACAAGGGCCGGACATGGTTGGGTGAGGTGTTGCTATACGCAGATCACGCCCCGAACGGCGACTGCAGCTATCCGGCATCGACACGGCTTGATGATGGCACTATTATCACTGCGTACTATTCAGTAGGACCTGACTCAAATATAAATGATGGAAAGAGCGCTCACTGCAACGTTGTGATCTACAGCGAGGAATCGCTAATCAAAGCTGCAAAAAAATCGCTCTAACAGCATAGGCGATCCATGGAAGATAGACTCAACCAGTTTAACGGAGGTAACCGATATGCCGCTTGCTGACCTTAGATCTCAGGCCGCCCGCAAAACCCCTGAGGACCTCATCAAACACCTTGGCAGTTTTGAGCTTGACCTGAAGTTCTCGGCGGGTGTGTGGTTTTTCGCGCCGAGCGGTGGAAGATTCCACGACCGCTATGTCCCAAGCATGACCATCGAAGAGAGGTTGGAGGTCGCTGCTGAGATGGCCAAGTATGGCCTCAAAGGTGTGGAAGCGCACTATCCAGCCGAAGTAAACGAGGAGAACGTTCATCTGTATCAACGATTGGAAAAAGAGACTGGTGTCAGGCTGATTACTGTCATCCCTGGTCTTTTTTACGATCCTGAGTTCGAGTGGGGATCGCTCTCGTCGTCTATCGTAAATGCCCGCCGAAAAGCGATTGATCTCACGATCTCTGCACTGAAGCTCAACAAGGAACTGGATACAGACTTTGCGGTGGTCTGGCCGGGCATTGACGGCTTTGAAAACACGTTTGGTCAGGATCATATGGCCGCTCGTGACCGCTTCTGTGAGGGTCTTGCTGAGGCGATGGATGCGGTGCCTGGAGTGCGGGTTGCCGAAGAGCCCAAACCTTATGAGCCGAGGGGGCATATCCTCTATGGTACCACCGCCGAAGGGCTCTTGATGGCGCAGAAAATAGAGTCGTTTCTTACAGCCGAGGAGAACAAGAAAATCCTGGCGGACGGCCATGCGCTCATGACGATGAACCCAGAAGTGGGTCATATGATAATGGGCTATGAGGATTGCGCCTATGCGTTCAGCTTGATCCTAGAATATGGCCGACTAGCCCACACCCATTGGAACAGCCAGCCGCTTGGCAACTACGATCAAGACCTCAATGTTGGCGTGATCTCAACGGAGCAGACCGAGGCGTCGCTCTACGTGCTCAAGATGCATGGCTATCAGGGTTACTTCGGACCCGATCTCAACCCGGAGCGGATGCCCGTACAGACGGCTCTACGCAACTGCTTCGACGCGATGCACGCCGCCAACGACCGTGTCAACAGTCTGGACCACGAAAAAGTAATCATGTCCACGATGAATCCAGACAAGAACCGTGGTTGGCTCGAAGCATACCTCATCCGCCAACGCGCCCTGGCCTCCACGAAACTGGGACCAGCGCCTGATTTTGAGGGGTAGCGATAGCACCAAACCAATCAACACATCCGGGGTGTCCAGTAATCATCTAGGCACCCCGTTGTTACTAGTCAAACGCGCTTTCTTCCAGCGCAGATAGACTACGCGGCGCTCGCGTTGTCGCAGAGTGTCTTGTCGTTGGAGAGGCCTGAGTAGTGAAGTAGCTATCACCACAACAGGCGGGAGAGCAGCTAGGAGGTTATTCTGTTATCTATCGTCGGCTGCCTGGTAACTATTCAAGATCAAAGAGCAGTTCGCGCCTCATCTCGTTGGGGATGTTCGCAGCGGCACTGAGGTGTTTGTGCTCGACGCGAATTTTGGCGCGGGTCGTCAGGTCGGAGATGGCGGTGTGTTGCTCTTCTGTAAATGGGAACTGAATATAGTGAACAGCGCTGATCCTGTCCTCGCGGCGCTGCCGGGTGTCAGGCCGTGCTGTAACCGGGTCTACTCCGTCCACATCGATAGAGACGCACTCATCGATTCCCAGCAGAGTGTCAAGTACGGGCTGTACATCTTCAAGTTCCGGGATCTCTATGAACATTGTGGCTGCGAGGCCGCCGTCGTTGGGCATGATCTCGTTGTATATCTCAATCTCTTCCTCAATGGCCTCCTCAAAAACTATCCGCTCTGCCCGCATCATCTCGTGAATCTGATTGCGTACGGTGATCCTGTTCTCGAACAGTAGCGTGATCTTGTCGCCGACACTAATCCGCCGTTTGGATTTAGTCGCCATCGCCTCGGTTCTCATATCTGGTCGGGCTCTCTCGTAAGTGGCGATGTCGAGTATTTCGTCTCTGGTGATTTTTTTCACGGCTTACCCCTTATCCCCGTCGCTGTCCAACGGCGCGTACCATCGATTGAGTACCGAAATCGGATGCTGCGGTTTGATCCCGGTCGCCTGTTCAATGTGAATCGCTGCCGGCGGACAGTCCGATACCGCGATATTCGCTTTGGCGTTTTGCATCCCCTCAAACGCTTTTCCACCCCACTGCATCGATATCTCAAAATAGTCCTTGCGCATCGCCCAGGTGCCGTCGTGGGCGCAGCATCGGTCGACCAACTCGACTTCGGCACCAGGAAGAATACGCAGAAGGTCGCGGCTCTTGAAACCGACATTCTGCGCCTTCAGGTGACATGGGACGTGATAGACTATTTTGCCGATTTCGTCGCCTATGAAATTCCTGTCCAGCTTCTTCTGCTTGGCGAGGGCAACCAGCCATTCGCTCACATCGTAGGTCGCCTCAGCCACCGCCGCCGCTTTGGTGGTACCCATCAGCTCGGTGTACTCTTTTTTGAGCATGTATGTGCAGGTTGGGTTGGCGCAAACTATGTCGTAGCCCTGTTCGACGTAGGGATAGAGAGACCGGATGTTGCTTGCGGCCTGCTCTACAGCAAAATCGATATCCCCTACGTCAATCGCCGGCATACCGCAACAGTTCTGCTCTGGGCAGACTACCTCTACATCGTTGCGCTCGAGTACCTCCACGACGTCTCTGCCCACTGATGGGTCGTTGTAGTTCGTAAAACATGTATAGAAAAGAACAACCTTGCCGTTGGTGCCGAGGTTTTCGCCGGCCCCGCGCTTGTTGAACCACTTCCTGAATGTCTCACTGGTGAACGTCGGGAGCTGTTTGCGTTTGTCGATGCCCAACGCTCCCTGCATAACGAGTCGGTTTACCACGTTTTCGTTGGCCCAGTTCGATACCATCGGCAGTATAGTCGCCATTTTGCCGACTTTGTCTGGATCAGACAGGATTTTGTCCCCAAGAGACATGCCCTCTTTCTTGACCCGCTGAGCTTTGGCTCTAAGCATAAGACGCGGGAAATCCAGGGCGAAATCGTGGCCATCGCCTGGGGTGTAGGGGCATTTGACGTAGCACAGCTTGCACTGGTAGCAGTGATCGACTATCGCGCGGTGTTGTTCGGTTTTCAGGTTAAGAACGTCGCCGTCCACATCTGGGTCATTATCAAGCGCCTTAAACAGATCGGGGAATGATGGGCAGAGGTTATGACACAGTCGGCATCCGTGGCAGATGTCGTAAACGCGATCAAACTCTGTCTTGAGCGCTTCGGCGTCCCAATACACCTGATCGTTCGGATTGTATGAAAGGGCCTCGGTGGGCCGTTGATTCATCACGGGCATTGTTTCACCTGTCTGCCGTCTGGTTGGTAGTGGTGGTTCCCAAGCCCAAATGAAAATAGGGACTCAAGCGAACTCAAGCCCCTATAATATCCACCTGGTTTACCAAATCTAATGGTTCGCGTGTTCTTAAAGTTCCAACGAGTCGAGACCGGTGGTAAAGCGCTGCGCGTGGGATTTCTCTGCCCGCGCCAACGTCTCCATCCACTCGGCGATCTCGTCAAAACCCTCATCCCTGGCGGTTTTGGACATGCCTGGATACATCTGCGTGTATTCGAACGTCTCGCCTTCAACAGCAGCTTTGAGATTCTTCTCGGTCGTGCCGATGGGAAGCCCCGTCGCTGGATCGCCAACCTCGGAAAGATACTCCAGGTGTCCGAGCGCGTGTCCGGTTTCGCCTTCGGCGGTGTCGCGGAACAGTCCAGCTACGTCTGGGTGCCCTTCGATGTCGGCCTGTTTGGCGAAATAGGTGTAGCGGCGGTTGGCTTGGGACTCGCCTGCGAACGCGTCCTTTAGGTTGTCATGCGTCTTTGTGCCATCAAGTCCTGGCATTTTTTTCGCCCTCCTAAAACCGATGTGATTTGGTGTTACCACTTGCGGCGTGTCCGCACAGCAGAATATGACGGCCCGCAGGGAGTGAATCCTGGCCTGCGGGCCTGTTGATGTTTACGCTGATGCCGCGCTGCACAGCTCGAACACTTTGTCCCAGTTCACGACATTCCACCACGCTGCGACGTAGTCAGGGCGCAGGTTCTGATACTTCAGGTAGTATGCGTGTTCCCAGACATCGAGAGTCAGAATGGGTGTATGTCCCAAAGAGAGTGGCGAATCCTGATTGGGGGTGCTGTAGGCCTCAAGTTTCCCGTCGGCGAGCACCAACCAAGACCATCCGCTTCCAAACCGTTTGGTAGCGTTGGTTGAAAAAGTCTCTTTGAAAGAGTCAAAGCTCCCAAATGATGCGTTGATCGCATCCGCCAACGCTCCAGAGGGTTCGCCGCCGCCGTCTGGGGACATGACCTGCCAGAAGAGTGAGTGGTTGGCGTGGCCACCACCGTTGTTGATGACCGCTTGCCTTATATCCTCTGGCACGTCATTGACACCAATCAGCAGATCTTCAATGCTCTTGTTGCCCAGATCGGCGTGGCCTTCAATCGCTGTGTTGAGGTTGTTGACGTAGGCGTTGTGATGTTTGGAGTGGTGAATCTCCATTGTGCGAGCGTCGATATGCGGCTCTAGCGCGTCATAGGCGTAGGGCAGCGGCGGCAATGAATGTGGCATATAATCATCTCCCCGTAATACTATTTTGTCCTCAGGCCACACGGTGTGACCCGTCTATTCACCAATCCCACCGACATTGGCGGCGGGTTTGATGGCTAAGTTTTAGGTTCACTTTCAACGCATTCTGGACATCTGCCGAAAAACTGTGTTCTGCGATATCCCACTTGAAACATCGTCTGCTCTTTCGCTGCGATGTCGATCTGCTCCATCGTCGCGGTGTCGAGCTTAACGTCCACAACCCGGCCGCACGAGATGCATACGGCGTGGGAGTGTTCTCCGGTGGTGGCGTCGTAGATGCGACCGCCGCTGGGCATATCCAGCCCGACAATCTGCCCATCGTCTTCAAGAAGCCTCAGATTGCGGTAGATGGTGCCCAGGCTGATCGAAGGGTTGGTGCGTTTTACAACCTCATATATGTGATCGGCGGTGGCGTGGCCACCAGAGGCGATCGCGGCTAAAACCGCCTGCCTCTGCTTAGTTGATCTTCTCTGTCTTGGAAACGACATGAAATCCCGGTCTGAGTTTACTTAAGAGGAACCGTTATCATTAATATAATTCTGCAATTTGGATTGTCAAGGGACGTCTGCGAAAAAAGTTTTTGGGATCGCATGTGTTACTGGTCGGCCACGACAGGATGGCGCGCGCAGGGCGTCTCTGGTGTGTCTAGGAGCACTTGAATTTCTGACAATGCCTGCAAACGAATGCGTTTCAACCATGGTCATCTGATCCCTTCAGAATAAGGTTCCCATAGTGAAAAACAGTGTGGACGTTCTACCGACGCCCCTGTGGTTGATGAAAAAGGGCGTGCCATCACACGCGCTGAATATCCGTGTGTCCCCAGTTCAATTCTGGGGGGCGCCATACCTTAGCAAATTAAGAGGTTTATGGTCTTCCGTAGACCCCTCTTCTTTTGTCCTCAAATACCCCATGGCACACTCACGGCACAGTTCAAAACAAAACGCCACCGTTCTTGGCAGCACTTGAGACGCCTTTACAACACCTCCAGAGCCAATTGGCAAGGCAGGTCAAGCCCTTGGGAGAACGGCTACAACGAGAGCTTTAACGCCAAACTACGGGACGAGTTGCTGAACCGCGAGATCTTCTATACACTGAAGGAAGCGAAGGCGATGATCGAGCGCTGGCGGTCGATAGCCCGACGAACTGTGTGGACGGATCGTGTTGTATTCGTGCCGCCAACGCTCGAACATTAACACTGGACCGCATTCAGGGGGGCAGGTCAGCGGACCTGAGCAGGATGGAACGCTTAATAGCCTCCCATCGGCGAGCCAACGAGTCGTATATCGACGACGGCATCCGCATTCTAGAACTAGCGCAACATATTGAAAAATATTTTCTTACACAGCCACCAATCGGAAAAGCGCCGTCTACTGGGATTTCTATTCTCGAACTCCTCGTGGAAGAACGGACAGTTGACGGTAAAATTCTGGCAACCTTTTGATATTATTGCAGATACGCCAGATGATCCCAACAATGAAAACGCCGCTTTGGAGGACCAAAACGGCGTTTCTGAAATCTGGTCGGGGCGACTGGATTCGAACCAGCGACAACCAGTTCCCCGAACTGGTGCGCTACCGGGCTGCGCTACGCCCCGACACTGTAATCAAGGCCCAGTAGGCCGTTCTTCTGGCGCGCTATAGAGGATTCGAACCTCTGACCTCGGGTTCCGGAGACCCGCGCTCTATCCAGCTGAGCTAATAGCGCCTATTTCTTCTTATGGCGATTTGCCCGAAGGCGCTTTTTTCTTTTGTGGGTGGCTATCTTGTGACGTTTCCGTTTTTTTCCGCTTGGCAAACAAGCCTCCTATTGGGAATATGCAACGCTGTTACGGCGCGCTTTTATCGATAGCTTCGCGAAGTTGTTTGGACGGCTTGAACGAGGGTACAGGCCTGGCGGGAATAGCAACGGTCGTTCCCGCGCGCGGGTTTCGCCCAACTCTGGCAGCCCTCAACTGGATTTTGAATGTCCCGAAACCTCTAATCTGTACCTGTCGGCCCTCTTCGAGAGCCGTAATGACCTGTGCGAGGAACCCTTCCACGACTTCGGCCACCTCTTTTTTGGTCAGTCCGATCTGGTCGGCGAGTTGATCTACGATCTCAGCTTTGGAAACATTAGCCATTGTAATTGATCCTGTCTGCGTGCCGCTAACTAAGGTTGCTAGCGCAACGAGTATCGAACCGAGACACCGTAAAACCAGGTGCCGACGCGGTGTGCTATCCGATTAACTAGGTAATCCATCAGCCGCGCACGACGCGCAGGCATCTTTATCATTGGTGCATCGTCAGGTGCTTCAACCATCCGCCGGGCGATGGCTGCGGCATCATCGAGATTGCCGAGTGCATCTACCAACCCCACCGCAAGTGCCTGACGTCCGGTGAGAACACGTCCATCTGCTATCTCTTTGACCTGCTCCACCGTCATCGCTCGACCCTCAGCGACCGCTTCAACGAACTGATCGTAGGTGTCGTCGATGACTCCTTGAAACAGTGCTCGTTCCCGTTCGCGCATCGGCCTAAAAGGCGACCCGCTATCTTTAAATCGACCACTTGTAATAGTGTTGAACGCCAATCCCACTCGCCTAAGAAGCGTGTCCACTTGAGTAAACTGAGCGATTACCCCGATAGAACCGGTAACCGTCCCAGGATTCGCCACGATACTGTCAGCGGCTGCCGCGATGTAGTAACCGCCCGAAGCAGCAACATTTCCCATCGACGCCACAATAACGATATCCTGCTCGCTTCTCAAACGCTTGAACTGCCGATATATCTCCTGCGACGCCCCAACCGCACCGCCGGGGCAATCAATTCTCAGGACAATCGCAGAGACATCACGTTCTTGCGTCAGGTAACGCAGTTGCCTGCGTGTAGCTTCAGGCGAGGTGATAGGCCCCACCACCTCCACCAACCCTATCTCTGCTCGTTCTGGCTTATCATCACCGTTCACTTCCCGCCCAAAAATCACGGCGAGGACCACAATGACAGCCAGAACTGCAAGCCCATCGCGCATTCGCGGGCGTGCCATAATATAACCCTCGGCCTCGGCGCACGAAAGCGGCAAACCAGTAATTAACAATACCCCATCCACTTAGCGACGTCAACCGCATCACCTGGATAGACGGAGCCGCCAACGTTAGTTTTGTGGGTGGCACATTCTTTTTTTTGAGGATACACCGTGCACACATCTTTGGCAAACCTTGAGGATGTTGGTCGATTCCTTATCGACCTGCCTCAACACTCCTCCGAACTGTTGGTTCCCGACAAAGACATAGTGGTCACCAGGGCACCAGGCCGCCTGGACGTGATGGGAGGCATCGCGGACTACTGCGGCTCTTTGGTGCTTGAAGCGACACTTAGCGAGGCCACGATAGCTGCCATTCAAAAGAGGGGCGACGACAAGATCGTCCTCAGATCGGTGGGCGTGTCGTCGGATGGTCTGGCAGAACGGGTGAACCTGCCTGCACCTAACATCGGTAGTTGGACCGGATACCACGCGGTCAGGTCAGGTTGGGAGTTGACGCCCGAATCCTCCTGGGCGGCGTACGTCGCCGGGTGTCTGGCGACACTTGTCCTAGAGGGTAGGTTGAGCCGTGGATCGCAAGGATTGAGCGTGTGCATCGTTGGAGAAGTACCGCTTGGTTCAGGTGTCAGTTCGTCCGCATCCCTTGAGGTGGCGGTGATGTGTGGTCTGAATACGCTCTATGATCTTAATCTATCACCGCTGACTATCGCCAGGTTCTCGCAGGTCACAGAAAACCACATCGTCGGCGCACCGTGCGGGATAATGGATCAGATCACCTCGGCGATGGGAAGCTCTGATTCGCTTTTGGCACTCAGATGCCAACCGCACACCATCGAAGGCTTCGTCGAACTACCCAGTGGCATCCGCGTCGTCGGTATCAACTCCAACGTCAAGCACAGTGTCGGTGGAAGCCTCTACACAGACACCCGGGTGGCGTGCTTTATGGGCCACTCGATTATTGTGGAGCATTTAAGAGATCTCGGACAGAGTGAAGACCCTACATCGGGATACCTGTGCCGCCTCTCGCCTGACGATTATCTGCAGTTGAAACATGTCCTGCCGACATCGATGGGTGGCGAGGACTTTTTACAAAAGTATGGCGGCACTGTTGACCGCGCAACCAGGGTGGCGCCAGAAACCGTCTACAAAATTAGACACTGCACCGAGCATCCGATCTTTCAGAACGACAGAGTCGAAAAGTTCAGGTTGCTACTCGAAGACGATGGGAATCTGGACGAGCGGATGTCCAGCGCTGGGGAGCTGATGTACGGGTCGCACTGGAGCTATAGTGAGCGCGCAGGGCTTGGCGCGCCTGAAACCGACCGAATTGTTGATCTAGTGCGCGAGCGCGGCGTTGAGTGCGGGCTCTACGGAGTCAAAATCACCGGCGGCGGATCAGGGGGCACAGTTGCGGTGCTGTGTCGCACCGACACAGATGAGATCATAGAAGAGATCGCCGCCAAATATCAAGAATCCATCGGCATCTCACCGCAGGTATTGACCGGTTCATCTCCTGGCGCGTGCGAGGCGGGCCATCTCGTGACCCGGTTGTAGCGGATCAGAATCTGTCACCGGCGTGAGCTTTCTGTTGCGCCGACCTAGACCATAAATCACACAGAAAGTTTGCAGCCCAGAATGACACCTCCATGGGAACAACGTTGGCATTCGCTTAGGCAGGAGTGGGTGATAATTGCGGCACACCGTTCACTGCGTCCATGGTCTGGCGACACAGTCGTGGAGGCCGACAGCAGCGCATTAGAGACCTATCAACCCGACTGCTACCTCTGTCCTGGAAATCTCCGCGCCGGTGGAGAGCGAAATCCTGACTACTCAAGCACCTACGTGTTCGACAACGATTTCCCGCCCATTGGCCCGCTGTCGCCAACAGCCACATCGGGTCACGGCGTTTTCACAGCCACCCGTGCCCAAGGAATGGCCAGAGTCGTGTGCGCCCACCCAAATCACAGCCTGACGCTCGCAGAGATGTCGGCGCAGGAGATTTTTCAAGTGATGGTTGTGTGGGCCGAACAGTACAGGGAGTTGGGAGCGCGCCCTGAGATAAAACACGTTCTGATTTTTGAGAACAAAGGCAAAATAGTAGGAGTGAGTAACCCCCACCCACACAGCCAGATATACGCCACAAACTTTGTCATGGACATCACCGCCAGAGAGGTTGAAGCGTCAAGCAGATATTTGGCAGAAACCGGGCGGGTACTGCTTTCCGACATCCTTATTCAGGAGCGTGAAGACGATCAGCGCATCGTCGCTGAAAACGACACCGCGATCGCGTTCGTGCCCTATTTCGCACGGTACACCTATGAGGTCTACGTCGCTCCTCTAACGCACCGGTGCTCCATCGCAGAGATGACAACCGGCGAACTCGTTGGGCTGGCTGATGTTCTCAAAACGGTCTTGGTGAAATACGATAACCTTTTCGAGATGCCTTTTCCCTACGTCATGGCCCTCCACCAGTCGCCGACTGACGGCGAA
>Ga0187827_10008816_pt1 | contig 10826 bp, 9 predicted proteins | sample ETNtaG_39_FD_167969 | JGI IMG/M metagenome (GOLD analysis project Ga0187827, IMG submission 167969) | Marine microbial and viral communities from oxygen minimum zone, Eastern Pacific Ocean - ETNP2014_SV_150_PacBio MetaG (Illumina Assembly) | ecosystem: Environmental > Aquatic > Marine > Hypoxic... | reverse complement strand
CTGAGGTTTTGATTTTAGATGAGGCTACAAGTTCATTAGATCAATCGACAGAAAAAGTAATTGTGGAATCTATTAATTTTTTAAAGAGAAAAAAAACACTGATAATAATTACACATCGCTTATCTACCGTTAAAAACTGTGATAAGATATTTTGTATTGACAAAGGCAAAATCATAAAACAGGGCATTCCAGAAGAAATACTAAAAAATAATTAGAAATTAGATAAAAAATGAAAAAAAAAGCCTACATACTGGGAGCGGGGCCAACTGGTTTAATAACTGGTTGGAAATTATTAGAAAAAAATTGGAATGTTGTAATAATAGAAAAAAATAGTATAGCAGGAGGGTTATGCAGATCCTGGAAATGGAAAGATTTTATAATTGATGTTGGTCCTCATATTTTTCACACACCAGATAAAAAATTAAAAAAATTTTGGTTAAAAAATTTTAAAGAATTACTATTACCAGGAAATTACTGGTGCAAAAATGTACATGGGAAAAATTTTGAAAAGTTTTATGATTATCCTTTATCAATCGAGTCACTCAAATATTATGATAAAAATTTAAGAGAAAAAATTCAATCAGAATTAAGAAAAATAATGCCAAATAAACGATACGAAGCAAAAAATTATAAACAATATATAGACTCATTTATTGGTCCAACGTTAAGGGAAATGTTTTTTGAGAAATACCCAAAAAAAATTTGGGGAATTGATACTAGCCAAATGACTCCTGAATGGGCCCCTCATAGAATTAAATTTAGAAATAAAATAGAACCTTTTTATTCAGAAGAATTTGCTGCTGTTGGAAAATATGGAACAGGATCAATTTACAACAAGATTGCAGAAAATATTTTGAAACTTGGGGGGCAAATTAACTATAATCAAGCAGTAAAGGGTTTAAACACAAAAGAAAATAAAATTACAAAAATTAGAACTAATAAGAAAAATTATATTGTAAATGAAGACGATTTAATAATATCTTCTTTACCATTAAATTTAACCTCGTATTTTTTAGGAAAAAAAAGCAATTTGAGTTTTAGAGGAATTTGCTCGGTTTATTTATTTTATAATAAAAAAAATATTTTACCAAAAAAATTACATTGGCTTTATTATGATTCTGAAAATTTATTATTTAATAGAATTACAGAAAATAAAAAGCTTTCAAAATTTACATGCCCTGATAATCAAACTTATTTGACAGCTGAAATCGCTTACTCAAAGGATGATACTTTTTCCAAACTTAAAAAAGAAAAAGTCATGAATCTTGTACGTGGACAAATAAAAAAAACAAAACTTACTGACAATAAAGATCTTTTTAATATTCAAATTAATTATGAACCTTTCGTTTACCCAGTTCAATTTGCAAATTTCAAAAATGAAGTTACTACGGTTAAAAGTTTTGTTGAAAGTTATGAGAATTTGTTTTCAATTGGTGCTGGAGGAGAATTTAATTATGCAGACAGTCAAATTTTATTTCATAAATCATTTGATCTTGTGAATAGCTTGACTAATAGATTAAATGAATTTAGTAATGAAGCAAAAAGTCCATTGAGCATAACATTTAATAATAAAGTCCGTATAGGAAATAAGATTATTGGCGATAAAAATAAATGTTTTATTATTGCCGAAGCTGGTTTGAATCATAATGGAAGCTTGAAAATTGCTAAAAAATTAATTGATAATGCTAAAGAAGCTGGATGCAATGCAATTAAATTTCAGTCTTTTTTGCCAAATTCTAGAGTTTCCAAAGAAGTGAAATCTGAAAAATATGCAGAAAAAATTATTGGAACACAAGAAAGCATTAGCCAATTATTTAATAGGTTAAGTTTAACATTTAGTATTCAAAAAAAAATTTTTAACTACGCAAGAAAAAAGGGAATAGACATATTTTCTACTCCCTTTGATTTCAAAAGCGCAGATTTTTTGGCAAAAATAGGAGTAAATCTTTATAAAATAGCTTCAGCAGATTTAGTAAATTTACCTTTAATTGAATATGTGGCTAAGAAAAATAAACCGATGATTTTATCAACTGGAATGTCAAAAATTTCTGAAATAGATGAGGCGGTTGAGATAGTAAGAAATACTGGAAATAAAAATTTGATGTTGCTGCATTGCAATTCAGCTTATCCTTCAAATTATTCTGAAATGAATCTTAGATTTATCGATACACTCAAAAAAATTTACAATGTACCAATCGGGTTGTCCGATCATACAACCGATTTACTGGCTTGTAAGGTAGCAATATCCCTAGGATGTAATTTGATTGAAAAACATTTTACTCTTAGTAAAAATATGGAAGGTTCAGATCATATTTTATCCTCAGATTTTTCAGAAATGAAAGAATTGGTTGAGAGTGTTGATAATATTAATCTTTTGCTTGGTGATGGAATAAAAAAAATACAACCTAACGAATATATAACTCTTAACGCTCAGAAAAAAAGTTTGTATGCATTAAGAAATATTAAAAGAGGAGAAATTTTTAATGATAAAAATATTTCCATAAAAGGTCCTTCTGGAGGAATTTTGCCTAAATACAAAAAAGTGATAGTTAATAAAAAATCAAAAAATAATATTGCTGCTGATCAACCCATTACATGGGAAGATGTATAAAAAAATTGTATTAATATCTGGCTCGGAAGGATTAATTGGCAAAGGCGTTATCAATTTTCTTTCAAATAAATATTTTTTTATTTGCTTAGATAGGAAAATTTACGGAAAAAGATATGTGAAAGAAAAATATCAAAAATTTACAGTTAACACCATAAGTGAAAAACAAGTAAATAAAGTTATTAATTTAATAAAAAAAAAATATAAAAAAATAGATGTACTTTTAAATTGCGCTGTTCATCAAAACTTTTTTCCTATAGAAAAACAAACACTCAAAAGTTTTACCAAAACCTTGGTAAATAATATAGGTAGCGTTTTTCTAACAACAAAAAGTTTTATTCCTTTATTGAAGAAATCAAAATCTCCATTAATTATAAATTTGGGATCTATTTATGGTATAGTCAGCGGAGATCCAAAAATCTACACAGATACAAAAAGAAATACCAGCGATGTTTATGCAGCTTCAAAAGCAGCAATTATTCAACTTACAAAATATTATGCAGTTCATTTAAGCAAATATAACATCAGAGTTAATTGTATTAGTCCCGGGGGTATAAAAAATAATCAAGGAAAAAATTTTATTAATAATTATAGTAAAAAAACACCTTTAAATAGAATGGCAGAAAAAGAAGAAATAATTAAAGCTATTGAAATTTTGATGGATGATGAATGTAAATATATAAATGGTCACAATCTTGTTGTTGATGGGGGTCTAACAATTTGGTAAGCATAGATAACAAAATCCGACAAAGTCTTAAAATAGCTAAAAAGAGATTTTTTCAAAAAAGGTTGAAGTTTTTTGTAGTAACAATTTCGACTAATACATCTCTAGATACAAACAAAGCGTACTTAGCTCCAATTAGAGAAATTAGCGATAAACTAATATTCGGCGTGATTGTTTATTCTCAAAGTCAATTAGTAAATATATGTAAAACTATTGATAAAGTAGCTGATGTCATTTTTGTTGATGCCGAAAAAAAAATACCCTTTTCTATTGGTGACAAATTTTTGAAAAAAATACCTTTTTCTATTGGTGATAAATTTCTTAAAATTGTTAAAGAAAAGCGATCAACCAATGAATATATAGAATTAGGTAATTTAGTTTCGACGGTAAAATTATTAACGGAAAAACCTATTGTTAGCGAATTTAAACCCAACGATATAACCGTGGAACATGCTTGGTTAACATTAAGCAAACACTTTGGAATCTTTGGCGCAAAAAAAGTTGCAATTATTGGATCAGGCAACATTGGATTTAAACTTGCATTAAAATTGGTTGAAAGTGGTGTTACAACCGAACTTTACAGAAGGGATATGAATAAAAATATGTTCTTATCAAATGCAATTAATCTTGTTAAACCTGAATCTACTTTAGCAAATTCAAATGTATCTACGGATAAAATTAAAGCAAGTATTTTTGCTGATGCTATAGTAGGTTGTTCAAATTCACCAAATGTTATTAATGTTGATATGATAAGGGCCATGAAACCTGGCGGCCTTGTTCTTGATATTGGAAAAGCAAATTTAACTTATGAAGCTATAAAGTATGCAAAAAAAATGAACATAAAAATTATGAGATGCGATATTAATAAATCTATTTGCAACTACATAAATTTTTATTCAGATCATTTGTTTCAAAAAGATAATTTTGGTTATAAGAATTTTAATAAGAAATTGAAATTAATTTCAGGTGGATATATTGGAAATAGTGGTGATATTGTTGTTGATAATTTTAGCTCTCCTAAACAAATTTTAGGAATCTCAAATGGCCAAGGAAAATTTAAAAAAAAATACACTTCACAAGATAGAAAAAATCTAAAAAAAATAAATAAATATTTTTCAATAATATAAATTAAAATGTACAAAAAAAAAAATATCTTAGCGGTAATTCCCGCTAGATCGGGAAGTAAAGGAATAAAAAATAAGAATATAAAAATTCTTAATGGAAAACCTTTGATTTATTATACAATTAAATATGCGATAAAATGTAATTTTATAGACCATATTATTGTTTCAACTGATAGCAAAAAATATGCAACTATCTCAAAAAAATTTGGCGCTGAAATTCCTTTTATTAGAAAAAAAAAATTAGCAAAAGATAATGTGAAAGATTATCCCGTTATGTATGATGCGCTAAAAAAATCGGAAGAAATTTATAAAAAGAAATTTGATCTTGTAATTTTATTAAGGCCAACATCTCCATTTAGGGAAAACAATTTGATTGAAAAATCTCTTAAATTATTAACAAAAAATAAATTAGCTACATCAGTTCGCGCTGTTCAAGTATCTTCGAGCCATCCTTATCGGCATTGGATGTATGAAAAAAATAAAAAGTTTATAACTGGTTTTGTAAATAAAATTAGCGAACCATATAATATTACAAGACAAATGTTGCCAAGACTTTTTTTTCAGACTGGAGACATAGAACTAATCAAAAGAAGCACGCTAATGAAAGGCTCTGTATCAGGTAATAAAATTTTACCCATCTTTATGAAAAAAAAAACTATAGATATTGATACACTTGAAGATTTTAAAAAACAAAAAAAAATTAAAAAGTGTTAAAAAAAATTATTTACGGCACAGCTAAATTTCGTGAACCATTCTACAGTCATGAAAGTAAGAATCGTGATGATTTTACAAGGAAGAGGCTGGAAAACTTTGGTCTAAAAAATGATAACTACAAATGCAATGTTATAACAAAGGTTAGAAATAAAAGCTTTGTAAGAATCTATCTTCTTTTAAAGCATTATGAGGGAATCTCATGTCATACTGAAGAAATAAAAATATGATGATAGAAAAAAAATTAAGTATAAATATTTTTGGAAATAAGATAATTTGAGACAGTTTATTAAATGAAAATACTTTTTGTAAATCCTAGCCTAAGGGGTGGCGTTCAAGGTGGTCATTTGTTTCTTCCAGTCGGACTTGGTTATGTTATGACTTATGTTAAAAAGCATGGTTATAATTTTGATCTCTTGGATATAGACGCTGGCGGTTATGACAATGAATATATTGAAAAGTACTTCACAAAAAATAAATTTGATGTAATTTGTATGGGCTGCATTGTAACTCATTACAAATGGATAAAATGGTGCATTAATATCATAAAAAAACATCAGCCTGAAGCAATGGTAGTGATAGGTAACTCAGTGGGCGGAAGTATACCAGAAGTACTATTTCAAACGACTAAAGTTGATATAGTAGTATATGGTGAGGGGGAAATTACAACGAAAGAAGTATTTGATGCTATTAAATCTAATAAATCTTTTGGTCAAGTTGTTGAACCCCAGGTAGAAATTCCACATGCAAACAAAGGATATCCTGCCACCATAAAAGGAATTGGAATTCCTGGAATTATATATAGAGCAAAAAATAATCTAATAGTGAACAACGGAAAAAGAAAATCCGTAAAAAACATTGACGATTTCCCTTTCCCAGATTGGGATTTGTTTGATGTTCAAGCCTATCTTGAAAGTGGCAAAAGACATGGAGCAACGCATTCTTGGTATTACAAGCCGAACGAAGTTGTTCCAATGCCGATCAATATTGCAAGAGGATGTGTTTTTAAATGTACCTTTTGTCATTATGTTTTTTGGCACGATCCATATCGTCACAGATCTGCTAAAAACGTGATTGCTGAAATGAAACAAAATATAAAAAAATATAAAGCTAATTTTTTTAATTTCTGGGACGAATTGTCTTTTCATAAAATTGGTCCAGCTTCTAAATTTTTGGATGAGTTAATTAAGGCAGATTTAAAAGTACATTGGACATGTTCAATAAGGGCTGATCTTATGGGCAGAGACAAGGATACTAAAGGAAATCCAATACCGAGAGAAGAAAGATTAAATTTAGCAAAAAAATTTGTGAAAGCTGGCTGCGTCTCTGCTGTATTTTCTTTGGAATCTGGGAACGACGAAATATTAAAAGTAATGAATAAAAAAGTACAATCAAAGTATTTTAAAGAACAAGTGCAGATTTGCAGAGAAGTTGGTTTAGTAATTAACACTAGTTTGGTAATAGGATATCCGCAGGAAACTCCCGAAACTATTAAAGAAACTATGACGCAACTTGAGAAATTAAAAGTTTACCCTAGCACAGGTTTTTTATTACCCTTACCAGAAACAGGAATGTGGAGTTATGCAATAGAGAACGGATACATTACAGACATAGATCATTATTTAACTCAAATTACTGAAAGACAAGATTTTAACTTAAATTTAACCAAGATGAAGGAAAATCAGCTTAGAAGCGAAACTGTGAAATGGTTAGACAGGTTGAACAAAACTTTTGGCAATTTATTGGACAAAGAAAAATTATTCAAAACAGGTGGCTTTGATAAACATTCCAAGCATCAGAATACTAAAGAAAGAAAAACTGCGGTTGACAGAAACACGACTACTCGCGAAACTTTAAGTTATGCTACTCAAGAAGGAACCGTAAGATAATATTGCTGTGCTGAAGATATCGGTCAAAAAAACATATCAATACTTAAACGTCTTTAAAGAAGCATAAACAGTTAACATCAACGTATATAAAACTAAAAAATAAATATGGGTTTTTAAGTTATGAAAGAAAATGTAAATATTTTATTTTTGGGATTAGGATCAATTGGTCAAAGACATCTAAGAAATCTAAAAAAATTATTGTCTAATAAGGTAAATTTTTATGCACATAGAAGAACAAGACACGTGCCGTTGTTAGATAATAAAGGAAATAGGATTAAAGGTGATGTTGAAAAAAAATTTAGCATTTCAATAATTTCAGATCTAGATTTTGTTGATGAATTCAATATAGATATAGTTTTTATTACAAATCCCTCTAGCCTTCACATAAATTCAATTTTAAAATTAAAAAGTTTAAAAAATATTTATATATTTATTGAAAAACCTCTCGACTCATCTCTTAAAAATTATAGTAAATTATTGAACTTTCTACGAAAAAACAAAATTAAAGTATTTGTAGGATACAATATGAGATTTCATCCCGGTTACATAAAATTAAAAAATATTTTAAGAAATAGAAAAGTTTTTAGAAATGTTCATTATGCGATTTATAAGTTTAGCGAAAATTTAAAAGATTATCATAACTATGAAAATTACAAAATAAGTTTTGCATCAAGAAAAGAACTTGGTGGTGGTGTATGTTTAACAAGTATTCATGAAATTGACATGATGCTTGATTTGTTTGGTAATGCAAAACTACTTCGATCTCACTATGATAATCTCTCTTCACTTAAATTAAATGTTGAAGACTTCTCATTATCTTTTTACAAAAATTTTTTATTTAAAAAGAAAGTAATTTCTTTAGTTATTTTAGATTTTTTTCAAATAAATAAAGAAAGGTATATTAAGATTGTTTGCGATAATGGCGAAATTTTTTTAGATTTAAATAATTATTTTTTAAAAATAATAAAAAAAAATAAAATAAAAACATACAATTTTATTAAAAATAAAAATTTAATGTATATCAATGAATTAAAGTTTTTTTTAAATTTCTTTAAGAAAAGAAAAAAAATTCCAGATCAATATAATGAAAAAAATGCGTTCAAATCATTAAAATTAGCATTGGAAATTAAAAAAAAGTTTTAACTCCATGCATATAATTTTTGGATTTATATCATTCTGGCAAGTACCATTGCTGAAAGTACTTAGGTATTTTAAACCTAATGTTTATTATCTTTATATTGACGCAAAGACAGACATTAAAAAAAATGAAATTGCGATAAAATTAAAAAAAAGTAATATTTTTCCTCTGCCAATAGAATTTGAGAAAAAAATTTCAACTAAAGCATCTTATTCATTATGCGAAACTGATCCTGATGAAATAGCATATAAAAAAAACATAAAATTAGTTTCAGACACAATTTTAATAAAATACTGTAATTTATTTTCAATTAATGAAAAAAAATTAAAAAAACTTAGATTGTTAATACAAGATTTTATCTTTTTTCAACAAATGAAAATTTCCGGGAAACTTGGAATATGGTCTGCCTTATATCCTGAAAAAAAAATAATATATATAAGTTTTAAATTTAAATGCTTTTACAATACTGATATAGGGCAAAATATATTTAAAGTTGTACTTCCTTTAGATATTGTAAAATATTTAACAAAAATTATTCCATTAGCTATTTTAAAGTTATTTTCAGTATTTAAGATAAAAAATAATCAATTGCAGAAAAAAAAGGTTTTTAACGGCAAGGATTTAAATGAGTTAGCTAAGAAGGCGGTAGCATTTATCCCGCACAAAGGTTTGGCGTATGGCACAAAAGACAATATATTATATGAAAAATCACTCTACTATTCAGATAATAAAGATTCATATTTTAATAAATATAATATTTTACATTTAGATTACTCTAATTTTCCAAGCCCAGATAAAAATATTTATTGGATTTGCCTTAATAAGATGAAAACATCTAACGCTAAATTTTTTTTTCAGACTTTATTTGCCAGCATAAAAACATTCTATTTAATCAGAGGCTGGCAAACATTTCTTGTTTGGTTACTATTTATTCATCAGTATAATAAATATGTTAAATATTGCGAGTCTATAAGTAAATTTAAAAATTTAAAAATAGTTTTACTTGATTATGATATTTTGTGTCCAAAAACATTAATACTGGCTTTAGAAAAAAATAATATTAAAACTATCGCAACCCAAGAACGTTTTATTCATACTTTTTATTCTTCATACGCCACTGTGATTGTTGACACCTACTTTACGAATAGTGAATATACTGCCAATCTTATTAAAAAGTCAAAATATTATGACGTAAAAAATCTCATTCCCGTAGGTAAATATAGGGCTGATTATCTCTCGTTGTTTAGAAAAAAAATTGTTCCAAAAGAAATTTCTGAGGCTAGACAAAATGGAAAAAAAATATTAGTTTTTTTAGGCTATCACTCACCTAAATACTGGTATGATTCTTATGTTTCTTTATTTACTAACTGGTCTTCTCAGATAAGTCTTTTAGAGGATGTTGTTAGATTTTCTAAATGTTTAGAGAATACCTTTATAATTGTGAGGTATAAGAATTTAGATTGGCCTTTAAAGACTGAAAATTGCTTTAAAGACATATTAAACAAAATAAATAATTGTAAAAATATAATTATATCTGAAAATTATAAGGAATCACTTTATTCCTATAAATTATGTGCCAACGCCGATTTAGTAATTGCAAAGCATACATCTATAGCAGATGAGTGCTTATCAAATGAAATTCCAGTATTATTTTATGATTATGCACACAATACTAGGAGAGTCACATCAGATGTTTTCAATTATTTATCCTCAGGTTTGATGTGTTGCGATTTTGAAGAACTATTAGAAAAAAGCAAATCTTTATTATTTAATAGTTCAAGTAAATTAAAAAATGACATAAATAAACTTAATAAAACTATTTACTATGTAAAAGAAAAACAAGACGTAAAAAAAAAAATTTTAATGAATTTAGAAAATTATTTAATTAAAAATAATATTAGCATATAATGAAAAAAATTATTATTTTTGGATGCGGCGGTCACGCAAAGATAGTTTTTGATTGTATAAAATTAATGAAAAATTATAGATCTATTGGTTTTATGGATAATCAAGATTATAATTCAGAACTTTCTAGGAAAATAAAATATTTAGGATCAATTGAGGATTTTAACAATGTTATCAAAGGTCATGATCTAAAGGAGCTATTGGGGGTAGTTGCTATAGGATCAAATTTTATAAGGAGGAAGGTAGTTCAAGTTATTGCCAAAATTAATAATAGGTTTAAATGGATGAATATTATTCATCCTTCAGCAATTGTTTCTAATAGTGCAAAAATCGGTTCGGGCAATATGATACTAGCAGGATCTATAGTTTGTTCTGACACTATAATAAATAATCATGTATCTATTAATACAGGCACATGTATTGATCATGATAATATTTTTTCAAATTTTTCTAGTACCGGACCAGCAGTTGTGACTGGTGGAAATGTAAGAATAGGTGAATTAAGCTTTCTTGGAATAGGATCTACTGTCAAACATAACGTAACTATAGGTAAAAATACCATTGTAGGTGGCCAATCATTTGTATGTAATAATTGCGAGTCTAATTCACTTTACTATGGGGTTCCAGCAAAAAAGATTAAGAAAAGAAGTGAACAAGAAAAATATTTGTAAAATTTCATGATAATTAAAATCAATAATAAATTAATCGGAAAGGACCAACCAATTTT
>Ga0187827_10008810_pt1 | contig 10832 bp, 8 predicted proteins | sample ETNtaG_39_FD_167969 | JGI IMG/M metagenome (GOLD analysis project Ga0187827, IMG submission 167969) | Marine microbial and viral communities from oxygen minimum zone, Eastern Pacific Ocean - ETNP2014_SV_150_PacBio MetaG (Illumina Assembly) | ecosystem: Environmental > Aquatic > Marine > Hypoxic... | reverse complement strand
GATTTACCGAAATGCCAGTGTCCCGGATCTATCCCAGCCATTTCATAAACCGTGGCCGGGAAATCAACTAGTTCAACCAACTGATCACGAGTGCCTGCGACAACTTCAGCGCTTGACGGTGGTTTTATGATCAGGGGAACGTTGCAAAGACAGTCTTCGAGCGTATTCTGTGTTTTCTCAACCAGACCATAGTCGCCGGTAAAATCCCCGTGATCTGAAAAGATGAAAATCGCGGTATCGTCATATCGGGACGAATCCACAAGTGCCTGTTTAACTAGTCCGAACTGATGATCAACCCGTGCACACATGCCGTAGTAGGTGGCTCGAAGTTCACTCCAGCGATCCTCATCCCAGGTACTGAGATGTTGATTTTCCCGGATGCCACGAAGCAGCGCAGGTTTTTCATCAAGGCTTTGAAGTTGAGTTCTTTCTGGTAAATTGTTTCGATCAATTGCACTGAACCAGGGTTCTTCCACGCAATAAGGCGGATGTGGAAACCCAAGCGGCAGAAAGACGCACAGCGGCTGATCTCCTTCGTATGAATTCAGGAAATCGATGGCGCCATATACCATCGCCCAGTCTGGATCAAAGTGCAGGGCCTGGTCCCCTGTTTCAAGACGACCCTTGAAGAAACTGTAGTAATTGTCACTTTCAGGGTCTCCTCGCCATGCCTGATTACCAATGTGCGCGTCCTGCTGCGGTTCATATCCCCATCGTTCATAGTCAGAGCGGGAAGGTCTGAAAGACACGTCACAGTCCGCCTCATACCCATTCTGACCAGGAATCAGGTCATTTTTCCCGCCCCACCAGATAAAGTATCCGTTATCTTTGAGTACCCGCAACAGGTTTGCGTCCGCCTGCCGGTCATGCAGCATATGGTGCATGGTTCGGTGACCGAAGACATGTGGATACCAGCCTGTCATATAACTACACCTGCTGGGTGTACAGACCGTGGCCTGAACAAATGCGTTGCGAAACGAAATCGCATCCTCGGCAACCAGTTGATCCAGATTAGGCGTCAAGGCAGCTGGATTACCCAGGTGACCCATGACATCGCCGCGCCATTGATCAGGATTGAATATGAGAATATTGGGTGAACGTTTCATCATTTAAGGCCACAGTCTCCGGGTGATGATTTGGGGCAGAAGATTATCGCGGTAAGCTGCGTGTCAAAGTTGACCGTCCGGGTCATGTCCTGCTCATTCTGATTCGCCACATATTCTACAGAGGTTTAACTGGCTGTGGGGAACATCGTGCCATTCCCGGAGGATAACTTTCGTTCCAGATACCCTGGATGCATCCAGATAGGTATGAGCGATGTCCGAGGCCTAACCCGTTGTTAGGTTACCTGTGGCCTCAGGTCACTCGCGAGATATTCGGGCACTTCATCTGATGCATAGTTAAACCATTGAAACTGAATCTCGTCCAGGCCCAGATCTGAAAACTCACCCAGTTTATCAGCGATCTCGGTTGTCAATCCGACCATGAATCCATGCTTCTCCGACATCTCGTTTCTGTAGGCAACAGGGTCTCCCGTCAGCCCGTTCAATCCCATCTGGAACTTCGTCAGCCGATCCAGCGACCTGAGATTACTGGCGACCAGACCCATCGACATCATGGAGCGACTTATCGTCTCTGGATCCCGACCGATGACCTCGCAGGCTTTGTCCAATACCTTTGACTTCTTCGCGAATACCTTTAACGGCAGATTCACACAATTCCACTCGTCTGCGTATTTTGCCGCCATCGGAATCGACCGCTTCTCCCCGGTCCCACCGATCAGAAGGGGAGTTTCCGTGCCATTGGACGGTTTAGGCAGGCAGTCTGCTTCCTTCAGAGAATAATACTGACCCTCGTAGGAGGCAGGTCCTTGTCCCCAGAGCGTCTTGATGACTTCGATTGCTTCATCGAGTCGATCAAATCGCTCCCTTACAGGTGGGAAAGGAATGCCGTATGAATCGTGCTCTGCCTTGTACCAGCCCGCACCCAGACCGAGTACAAAGCGACCGTGACTCAAAAGGTCGATCTGGGCAGACATGCGACCGATATCAGCGGGAGAACGGAATGTAACTGGTGAAACCAGGGGACCAAATCGAATGGATTCAGTTTCTCTTGCGGCAATAGCAAAGGACAAAAACGCATCCAGCGATTCCTGTTGGCGCCTGAAGATATAGTAGTGATCGGATCGAAACAGTGAGGGGAAGTTCAACCGCTCGGCGGTCTTCAGAATATGAATCCACTTCTCCCAGGTCAGTCCGTGCTGACCTTCTACCATTAGACCTATGCGCATCTTGTACTTCCTTTCATTTGGACGAATACATACACCAACTTGGATCGGTTCGACGTTGGTTAGCGCAGAGTTATACCACCGTCTACCGCGACCACTTGTCCCGTAATCATTCTTGCCTCGTCTGAAGAATAGAAAACAGCAAGGTTGCCAATGTCCTCTGGCGTCTGCTCGCCACCAAGCGGTGTTATTGAGTCGACCACACCCTCGAATATCTGTCGAAGGGTTAAGTTTGCCAGTTCTTTCTGGTTCTGCTTCATGCGCGTGGTCAAAAGTTCCCAGGCGCGTGTCCACAGTAAACCGGGGCAGATACAGTTTACCCGAATCTTTCTTGGCGCCAGTTCGAGTGCAAGTGAACGGGTAAGGTGCACGACTCCTGCTTTTGCCGCACCATAGGCAGGTAGTTGGGTACTGGGGCCCAGCGCGGCGATGGATGCGATGTTGACAATTGAACCACCGTCATTCATTTGTGAGGCGGCCGCGTTTGATGATGAAAAAGTGGTTCGCAGGTTGTAACGAAGCTGTTCGTCCCAGGCATCGTCACTCATACCGAGAGCTGCATTGGTATCAGTGAATTCCTGGTATTCGATTTTAGGTCCGCCGACCCCGGCGTTATTAACGAGAATATCCAGTGTTCCGAATTTCGAGGACACCTCACGAATCGCTTTCTTCATATCTTCCTGGCTGGACGCGTCAGCAACCAGACCCATGGCATCGGTTTCGAGAGATGAAGTGGTTTCATCAACCAGCGATTGTTCCAGGTCAGTAATGACGACCTTTGATTTCTGTGCAGCAAAACACCTGGCAATCCCAGCGCCTATACCTCGACCCGCCCCAGTGATCAAAACGACTTTGTTTTCCAGACTCATTTATCTGTTCTCCTTTTGCATAATGAGGTGATTGAGAATTGAAGCAGTGGCATGTCCTGCGCTTGCCTCCAAAATCCCTATTAGTGGTTCGATGGTCTTGTATAAAACCGAAAAGAACCTTTGATTGCAATGAAATTCAGAACTATTGAATCAACGATTCGAGTAGGGGTATGGACATCAATGACAATGCATTGGCAGCTGGTTCGCAACGCATTCGGTGCCTATGTGCGAAAGGACTACCTGATGCTGCGAGGTCAGGTAGCGGAGTAGATCACCTGGTTACCAGCCAGCGACGACGGTGACGAGATGTTCCTGCACCAGCGGCAGATGTTGACTCAGATTGGAAATCCAATAAAGATCGTCGTGAACGCGTCGAGTCATGGTGATGCAAAGCAATCTGTTAATTCTGATCCGGGGCTGTGTTTCTTGCCAGGTCAGCTGAGGTGATCTCCCTGAAATACCCCTGCCAAAACTTCATTGTGAATCGGGTATCTGGGTGTTAACTCATCCGGATTTCAGAGGAGCGGCCGGGGTTGGTGCGTTGATGTGATTTTTAGCCGATAATCTGGCAGCAACCAGCCTGTAACAGGCTGGGAAGATGCAGGATAAATAGGCAGTCCGAATCTATTGTTGGGGCGTTGTCTTTGGCCTCAGATTTTCACATCTTCGAGTCCAAACAACTCCCAGCCAGGCCGGTTGTTTCTTAACTCATCGCCTCCCACTGATAAACCGCTACCGGGTTTTGTAACCAGAGCCTGCTCTATCCCCCAGCGAGATAAGCCCTGAACTGCCTCCATATTGGTCATTTGATCCAGCGAGAAGAAACCGGCGTCAGCAATCTCATCACCATCAAATATCGGCTCCCCCTGCAGATACTCAAGACGAAAAATCATATAGATGTTGGTACTGGGACCTCCCACGGTACCTGCGAGTGAATGACGTAGCGCAACGACATCGTTGACTCTCGCGACGATACCGGATTCCTCTTCGACCTCTCTTTCAACTGCCAGTGAGAGTAGTTCATCATGTTCGGCGTAACCGCCTGGAATCTGCCAGGAACCTGCAAATGGATTGTGACCGCGCTGAACCAATAGTGCTTTCAGGGTTCCTGATTCTCTGCGAAGTACGACACCAGCGCAGCCTATGGAGAAGTCACCAAAGTGAATAAAGCCACAGTCTTCGCTTGGGCAGGCCTGTCGGTCACGCCCCCCATCATGTTTGGTTGTCAGTTCACTCGCGCAACGCGGGCAATACTTCATCGGTGTCATGGATTCCATGGTTGCATTTTGTGCACTTAAACGCCATCGTGTTTTAACCTGGGCAGGGGCGGTGCGAATGCCCTGATCGAGCCCGGTCGGTTAGTACTTGCCACTACAGAGTTACCGCGGTTAATAGCAATAAATTATCCGAGCTGTCGCTTCCCCTGGGCATGCGCATCTGAGATACCTATCTGAGATACCTATCTGAGGTACCACATCCGACTGATAAGAGACGAAAGTTGATTGCGTTAAACCGACCCATGCCGGGGATGAAGCGGTTTTGCAGTAGAAATAGCAAAGGTCCGAATACAAGCAGATTTCTGGCGTTTATCGTTCCTGCTACGGTGGTCACTGCAATGCTCATGCTTTTTGCGGGTCCGTTAGGAATACTCAGACGAGTCATTGCTCAAAGTCACTGATCCTCTATCAAATTGCGGCTTAGTAAAAAACTGAGGTAGTGTAAATTGACTGAGATGAATTGTTAGGAATGCAATGAGCTAATTAACATTCGCTCCGCCACCCACTTTCCTTTATTCTAATCAGCTTCTTCGAGCGGACAGAATGCTATGCACGTTAGCGTAATCTACTTGATATTACTCGCCTTCCTGATAAGTGGCTGCGCACAGGAGAGCTCCTCTGAAAATAGCAACTGGTCTGTTTATCTGGGCGATTCCGGTCGCCAGCACTATTCTGCGCTCGATCAGATTAATCGCGACAATGTGGGTCAGTTAGAGGTTGCCTGGATATATAATTCAGGAGAACCGAGCGGAACGATGTATGCAAGTCCGCTCGTTGTTGATGGTGTGTTGTATGGGTTGTCTCCGAGTCTTATAGCATTTGCAGTAAATGCCGCAACTGGTGAAGAGTTGTGGCGTTCAGATCTGGATGTTAACGGCGCACAGCGAGGCTTGATGTGGTGGGAAAAGGGCGATGATAAGCGCGTCTTTTTTACTGCCGGAAAAGAACTTCTCTCTTTGAATGCAGCTGATGGCAGGCTTGTAAAGAGCTTTGGCGAGAACGGTCGCGTCGATCTCACTCCGGGTGGCGAGAAGAGGGGATATCTTGGTGTAACCGTACCTGGTGTTATCTACGAAGATATGATCATGCTCGGATTTTCGACAACAGAAGGCAAAGATGCACATCGCGGTTCTATTCGTAGCTACAGTGCCATCGATGGCAAATTGAAATGGCAATTTAATACTATTCCTCTTGTGGGTGAACCGGGGGCAGAGACCTGGCCGGAAGGATCGCTCGAAACTGCAGGAGGTGCTAATGCCTGGACAGGTATGGCGCTTGATGAGAAAAGAGGCATGTTGTTTGTTCCAACGGGATCCGCTACGCCGGATTTCTATGGTGCCAATCGTTTAGGGGATAATCTCTATGCGAACAGCCTGATCGCGGTTGATGCCCGAACGGGAAAATACATCTGGCATTATCAGGTTGTGCGCCATGACTTGTGGGATCGTGATAATCCTTCACCTCCGACCTTGGTGCAGATGGAACGAGATGGAAAAGTCATTGACTGTGTAACATTGACAACAAAATCCGGTCATCTGTATGTATTTAATCGGGATACGGGCGAATCAATGTATCCCCTTGTCGATGTGGAAACTTTGCCCAGTACCTTGCCGGGTGAAGTACCGGCACCGATTCAAACAGTTTCGAGCGTTACCATCAGCCGACAGTCGTTTGAGATCACAGATCGAACGCCGGAAGCGAAGAAGTCCGTTGAGGAGAAGATAGCGGGCTGGGATCTCAGACCCTGGGCGCCACCCAGGGTTGGTACCGTGCTCATTTACCCCTGGTACGATGGTGGCGCGGAATGGGGTGGGTCCGCCTTTGACCCCGCCACTAATCGCCTGATCATCAATTCGAACGACGAGGCTGGTATTCTTGAGCTGACCGAGATTCCCATCGGGTCCAGCCGATTCGGGACCTATGCAACGAATTGTGGTGGTTGTCACGGACTCGAACTTGAAGGTACAGATAGAGGTGTGGCCCTGAGGGGCGTGATCGAACGTCTGGGCTACCCGGAGGTAATAAAGATTATCGGCCAGGGCAAAGGTCAGATGCCGGCCCTTACGGAACTCAGTCAGACTCAGTACGGTGCCATACTGGGTTACATCAACGAGCCTGTGAAAGACGAACCGACGACCAGTGTTGATTACGCACTTGGTGGCTATGTTTATCTGAAAGATCATGAGGGCCTGCCGGGTAACTCTCCACCCTGGGGTACACTAAATTCATTTGATCTGGCAACAGGTAAACTAGTCTGGAAGGTACCGTTTGGAAACTTTCTCTCCCACCCTGAACTAGGATACGGTGCCATTAGTTATGGCGGCCCGGTAGTAACTGCGTCTGGACTGATCTTCATTGCTGCGACACCGGACAAGAAATTCCGCGCCTACGACTCAACTGATGGGAAGATCCTGTGGGAGACTGAATTGACCGCTGCCGGATTTTCGACGCCTGCCGTATACAGTGTGGATGGTGTTCAATATGTCGCGATTTCAGCAGGCGGTGGCCGACTGGGTCCACCATCGGGGTCTGATTATTACGCTTTCAGGTTGCCCGGGGATGATGCAAAGTAAGTGTCTCTGACAGTCGTTGAAGGTGTTTCAGAAGAAAAACATCAAGGCTCTTTTGTTTGTTCTGAAAAGAATTAACCCATACGGACGATGGATACAGATTCGGGTAAGCCACTTTGGAGTTTCCAGACCGGTGCACCTGTTCGCTCCAATCCAATGTCGTTTGGTGACAAGGGTAGACAGAGAATCGTTATTACGAGGGGGTGGACCCTGTTTGTATTCGGGCCGGATTGAAGTGACAGTAGAACGATATGCTCGCTGAAGTGCTGTTGGAGAAAATCCGTAATGATCGCGGTCATGGCGCAACAGAATTAGCGATCATGGCGATTGAAGGTATCCGGCAAACTGCTCGAAGTCTTGAATCGGAAGATCAAAGTGAGTTACGCCATATTATTCAGAATCTGGTTGTCAGTCTGGCTACATCAAGACCCAGTATCGTTGCTTTGAGTAATCTGCTTGAGCAGCTGTTACAAGCGTTCACGCGGGTTGAAACTGAAGATTTCAAAATGCTGGTTGATCAGAGCTGCGAAGATATCCTTGTCTTAATTCAAAAAGCCAGATCTCGTGCGGTAAAAAACATGCTTGGGTTGATTAAGGCGGATGACGTTGTGATGACTCACAGTATCAGCTCAACGGTAAAGAATGTATTTCTTGAACTTAAAAGAGCGCAGGCTCGGAACCATATTATCGTGACGGAATCTCGGCCGGGCGATGAAGGGAAAATACTGGCTGAATTCCTGGCAGAGATTGAAATAGCTACCACCTATATTACTGAGGCGCAGATCGATTTGTGGATGCCGGAAGCTGATATGGTTGTTGTAGGTGCTGACGCGATCCTGGCAGATGGATCTGTGCTTAATAAGTGTGGTACCAATCTCATGGCTCTATCGGCGCGTTACCACAGGGTGCCAATGTATGTTTGTGCGGAAACATTTAAACAATCCGCAAACAATGACTATGAATTGGAGACGATGGATCCAAATGAGCTGAAAGTTAATGTAGCTGGTGTGTCGGTCAGTAACACATACTTCGAAAAGGTCCCGGTGGATTTGATAACAGCGTGGGTGAACTAGTTGTTGGTCCCTTGGAGCAAAAGCTTAGATAACTAATCCTCGGGAATGCCCTGAATGATGATGGCGTTGCCGTTACTGCTGTTGAATCGATGCCTGGCCAGCGTCTGATACTCTTCTGATTGATACCAGTCTATGGCATCGTCGTTTGTTGGAAACTCGATTAGAACAGTACGAGTATAGGGCCAGCTGCCTTCAAGTAATCTGGGTTGCTCATCCACAGACAGGATCTTACCGCGAAATTTTGAGAATATGTCCATAAAACCAGCTTCGTAGATGCTGTATTCATCCCGATCAACAATTTTGATCTGCGCGAGCAAATAGTGGCTCATAGTATTTCTCTAGGACATATCCTTGTACGGGTTATCGACATTAAGATCAATGCTGTTTCTGTATCCTGGAATGGTAATTCCGTCTGATGTTAGTTCGAGTTCCTCTCCCGCTACGACACCGACGCCGAAGTTGTATATTGTCTTGTTCTCGCCTGCCGTTGTTGCTGCATCATAGGCGATAGTATTTTCCAGCACTTTTTCGTTGAGTTTATCTCGCTTGTCTAATGCTCTACTGCCGTGTTTCTTTTCCAGCATTCGACGGGTGACATGGGGGGACAGTATTGCAGCGGTTGCATTGTTACCACCGAATCCTTTGGAGTTAATGAATGCCGTGTCTATCTGTTCAGCATCAACTTCGCGATGATCGAGTAGAATCTCGAGATGGCTGTTATGTACATCATCCGCGACAGCGTCAATTGTTTTAATTCCGGGAATAATGCCGTGGGCCCACACGCCCAGTGATGCAGCAATTTGATCACCGGCTGCGGTCGCCAGTGAATGACCCAGGTAGGACTTTATTGCGGCAACTGGCCAGTTCTGAATACCAAAAGATTTAGCCAGTTCATTAAAGATATGAGATTCAGTGACTCGATTTTGCGGCGTACCCGTACCGTGTGCATGAATATAGGAGCGATGTTTCAAGGCATCGTCACCCAGGATAGATTTGATGACCCCCATGGATTTGCCCATGGTGACATAGTTACCAATGCCTGGCCCTGGAATCGATTTCTTGAAGCCATCAGCGTTGATAAAAACATCCGCAACCGAGCCATAGATATTGGCCCCCATTTCCATTGCGAGATCATCATCAAAAAGAATAACGAACTGAGAGGCTTCCGATAGTGTGAATCCGCAGTTTTCAGCAAATGGTCGACAGGCACGTGTGTTGTCGGCAGGTCCGCTTTCAATTCCGTCAATCTCGTTGAGGGCATCGTCCTCAGCCAGAGCATTCATGACTCGATAACCTTCGATGACTTCAGGTGTTAACGGTGCTTCACTCGCACCTACCATGACCGCTCTGAATTTGCCGGAACGAATATCCTGAATCCCCTGCCGCAGATTGTAGAGGAAGGTGGCGCAGGCACCCACATTTGCACCTGTTGTACCTACGCTGCCGAGGACATAGGCATTAACAAAATCAGCTGTCATTTCTGCCAGACTCAAGGGACAATTTCTGGCGCTGACACGTTTGCCTAGTAATGAAGCCTGCAACATGCCGCCGGCACCATTTGTATCCAGCTGACCCATGGCACTGCTGGCGTAAACAGAAATCTGATCAGCAGGTATTTTTTGTCTGACATCCTCCCAGTCGATTCCCAGTGAATTGATGGCATCAGAGGCACTATAGACCGTCAGCTGTAATCCACGAGGATGGTTGCGGGACTGATAGAGGGTTTCCGGGCTGAATCCCGAGGGTAATTGTCCTCCTGATTTGACTCGTGAATCCCGTTGATCCGGAAATAGAACATCCAGATTATCATTGCAGGTAACCAGAACCCTGGATTTTTCGATATCCTTTAGCTGCCAGCTCTGTGGAATGGTGTCCGGCAGTTGATTCCGCTTGACGATAAAAGAAATACTTTGAGTATCAGCTGCGCCAAGCTCTGCAGCCTTGTTTGTGCGTATGGATTCCGGGTCAAAGAGATTGTTTTCGATTTTTCGAATTAGTGTGTGATTGAGAATGTAAGTTTTGTCAACCGATTCAAGGTTCATCAGTGCCGCCAGAGAACGATAGGTGTCGTCGGCGAGCGGCTGATCCAGGCGGTCAATAACCAGACGTCGATAAGCGTGATGTGACGAGCTTCTTCCGGCGGGATTAATCCCACCAAATCCAACAATGACAGGAAGGCGTGACAAGAATTAAACTCCAGAATCTACGATTAGGTATTGGTTACTAATTGTACGGTTTAGCGGTGAACAAGTCACCGCCAAGACCTTGCGATCATACCAGTTCAATAGCTATTGCCGTTGCTTCGCCACCACCAATACATAAAGCAGCGATTCCACGTTTCTTTCCAAGGGTTTTTAGTGCATGCATTAAGGTAATAATGATTCTTGAGCCAGTGGACCCGATAGGGTGGCCTTGAGCGCAGGCACCACCAAAGATATTAACTTTTTCCGCATCCAGTCCGAGATCATGGATTGCTGCCATTGTTACCATGGCGAAGGCCTCGTTTATTTCGAATAGATCAACGTCCTCCTTGTTCCAGCCAATCTTGTCGAGTAATTTCTCAACAGCGCCGACCGGCGCAATCGTAAATTCCGATGGATGGCGTGAATTCGTTGTATGCCCGACAATTCGAGCCATGGGTTGAAGATCGTGCTTCTTTACAGCTTCCGCGCTGGCGAGCACGAGGGCTGAAGCGCCATCAGAGATTGAGCTGGAGTTCGCAGCGGTAACGGTGCCGTCAGATTTAAAGGCCGGAC
>Ga0187827_10008809_pt1 | contig 10833 bp, 14 predicted proteins | sample ETNtaG_39_FD_167969 | JGI IMG/M metagenome (GOLD analysis project Ga0187827, IMG submission 167969) | Marine microbial and viral communities from oxygen minimum zone, Eastern Pacific Ocean - ETNP2014_SV_150_PacBio MetaG (Illumina Assembly) | ecosystem: Environmental > Aquatic > Marine > Hypoxic... | reverse complement strand
TTAATTAAACAATATAAAGCTTTGTTAAAAACTGAAAAAATTAATCTTGAATTTACTGATGATGGAATTGAGACCATCGCAGAACTAGCTACAGAAGTTAATTCCAGTGTAGAAAACATAGGGGCAAGAAGACTGCATACTATTATAGAAAAAGTCCTAGATGAAATAAGTTTTACTGCAACAGATAGAAGTGGTGAAAAAATTATTATCGATAAAAAATATGTTCAGAAAAACTTGGGTGAATTGGTTAAAGACACCGACCTGTCAAAATTTATTCTATAGCTTCTTTAGAAATACATAAAAAGCACCTTCGCCACCATCTTTTATTTCTGCTTTCGATATACTCTTAATTTTGTTTTTAATTTCTGAATTGGTATTTATATAATCGGGTACCGAATTTTTTAATATACTTAAATCTTTGGAAACATGTGGATTATCAATAGTTTTGGATCTTAAACCTTTGCCTGTTATAATTATAATCTTCTCAACACCTTCAATAAAATATTTATCAATAAGTATTTCTATTTTATTATTTGCTTCATCCAGAGATAAACTATGTAAATCAATTTTTCTAACTTTTTGTATAGATGTTTTTTTTTGATTAAAATAATGATCTTTATTTTCGATTGTTTCTTTACTTGAAGTAAATTTTTTCCACGCCTTAAGATCTTCTGGTGTGATTTTTTTGTTCAAATTAAACTTGAGTTTCTACTAAATACCAATTTGGATTACTACTCCACATGTTCTTTGAAAACTTCCATACATCGTTAACTGTTTTAATAATATCTGGATTACCATCTACAATTTTATTATTTTTATCTTTCTTGCAAGTTATAATTTCGCTGACAAAGTTCACCGTAAATGTATAATTATTATCTTTTTTTTCAAAATCCTTAATTTCAACAGACTTAACACCAACAAATGTTAGTTCTGATTTCAAATTTTCTTTTTTTCTATAATCAATTTCATCAGAAAGATTTTGGAATATTTTTTTATTTAGAAGGGGTTTTAAAGATTTTTTATCACCTTTGGCAAAGGAAGTAATAATCATTTCATAGGCTTTTTTTGCACCTTTAATAAACTGTTCTTTCGCTGCATTATCAAGTTTACCTGTGCTTAAATTAACAACTTTTTTTTCGCTGCCGTTTTGTGTTACCTTTTTTCCAAAGAGATCTCTAAAATCTTTTTTTTCATGACCGTTTCTTCGACCAAGTATTCCTCTTAACCTTAAGATAATAAATCCCGCTATTATCGCTAATAAAATAATATCAAGATATTCAAAGCTACTATTCATATGTTTTTTGTAACATTTTCTTTTATTTAGTATAATGGTTTATATCAATCTACAAAATATATATTCTAAAAAAATGGGCACATTCCTGATACTTATTATAGGCATTCCATTAATTGAAATATATTTATTTATTAAAATTGGATCGGTAATTGGCACTTTGAATACCATTGCATTTACAATAATTACTGCCCTAACAGGAATTATATACGCAAGACACGAAGGGTTTAATACTCTAAAATCGGCCTTTCCTCAGTTGGCAAGAGACGAAATTCCGATCTATGAAATTATTACCGGAGCAACAATAGCTTTTGCCGCATTTCTTCTAATTCTTCCAGGATTTGCAACGGATTTTTTAGGCTTTTTATTAATATTTCCTTTCACTAGAAAATTAATTATAGCAAGATTTGCAAAAAAAACTAATAAATATAAAAAAACAAAAAAAGACATTATCGAGGGTCAGTATGAAGATTTAGATAAAGATTTGAAATGAAAAAAAAATATAAAATTTTAGCTGAATTTGCAAAAGATGTTTCTTATGAGACACCCGATATTGAAACATACCTCCAAACAAAAGACAATATTTTAAAATATAATTTAACCTTAGATATTAATAGTAAGTTTTTAAAAAATAAAATGATAGAAGTAAATATTATTTCAAAATTTCAAGAGACTAATTTGGAAAAAAAAAGGTCTAATTTTGAAATTACTTATGCGGCAATAATTAGAATTGATGAAAATATTAAAAATGAAAAAGAAATGGAACAAATTGTCTTAAGCGATGTACCAAATGAAATTTATCCAAGACTAGAGGATTTGTTTATTTCATTGGTAAACAAATCTGGTTTTCCAGAGGTCAAGATTGAAAGAAAGGTTGATTTTGAAAAGTTATATAAAGAAAGATTAAATTAATTAAAAAAAATTTTTCTTTAATTCGTTTTTCAAAAATTTATCATGCAATTGTGTTTCTTCAAATGTTGGTTGGATAATTTTTTTTAAATATTTTGTAAATTTAGCATCTTTTTTTTTTAAGAATTTAATATCATTTTGTATTGAAAAATCTAAAGTAGGTTCTTTTTGATCTATCAGATTGATATAAACTTTGGACAATAATTCACAGTCTATTAATGCATTATGTTTTTGTCTTTTCGAATAATCAATTTTAAATTTTTTACATAAAGAATCCAAATTAATAGCAGACCCTGGAAATTTTTCCCTAGCCAATTCCAAGGTATCAATAACTCTGTTTTTTTTTATTGTATCTCTATCAATTATCGTTAATTCATTGTTCAGATGTGAAAGGTCAAAATCTGCATTATGAATAATTAATTTTTTATCATTTATGAATTCTAAAAAGTCCTCAGCGATTTCTGAAAATTTTTTTTTTTTTAATAAGAATTCATCCGAATAACCATGAATTTTAAATGCATCCTCGGAGACCTTTCTTTCCGGATTCAACAAACAATGAAAAAATCTTTTAGTTGGGATTTGATTCTCAAGCTCCAAACAGCCTATTTCAACTATTCTGTGACCATCTTTTACTGAGAGTCCAGTGGTTTCTGTATCTAACACAATTTCAAACATTTTATAAAATTTTTTCTAAAACTTGTTTAACATTTTTTTTAATAGAATTATTCTTAAAATTATTTTTTATCACAAAACTCGATTGCCGTTTTTTAAATTCTATAGGAAGTTGAAGTCCTTTAAATTTTTTTAATATTTTCGAATTAAAATTTAGTTTATTTCTTAATCTTTTATCAATTTCTTTTTTTTTGGCATCTATAAAAATTAAAATATCGTCCTTTTTATTAATTTTATTTTCCATTAACAATGGAATATCCAAAACAATAATTTTTTTACTTTTATTTTTTTTAATAAAATTATTCATTCTAGATTGAATCTCTGGATGAACAATTTTAACAATTTTTTTTAGATTATATTCGCCCTCCATAATAGCCTCAAAAAGCTCACTTTTTTTAACAGGAAAAGAAGTTATATAATTAGGAAGTGCTTTTTTAAGTTTGCTATAACATTTTCTACTTTTTCTATATAATTTAGCAACCTCGGCGTCAGCATTAAAAACTGGATAACCAAATTGTTTTGCTACATAACTTTTTCCAGAACCAATATCTCCAACAACCGCAAGTCTAATCATCAATCTAATAATCTATTATCAATTTTTGGTAAAATATTATGCCAAATTCTAAATGCTAATTGAGCTTGGTAAATAAACATCATTTTACCGTTTTCAATTTGATTACCAAACTGCTTTGCCTTTGAGAGAAATTTTGTTTTACTTGGATTATAAATAATATCATAAAACAATTTGTTTGTTCCAATATCAGCATAGTTTAATATTATCTGATCATCATTTTTCAAACCTAAACTTGTAGCATTTATTATCATATTAAAATCAGGAGTTTCTCCCCAATCTACAATCTCTAAATCCTTGTATTTTTTTTTTAAATCATCGGCTTTTTCTTTGGTCCTGTTGCTTAAAATAATTTTGGCTGCTCCTAACCTTTTTAAGGCTAGAATAATTGAAGGAGCCACTCCTCCAGCTCCCAAAATGAATACATTCTTATTTTTTAAATCATAATTAATATATTTTAAACCTTTCTCAAATCCGCCAATATCAGTGTTATCTCCAACAACTTTATTATCTTTTTTAAAAATCGTATTAACCGATTGAGCTTCCTTCGCAAGCGCTGTTAGTTGATCAAGAAAGGGTATGACGGATTTTTTAAAAGGGATGGTTACATTCATTCCATCCAATTTCCCTCTTTTAACTTCTCCTATAATTTCTTCGATGTCACTTTCATTAAGCTGCTTTTTGTCATAAGTGGCGTTTATTTTGTTTTCCTTGATCCAATGGTTGTGCAATTTGGGAGACAAAGAATGCTCAATTGGATTTCCTATAACTAAATATTTTTTCATTTTATTGTATTTAAATATTCCTTTATTTGTTTGATTGGCAAACCCATAATAGAGTCTTCGTCTCCTTCTATTTTTAAAAATAAAGATCTGCCCTCTGCTTCGATTTGGTAAACTCCATAAGCATATAATTCTTTATCCCTTATCCTTGCTAAATATAATTTAATTTCATCTGGATTAAGCTGTTTCATTGTCAAAGTTGAGGCGTCGGTTGAGTTCCAAATCATAGACCCATTTTTAGATATACAAACAGAGCTGATTAATTGGTGTTCTTGACCATTTAATTTTCGAAGTGTATAAAAAGCTTCTGCTCTATTTATGGGTTTTGAAATAAGTTCTCCATTTAAATCTATAACGCTATCTGCGCCTAATACGAGTTCACCGTGTTTTTTTTCACTAATTTTGTTTGCTTTTAATTTTGCCAAATTTTTAGAAATTAGCTCCGGTGTAGCGCTTGCTTCTAAAAGCGACTCTTTTATCTGGCCTTCATTTATTTTTGCTGGAATGACCTCGCATTTTATCCCATGAATTTCTAATATTTTTTTTCTTATTTCGCTTCTTGATGCCAAAATTATATTTTTTATCATCGGGAGTGAATAATATCATAAATTTTTATTATTGAAGCTGCACTTTCCTCCACCGATTTTCTTGTAACGTCTATAATCGGCCAGTTATTTTTTTTAAAAATATTTTTTGACATTTCAACTTCTAACCTAATTTTTTCCATATCTGTATATGAGCTTGATTTTTTTTCACTCAAAAAGTCCATTCTATTTTTCCTTACATCTAACAGCCTTGATGGTTCTGCTATTAATCCTACTACACATAGAATTTTAGAATTTTTTGTTAATTTGCTGGGAATGGAATTTTCATTTATTATTGGTATGTTGCAAGTTTTATATCCTCTGTTTGCCAAATAAATTGATATTGGTGTCTTGCTTGTTCTGCTTATTCCTAGAAGCACGACATCTGATTTTTCTATATCATTTATTATCTTTCCGTCATCATGGCCCATTGTAAATTGGATTGCTTCGATCCTTTTATAATAATCTTCATCGAGCACATGTTGCCCACTGGGTATGTGCGAGGCCTCTTGATGTAATAGCTTTGAAAACCTTAATATCAAATCACCCAATACCCCAAAACAAGGTATGTTTTCTTCTTTGCTTTTTGCTACTAAAAACTTAGCTAATTGGGTATCAACAATAGTATATAAAATAATAGAATCTTTTTTTTTTTTACAAATATCCAATATTTTTATTATTTGATTTTCTGTTCTTGTAAATGCATATTGATGAGATATATGCTTAAAATTTGTAAATTGAGCTTGTAAAGCTAAAAAAATTCTATCTAACGTCTCTCCAGTTGAATCCGAAATAAGATAAACTTCGTATATTTTGTTCATTTATAAACTGTTGATAAATTTATTAATTGTTAACTTTATTTAATATTTTTTTATATTTTCAATTTTATTAAAACTTATTAATAACAATTAACATATAATCATAGATGAAAAATTAAATATAAATAATGTTAATTATGAGAATATTTAAATATTTTATTAAAATCAAAGATAGTTTTAAATTTTATTTTGTTAATAAATATTGAAAAAACTGTGTAAAATAATTAATTAAGGTTACTAACATACTATAATACTAATTATATCTATATATTATTTATATTTTACTTATGAGAATATTAAATAACTGTTTAGAAAATAAAAAATACACGAGTGTCCCCATTTGGTTTATGAGACAAGCGGGAAGATATCTAAAAGAGTTTAGAGATATTAAAAAAAACAATCCTGATTTTATTAATCTTTGTTTAAATGAAAAACTAGTAAATAAAATAAGTCTGCAACCAATTAAAAAATTTGATTTGGATGCCGTAATATTATTTTCTGATATTTTAATTGTTCCTTACGGCCTAGGTCAAAAAGTTACATTTAAAAAAAATATAGGGCCAGTTCTTGGAGATCTTAATTTGAATTTAATTCTTAATGTTAAAGAAAGTGATTTTATAAATCGCATTAATCCGGTCTACAAAAGTTTAAATCTTTTAAAAAATAATATGGATTATAAAAATAAAAGCCTAATAGGTTTTGCCGGCGCTCCTTGGACATTGCTTCTTTACATGATTCATAAACGGTCTCCCAAAAAAAATTTTAATAAAAATAAAATTTTAAATGATAAAAATTTATTAAATAATCTAATTTTAAAATTAGAAAACATTATATGTTTACATATTGATAAACAAATAGAGGCGGGAGCAAATGTTATACAACTTTTTGATTCCTGGGCAGGCTTATTATCAAAGGATGATCTATACAAATATTGTTATTCTCCGACTCTAAAAATTGTTAATTATATTAAAAAAAGAGGCATACCGATTATTTGTTTTCCCAGGGGCATAAAAAAAGAAGACTATAAGGAATTTTGTTCAATTGTTAGGCCAAACGCAATTAGTATTGATTATGAAATTGATCCCGAATGGATAAAAAACAAAGTTAATAATTTGCCCATCCAAGGAGGACTGAATCCTAAAATTTTATTAACCAGCAAAAAAAATATAAAAAAAAACGTTGATCATTACCTGAATGTTTTTTCCGGATATCCTTATATATTTAATTTAGGTCACGGCGTTCTACCAGAAACCGATCCGAACATGGTAAAGTATATAATTGATATTATCAGAAAAAAAAAGCCTAATGAAAAAAGCTGTAATACTATTTAATCTAGGGGGGCCCGATAAACCAGAAAGCGTCGAACCATTTCTTTTTAATTTATTTAACGATCCTGCAATAATTAATGTTCCTTCTATTTTTAGGCACCTATTAGCAAAATTTATTTCTAAAAAAAGAGCTCCGATTGCAAAAAATATATACAAAGAAATTGGAAACAAATCTCCAATTCTTGAACTGACACTAGGTCAGGCAAAAAGTTTAGAAAACAACCTTTCAAAAAAAGGTGATTATAAGTGTTTCGTCGTAATGAGATGCTGGCATCCACGGGCCTCAAATGTAATTAAAAAAGTTAGAGAATATAATCCTGAAGAGATAATACTTTTGCCTCTTTATCCTCAATATTCAGCCTCAACTTCGGGGTCCTCTATTAATGAATGGTGCGACTTATGTAAAAAAGAAAATTATCATGTTAAAACAAAAACTATTTGTTGTTATCCCACAGAAAATAATTTTATAACTTCACACATTTCGCTTATTAATAAAACTCTAAAAGTAATAGAAGATAATAATTTTAAGTTGATTTTCTCTGCTCACGGCCTGCCGAAGAGTAAAATAAAAAAAGGAGATCCTTACCAATGGCAAGTTGGAGAAACTGTTAAAAAAATAATGTCTCATTTAGAGAATAAAAATTTAAATTATGTAATAAGTTATCAAAGTCGCGTAGGCTTCCTGAAATGGATTGGTCCACCCACGGATGAAGTAATTATTAAATATTCCAAAGAAAAAAAAGGTATCGTTATAGTACCCATAGCCTTTGTTTCAGAACATTCGGAAACATTAGTAGAATTAGATATAGAATATAAAAAATTAGCTGAAAAAAATGGTTGTAGTTTTTATAAAAGAGTACCAGCGCTAGGAACAGAAGAAAATTTTATTAAAGGGCTTACAGAACTAGTTTTAACACAAGAAACAAGGGGCAATTTTATTTCATCATCAATGTGTCCTAATAAATATGTAAAATGTCCTTGTTTAGAATTATGAAAAAATTTATTTTGAAAAAATGAACACTTATTTATTATTCAAATCAATTCATCTAATAGCTGTTATTTCTTGGATGGCAGGACTTTTATATTTACCAAGAATTTTCGTTTATCATAGCGAAGCTATTACTAATAATAAATCAGAAGATGTGATGTTTACTTTCAAGATTATGGAGAGGAGACTTTTTATTTATATTATGAATCCTGCGATGGTTGCATCTTGGATTTTCGGTAGCTTACTGATTTATACTACTAGTATAGATAATTTAAGCTCTCTTTGGTTGCAGCTAAAGTTGCTTTTTGTGGTCATTTTAACCATTTATCATTTCTTTTTATTTAATTGTTTAAGAAAATTTGCTGAAAACAACAACGCATATTCGACTAAATTTTATAGAATAATCAACGAATTACCCACCGTTTTGTTGATTTTAATCATTTTTGTAATAGTTTATAAACCATTGTAGACTTGAAATATTGTAAAATAGTAACTATATTTATTTTATCACGTCTCCAAGATAATCAATAAAATAATGAATATCCAAGAACTTAAAAATACCAGCTCCGAAGAGCTTATAGCTAAAGCCGAAAAACTTGAAATAGAAAATCCCAGCACATTAAGAAAACAGGAAATTTTATTTGCGATATTAAAAAAACTTGCTGACAATAAAGAAGAAATTACTGCAGGAGGTGTTTTGGAGGTTTTACAAGATGGTTTCGGTTTTTTGCGGGCAATCGAGTCAAACTATTTGCCTGGCCCAGATGACATTTATGTCAGCCCGAGCCAAATAAGAAGGTTTGGACTAAGAACCGGCGATTCCGTAGAGGGCCAGGTAAGATCTCCAAAAAATGGAGAAAGATACTTCGCATTGTTAAAGGTTGAACAAATAAATTTTGAAAGTCCAGAAAAAGGAAAAAATAAAATTGCATTTGATAATTTAACGCCCCTTTATCCAGATAAACAATTAAAAATGGAAATTGAAAAAACAGAAACTGAAAAAAATCTAGATTTAACCCAAAGAATTATTGACCTAATTGCCCCCATCGGCAAAGGACAGAGGTCTTTAATAATTTCTCCACCAAAAGCGGGAAAAACAATAATGCTTCAAAATATTGCTCATTCAATATCTGCCAATTACCCAGAATGTTATCTTATGGTTTTATTAATTGATGAACGTCCTGAAGAAGTTACAGATATGCAAAGAACTGTAAAAGGAGAAGTGGTCAGCTCTACATTTGATGAACCAGCATCAAGACATGTTGCTGTTGCTGAAATGGTTATTGAAAAAGCCAAGAGATTAGTGGAACATAAAAAAGATGTGATAATCCTTTTGGATTCCATTACAAGACTTGGTAGAGCATATAACGCCGTAGTTCCCAGCTCTGGTAAAGTTTTGACGGGAGGTGTGGACGCAAATGCACTTCAAAGACCAAAAAGATTTTTTGGTGCCGCAAGAAATGTGGAAGAAGGAGGATCGCTTACCATAATCTCCACAGCTTTAATAGATACTGGCAGCAGAATGGACGAAGTAATTTTTGAAGAATTCAAAGGAACGGGTAACAGCGAAGTAATTATGGACAGAAAAGTTCATGACAAAAGAATTTATCCGGCAGTTGACATCACGAAATCTGGAACAAGAAGAGAAGAACTTATTTTTGCAAAAGATGATCTTCAAAAGATGAATGTTTTAAGAAGAATAATTAGTTCAATGGGAACACTGGATGCTATAGAGTTTTTAATTTCCAAATTAAAAGCTACAAAAAGTAATGCAGAGTTTTTTGGTTCAATGAATAAACCTGCTTAAAAAGCAAAATATTACCAAATAAATATATAATAAGTTTTGTTAAGATATTATAATTTTTATAATTAATGAAAAAACTTATTTGGAATACGCAAAAAAATTCCAATTCATTTTGGGGTGAATATCACTATAATGCTTCCCATAATTGGATATTTTATCTACTTGAAAAAATAAAATATGAAATTTTGGAAGATTTAAATCAAATAAAAAAATCTGATGAAATAATAATTATTGATTCTGAATTAAATAGTAAAACTAGTTTTTATTATGATTTATCAAACAAATGTTCAAAAATTTTTTTGATTCATTTAGGTGACGAAGGAGGAAAGGAAAAAACAGACTTTATATACGAATGCTGTTCCCATGTATGGAGAACTTTTTGTTTAGGATATTTTTTTAATAACAATAAAGTAACCTGTATACCAATTGGTTATAAAAGCGGACTTACTGCTAATAAGAAAGAAATTTTAGAAAAAAAATATTTATGGTCCTTTATTGGCACTCCTCATGCATCGAGTCGTTATGATTTGATTTTTCAAAATAAAAAAATCGAACCAAATTATATAAAATTTACTTCCAAATTTAATTCCAAAGATTCATTAAAAATCAATGAATATTCAGATGTAATAAACGATTCTAAATTTTTACTATGTCCTAATGGATATTTTCATCCCGAAACCTACAGATTATACGAAGTTCTAGAGTGTGGAAGCATCCCAATTGTCGAAAATCTTTATGATTATTATGATAGGCTTTTTCCCAATAATCCATTATTAAAAATAAAATTTTGGAAAGAAGTAAGAGAAATAATTCTTTCCATGAATGATAATAAAAAAAAATTAATTGAACAATCAAGTATTTGTAATAATTGGTGGCTTAATATAAAAAAAAAATATCAAGAAAATTTTAAATTAGTAATTAATGATGGATAAAAAAAAATTTGAAGAAATTAATAATTATTTAAATGTTGCTGATAAAAATTTGGCAAGAAAAGAATTAATAGCCATTTCCCAAACATATCAACATGATCCAGATTATCTTTATCTAAGAGCCAAATTATTGAAATTTGATCAAAATATATATATG
>Ga0187827_10008808_pt1 | contig 10836 bp, 9 predicted proteins | sample ETNtaG_39_FD_167969 | JGI IMG/M metagenome (GOLD analysis project Ga0187827, IMG submission 167969) | Marine microbial and viral communities from oxygen minimum zone, Eastern Pacific Ocean - ETNP2014_SV_150_PacBio MetaG (Illumina Assembly) | ecosystem: Environmental > Aquatic > Marine > Hypoxic... | reverse complement strand
CATTCAACATTGACTGGATCGGTAACATCGATGTCTGAATTGACAATAGTCACCTGTTTCATTGAAGGATGTCCGTCGAAAGCTGCCCGGATTGCCCTCACTGCATCGCCTTCACTACTTGGTTCGATAGCAACCACCGCCGACAACCACCCGCAGCCACCTTCGCTTAGAAACACATCAACACATTCTGTTACTTGGTTTACAGCATCCTTGATTGCCGGCGCTCTCGGCAACCCCATGATATTCCTGTGTTCTGCGAAACCTGGAATCAAAACATGCATGATTGGATTCTTGGCATGATGTATGGAATCAACAACGATGACAGGCTCGGACCTTACTCCATCAACCGTTCCTGTAATGTCTACATAAGGCCCCTCATCAGCATCTTCAGCCGTCAATCTAGCCTGCATGATGTATTCTGCATCAGCAGGTGCCATGATGCCGTTATCGAGAATCACCACTGGAAGGGGTTCTCCATTCAAACGACGATGCAATGCTGAGGCCACAGTCAATTCATCGAGATCATGGTTGAACGACATGGCAGCGGCAAGTAATACTGATGCATCGGGTGCATTGACAATGGCTATTGGGATTTCATCTCCATTGATTCGTGCCTTGTCGAGCATTGTCCTCAGATGCCGTGGAACCAATCTGGCTGCAAGTCTATCCTTGCCGATGATCAATTGGCGATGGAATGAGACATTACGAACCCCTTCATATTGAGCGATGATGATGCTTGCAGACATATAGCGCCCAGCATCTTCAGGATGATGCCAAGGGATTGGCAGGTTCTCAAGCACCACCTCCATCTCACATTCCAAGGCACGTGAACTCTTGACTGTTAGTGGCTCTTCGACCTCCAACATCGATTCAAGCATGATGTCAATCAATTCTGAAGGTTCGATATTGTAGGATTCACATAGCAATGAACGCTCCAATAGGTTCAGTGCCGCTCTGTGTCCGGGAGCCTCAATGATGTCATCAAACACTAATGGCTGGTTACCAGACTCTTGCGAAGCTCTCAGAATGCCGTGAATACACGAGGTGGGCCTATCAACTGTGACCGCCTTGGCCAAGAGGTCTCTGAAGCCCATACAGGGGCGAGGAACGAGTCCCCATTGAACATTGCGTGAGTTCGAATGAAATAGTCTCTCTGTACCTCACTGGAGGTCTGCCTCTCCGTCATTGTCAAATAGGGGAGGCAAGTCGGCGACCTGCTTAAAACGAGGTGTATGCTTGGGTCGAGGGTTGTTTGCAGGTAGAAAGATGGCGAGTGATCGTCAGAAGTTCCGCTGGTCAGACCGCCGATACAAGAAGCGTATGCTCAAATCCAGAGAGAAGCACGACCCTCTACGTGGATCGACTCAGGCTCGTGGAATTGTAATCGAGAAGGTCGGTATTGAAGCTAAGCAACCGAATTCTGGAATCCGCAAGGCTGTCAAGATTTCATTGATCAAGAGTGGTAACAAGTTGACCGCTTTCGCTCCTGGTGATGGAGCGATCAATTTCATTGATGAGCACGATGAAGTCATGGTAGAAGGTATCGGAGGACGTATGGGTCGTTCGTATGGAGATATTCCAGGTGTCCGGTACAAAGTCATCAAAGTCAATGGAGTCAGTCTCGATGAGATGGTACGTGGACGAAAGGAGAAGCCAGTTCGCTGAGGTGTTCACATGTCTGATGAAGATGAGTCTGCTGTCCCTGTAGAGGATGAGCCTGTGGTCGAAGAACCAGAGGTTGCAGAAGCACCTGCTCCTGACGAGACTCCTGAAGTATCTGAAGAAGAGGAATCTCCCGAGGTGCCAGAGCCAGTAGTGGTTGATGAGCGGCCAATAGCGGGTATCGGCACATTGGTTTTCGGCAAGTGGGATGCATCTGAAGTAGTCTGCAGAGATCCTGGTCTAGCACCTTATGTCAATCTCAAGACTGTTGGAACCCCTCATACAGGCGGAAGGCATGCAAATTCCTGGTTCGGCAAGACAAAATTATCGGTCGTAGAACGCTTCATCAATAATCTGATGCGTTCTGGAAAATACACTGGCAAGAAGATGGGCGCTATCAAGGCGTTTGAGGATGCACTTGACAGTATTGCAGAAAGAAGTGGTGCTAACCCTCTACAGACTTTCGTAGATGCTATCTGTAATGGCGCACCCATGGAAGAGATTACACGAATCAAGTTCGGAGCAGTCAGTCAGCCTAAGGCTGTTGATTCCGCCCCAATGCGTCGACTGGATGTTGCCCTCCGAAATTTAGCAAAGGGAGCACAGTCAGGGACACACAAATCCAAGCGTACCTTGAAGCAATGTATCATCAACGAGATCGTCAAGGCTTCTGAGGGAGATGTCACTTCCTTTGCCGTCTCGAAGAGAGAAGAGTTAGAGCGCATCGCTGCCTCGGCCCGATGAGTAAACCACCTCTTCAGACATCTTTCCATACCCTACGGGTATGGATGGCTTCATTAACGAGGTTCCGGTGGCCGTGGCCATCCTGAGGTGAACCAATGGGTCGAAAAGAAGACAACATCAAGAGAGCAACAGAGGTCATGCATATACTGCCTCAGATCAGGAATCTATGTATCGCGGCGCATATCGACCATGGTAAGACTACCCTTTCTGACAATTTGATTGCTGGAGCAGGGATGATGTCAGAGGACCTTGCTGGGAAGAGTAGAGTGCTTGATTTTGATGAGCAGGAAAGCGCTCGCGGTATCACCATCAATGCAGCAAGCGCTTCAATGGTCCACAGTGTTGAAGGAGAAGATTATCTAATCAATCTCATCGATACTCCTGGGCACGTTGATTTTGGCGGAGACGTCACTAGAGCAATGAGGGCTGTTGATGGCTGTTTTATTCTCGCTTGTGCTGTAGAGGGACCCATGCCTCAGACTGAGACTGTGGTCCGCCAAGCATTGAAGGAGAAGGTGAAGCCAGTGTTGTTCATCAACAAGGTTGACCGCCTCATCAATGAATTGCAGGTCACTCCTGAAGACATGATGGAGAGATTCAAAATCACCATTACCAAGGTCAACAAACTAATTCGCCAATTCGCACCCGAAGAGAAGCGTAAGGAATGGCTTGTGAGTGTTGCAGATGGCACAGTCGCCTTTGGTTCTGCATATCACAACTGGGGAATTACAGTACCATACATGCAGAAGTCTGGTATTTCGTTCACTGATATCTTTGAGCATTGCCACAATGAACAGCAGCGCGAATTGTCCAAGAAAGCACCAGTTCACGAAGTTCTGTTAGATATGGCAGTTTCCAAACTTCCAGGACCTGTTGAAGCTCAGAGATACCGTATTCCTAACATTTGGAATGGAGATATCGATACTCCAGTGGGTAAGGCGATGATGGAATGTGATCCAGAAGGAGAATTGGCGATGATGATCACCAAGATTTGGATGGACCCCCATGCTGGCGAGGTTGCAGTAGGTAGAATCTACTCTGGAATCATCAATCAGGGAGAGAGTGTATGGGCACTAGGAGCCAGTAAGGCCGAAAGAGTTCAGCAAGTCAGTATGATGGTTGGCGGTGACCGAATCTCAGTACCCTCGGTAGTCGCAGGTAATATTGCTGCGTTGACTGGAATCCGTTCCGCAGCAGCTGGTGTAACAATCTCACGAGACAAGGACTTCACACCTTTCGAGGCTATTCGTCACTATTCAGAACCTGTAGTTACTGTTGCCGTCGAGCCGAAGTCGATGAAAGACCTTCCCAAATTCATTGACGCTTTGCGTTCTCTAGCAAAGGCAGATGCCAGTCTGATTGTCACCACCAATCAAGAAACAGGTGAAGCATTGCTGGCCGGAATGGGTGAGTTGCATCTTGAGATCACCACGTACAGAATTGAAGAGGAACAAGGAATCAAGGTCAAAGTAAGTGAGCCAATCGTTGTTTACCGGGAATCAGTTGAGTCCCACAACAAAGGACACGCATTTGAAGGAAAATCCCCAAACCGCCACAACAGGTTCTACGTAGAGGTTGAGAAACTTCCCATTGAAGTCATCCAAGCACTGAGAGAGGGGCATTTTGGCGACGGGAACGTTCGAAATAAAGATTCCAAGGAAGTAGGAAACAAGTTCGGAGAATTTGAAGGGATGGATCGAGATTTGATGCGTAAGATATACGCCATCAATGGAACCAATGTCTTAGTTAATGATACAAAAGGAATTCAGAACCTCCACGAAACTAGGGAATTGATCATCGAGGCATTCAATGCTGTCTGCAAGAGAGGACCTATTGCTGAAGAACCAATGATGGGGATGTTTATTCGTCTGGTCGATGCAAAGTTGCACGAGGATGCTATTCATCGCGGCCCTGCCCAGACTATCCCAGCCGTACGTAATTCAATCAAGGGCGCATGCCTGAGAGCTCGTCCAGTAATTATGGAACCTATGCAGAAGATGTTCGTTAGTGTTCCGAATGACTGGTTGGGTGGAGTATCCAGAGAGATATCCAACCGTCGCGGTGTGATTGAAGATATGCCTGCAGATGGAGAGGTCACTACAGTGGTTGGAACGGTTCCGGTTGCTGAAACCTTTGGCTTCTCAAACGACATTCGCGCTGCCAGCCAAGGCCGTGCCATTTGGAACAGTGAGAACTGTGGCTTCGATATTCTACCTCCACAATTGTTCGAGAAGACCGTAGGAAAGATTCGTCAGAGAAAGGGTCTCAAAGCTGATGTGCCCACTGAAGAGTATTACACTGATTGATCTGAGGCTCTGCCCATTTCATGAAATTCTCTTGACTTGCCAGTCAGTGAGTTCTCTAAGAGCAGTCAACTCCACCCAGAATGGTAATTCATCCAGAGCAGCATGGGCTGCTTGATGATGAGTAGCGGCCATTTCTCTAGCGTGATCAATCGAGCCACATCTCTTTAGAATAGATATCGCAGTATCGATATCATCCTGTGATGCAGTATCCCCATTGCCAAGAATGGAAGTAAGTGTCTCCGCATCCTCACCTCCTTGTTCAAGAGTATGCAGTACCATCAAAGTCCTCTTTCCTTGAGCGATATCGCTACCCTTTGGTTTGCCTAATGTCTCACCATCACTCAATATATCAATTAAATCATCCATCAGTTGGAAGCACATTCCCATCTCCCGTCCCCATCTAGAACATATGTCAATGATTTCTTGGCTGGAATCAGTTAGTAAGGCTCCTAATTCAGCAGCGATTTTGAACATGATAGCTGTCTTTCCTTCAATCATCCGCAGATATTCCTTGGTGCCGACATTCTCTTCATTCTCAAAAGCGATGTCGAGTTGCTGACCCTCGGAAACACTTCTTACCATTCCAGAGATGGAGCGAACTACGTGCTCTAGATGAAGTGCACTAATGCCATCCATCTCACCCGGATCTCCTACAAGAATCTCAAAACCTATCGCCAACATCGCATCACCTGCATTGATGGCGGTTGGCATATCATACTCCACATGTACTGATGGTCTACCTCGTCTGATGTCATCATCATCCATGATATCATCATGTACCAAAGTGAAATTATGAATAATCTCTAGAGCAGCCCCCGCTAGTTCATGATCTGAATAATTACTCCGGCCAGGCTCCAGTGCTTCACCGACAAGCCGAGGTAGAGTTGCTCGGACACGCTTTCCCCCACCTTCCAATAGGTGTATCATGGCTTGACGCAAACGGTCAACGCCACTCTTGGACAGAGCGCCCATGATTATTGCCTCAACCTTTGGTCTACACCTAGAAATGGCTCCATCCAGATTTTCAGGTTCAGATTTCTCAAACTCTCCCAGATCTAATCTTCCAAAACAATGTATCTTGCCGTCGTCAACGACAGTGTCTAGATCATTCCACCACTCGTTGAGTAAATTGTCAACAATCAGTTTGAACCATGGAGCAATGATTCGAGATTCATCATTCTGTGCTTCTTGTTCGGCGGTATGAAAAGATGTAAGGAACTCTTCAAACTCCTCTCTGCTGAACCAACGTAACTCTTCAATTTCGTTAGGGTTCGGGTTACAAATGATATCCTTGCGCAAAATGAGAATATGGTCCAGTTCTTTCTCCACCCATTCATCATCACTTCGCGACCAATACAACATCCGAGACGCAGGAGTGAAGTCTTCCGCCCTTAGTGTTGAAGGATCCACTCCCAATTCTTGTTCCATCTTCCTGATAGCAGCGTTGATGGAACCTGAAAAACCATCTCTCTCCATTTCGTTATCCAATGGATGAGAACAACAGGAATTAGCCCACACGCCTGGGAATGTGATCTTGTCGGAAGATCTCTTCTGAAGCAATATTCTGTCTTTTGAATCAAAAACCAATACAGAAAAGGCACGATGAAGAGCCCCTGTGCCATGATGTGCAGCAAGTTTGGTTTGCCCCCCAACTCTGTTATCGAGTTCATCAACCTGTATGACTACCTCTTCCATCATCGATGATTGGGTCGAATCATGACCTTCCAATGGGCGGGGCTCGGTTGAATCCCAATCTGCCATGACTATACCCATCATTCGCAAGTGTACTCAGCATAAAACATGGTCCATCAACCGAATACTCTCATACGATGACATTAGTTCCAATCGTATCTTTCTTTAACAAGGCATCAACCATTCGCTCTGGATGTGCACCATTGATCATCCACACATCTATTCCGGCCGCTGCCATTCTTTTAGCACATGTAATTTTGAGAGCAATGCCCCCAGTGACATCAATATTGGAATCATGAGAGGATATGAAATCACTTTCTGAATCAATAACTCGAAGGAGAGTGCTTTGTTGTTCTGAATCGGGGGGTGTAGTCATTATTCCATCAACTCCAAACAACGCGAAAATTGCTTTTGAAACCCCCTCGATTGTTGCCAACCTCTCCATAAGGTGATCTCCAGACAATATTCCGAAACACTGCGGCTCATCACAGTCATTGACATCACCAAAGGTGACAGGGATGATTCCATCATCGGAATCAAAGCGCTCCAATGAACCGACAAGCCCCTGCCCCGTACCTCTCGACCATGTATGTGGTGGATGCGACGATACTTTTAGTCCAGCATTGATGAGTGCCTTGCATACATGCGAATTGAGTTCAAGCATCTCTCTTCTTACCATTTCGACTGCATCACTCTGTCCATCAATATTCTCATCTAAGCCCGAACTCAACGAATATTGCTTTGCTCTAAGGTGCCCAAATCCGCCAGCTCCATGGACAATAATTGGCCGCCATCCCATGTCCACGATGTTGGCGATGCTTTCGGCACAGGCATTGAGAATATCTAGGCGAACCTTGCAAAGTTCTTCCTTGAAGGTGATTAATCCACCCCCGAGTTTAATCAGAACTCGTCTCCCATTCATGTACTGCCCAAGGGATTGTTCCTCAAAGTCATTCGCCGGTGGTCTGAAGACCAAATCCCTGTTGGAGTGCACATGGAACATCCTACGGTGGATGAGTTCCAACGCCATCTCCAGACTGAATTGGAGAAGACTGAGGAAATCAATGACTCTGTTGAGCGTGAGCGCCGACGTATACAGATTGAATCTGCCATCCAAGAGGCGATTGCCTTCAAATATCGGTGGAATGAATTGAAAGAGGCGGGAGAAGATCCTGTTGAATTGGAGAAGGCCGTGAGGCTGATTGCCACTTCTGACGCCATTCAGAGAAAATCTGCGCAAGGGGGCGCCAATGAATGTGCATTCTGTGAAGAACCATTAGATGGCGACATGGAATTCTGCGTATCATGTGGAAAATTCCAATGATCATTCCTCTTCCCATATAGCGACGATTTCAGTAATCATCTGGTCGTCTTCGGGTAGTGCTTCCACATAATCACTTGGAATATCCTCGCAAAGATATACTGTAGTTCCTGCACGATATATTGTATTTCCATCGGCAATCGCTCGCACGGTATCAATCTCCAGTATTCTTGGTCGATTAATACGCACATGTCCAGCCTCCATTGCATTCGCAATGGTCTTTGAGAGGTGGACATGTTGCCGATCAGCAGCCTTGATTCCAAGTTCGAGATGATTCTCGAGATCCTCATCTGAGCATGGATAATAGAGAGCATCTGGGATGTCGTCGGTTGGAAGGTCGAGTTCAATCTCCACGCTGTGGCCATATGTCGCCCTAACCATTTCTCCCTCCACCTGATATCTGCCTTTGGCTTCTGCAGAAGCTATTGCTTCGAAATGCCAAGGACGCAACCAATGGTAGTAATGCCTTGCTTCTTTGAATGCATCACACAATGCATTGCAACTAACCCAGCCGTTGATATCCATCTGAATATTGAACTTCTCGGGAAAATGTCGCAGCACTCCAGCCATCAAACGACCAATTCCATTTTTCTCTCTTTCACTCATGATGAATTTTCCTTCTTCGTTGCATACTGGGCAATTCTGCCCCTCATAGTATCCGTGCGCTCTGCATTGACGTAGCATATGAATCGAAGCCGCCCACCGGACTTCCGTTCATAACCTGAACGGTTTGGATGACCGTGACGTTGAACAGTGCATACCTGCTGGAATGCTCATGTCCGCAGTCATCATCGGGTATGCGCGCTCACCATTCCACCGCTCTCACAAGGGCGCACTCGCAGCAATCCGACCCGAAGATATAGCCTCGCAGGTGATTGAACAGACGATTGTGCAGAGTGGAGTGGCAATTGAAGATATTGAGGATTTAATGCTTGGTTGTGCATATCCTGAGGGTGTTCAGGGTTTGAATCTAGGGAGGATAGTCACATTTCTCAGTGGGCTGCCCTCCAGTATCCCAGGAGTCACTACCAACCGCTTGTGCGGCTCATCGATGCAATCCATTCACGATGCTGCAGGTGCCATCGCTATTGGCTCTGGTGAGGTATTTCTCTGCGGAGGTGTAGAATCGATGTCTCTTGTCAAGCGTGGCGGTTGGAAGAGAGATTTGCATCCAATCATTGAATCTGAACATCCTGATGCCTACATCAACATGGGGCTGACAGCAGAAAATCTTGCACATTCACATTCCATTGCTCGACCTAGACAGGAGGCCTTTGCCCTCAGAAGCCATCAGAAGGCAGCATTCGCAGTGGATTGCGGATATTTTGATAGTGAATTAATCAGTATCTCTGGCAATGGAGTTACTATTTCTACTGATGGCTGTATTCGTGCTGATACCACTTTAGAAAGGATGGCTTCTCTCCCGCCTGCTTTCTTGGAAGATGGTTCAGTAACTGCAGCCACATCATCTCCATTGACTGATGGTTCTGCATTTACAGTCGTCTGTTCTGAAGAATATGCCGAGAGCAGAGGAATTAGGCCAATGGCTAGAATCCTTTCCACCGCTGTTGCCGGAGTACCCCCAGAGATCATGGGTATTGGGCCAGTGCCTGCAACGATCAAGGCCCTTGACAGAGCAGGATTGGGGTTGGATGATATCAATGTCATTGAGCTCAATGAGGCTTTCTCAGCACAATCATTGGCTGTGATTGAGGAATTGGACCTCTCCGACGAGGATGAACGGTTGAACATCGATGGTGGTGCATTGGCTATCGGACACCCTTTGGGCGCCAGTGGCGCTAGAATCACGGGCAAAGCAGCCTCTTTGTTAGACAGGGTTGGTGGTGATTATGCTTTGGCGAGCATGTGCATTGGTGGTGGAATGGGTATTTCCACCATTCTAGAGAAGATTTGAACTAATTCTCTGCAAACCTTCTTTGGCGTTGCCTATTCTCGCAATTGTATGGGAATGGGTATCAGGCGTGGTAGAAAGGCCGCTGGCGAGAACCTGAATGTGGATGAAGACGGAGATTGCCCACGTTGTAGAGGAGAGGCCGAATCTTCTTCACTGGAAGGTTTCTTGATATGTTCCAAATGTTCCTATGAGTGGAAAGATCCAGACCACGTCCAGACAAAAAGAGGCCCGCCCCCTAATCATCGTAGAGATGCTGAGTTGATTAGCGAATTCCAGCAAGAGTTGGCCAGTGGCCAGATGCGTGGCGTTCTGGGAATCGACAAAGACCTGTCAAAAGAGCAAGAAGCCAGCCTACAGCGTTTGGAGGATAAGTGGATGACTGGTCTACAAGGAACCTTCAATGTCGCTACTGATGAGCGGAAGCCGCTGATGATATCCTTTGATGATGATGATAATATTGGAAATACCGTTGTTGCCTCCATCACTTTGCTGAATAACGACTTCGATGGAGGAGAGGAGATCAGACTTGAATATCCTGGGCTTGGCACTGAATTCTATGGTTATGATGAGGATGATAGCAGAGGCTGGAGAAGAGGCAGGTCTATCGAGGGCACTGCAAGAAATATTGCTAGTATCATCAACAGGCTATCCAAGTATGTTCATGCCTCAAGTGAGGGCCCTGCTGTCCTTTTTGAGATGAAAGAATCACAGTTGAATGCTGCATCTCTTGTGATTTATGTCGATGACCCAGGCGGTCAAGATATCATTGCTGAGAAAGGCGGGGTATCCATGGATGCGCGAGATGTTAGAATCATCGAGGATTACCAAGCAGCGGTCGAGATAGTTCTTGAAGATGGTATCATCTCACCCAGTGAGGACCAGATGCTATGGGCCATGCGTGAACAACTGCGAATATCTGATGCAGATCATGTGCGAATCGTAATAGGAATTTTTGGTGATAGTGCAGTGAAAGAATGTACTGGTTGCGGCTCAATGGCAGACCTTCACCCCGAATATTCTGCATGGTACTGTTCTAATTGTCAGAATTGGATATGATATCAGTTGTGCATTTAACGTGGTATGCTTCATAAGTCGCCTTCAGGTCCGATTGTCCGAGGGAGTTGTATGGCTGGCGAAGTACTGTACATTGGAGTAGATCTTGGTACCTTCAGATCAGTGATGGTCTCTAGTGATAA
>Ga0187827_10008805_pt1 | contig 10840 bp, 10 predicted proteins | sample ETNtaG_39_FD_167969 | JGI IMG/M metagenome (GOLD analysis project Ga0187827, IMG submission 167969) | Marine microbial and viral communities from oxygen minimum zone, Eastern Pacific Ocean - ETNP2014_SV_150_PacBio MetaG (Illumina Assembly) | ecosystem: Environmental > Aquatic > Marine > Hypoxic... | reverse complement strand
ATAATCGTCCATCCGTCCATCCGTCCATCAGCAACGGGTTTCAGGGACACGGTCTCACCCGCTGTGAGGAACAGCAAATCCGCTATAAAATGCGTGCTTTGAGGGAAATAATTATATCCTTTTTAATTGGATTATGCACACGATTAGTTTAAATTGTTGCTCACCCCGGTTTCAATGGATGCGACCTCTCAAAGTCGGTGGTGGAATATGAGCCAGGTTGTTAAATATAAAGAACTTTGAGGACTTGCGAGCATCTAATCAAAGATTGGCTTCGGGCAGGTCAATTTGAGTTTGTCTGTGCGATAACCTATAATAAACAAAGGTTTTTCCAAAGTCTGTAGGACTGAGGGCACGATTATGCTGAGTTTTCCGGTCGGGTAAGATATTTGTAAAAGTATGACGTAGAGGATGTCCTGGATGACAGTTGTCGAAGAAAAATTTTCCAAAAAATTTGATGAGGCCGCCACTCAGCCGAAGCATCGCGGAGCATACGATAAAGACGATGCCGGGGATAAGGGCATGGCCTTGGTGCAAGCCAAGTTTAAGGACACCAAGGCATACTGGCTGGTCGACAGGATTGAGGACCGTGTGTACAGCGCGAAGTTTTTTGCCTACGGGGGAAAAGTTTCGGTCGCAATCGGCGAAACACTTTGTTCTATGGTCAAAGGCCTCACAGTGGATGAAGCCTGTTCTTTGAAAGGCGAAGATGTTGAAGCGCTACTAAGAGACGAGCCGGAGGTTCCAGCGGTTCCAGAGCCGAAGAAGAAGGCGTTTGCAAATGTCGAAGAGTTGTTGAAAATAGTTCAGCTGGAATATCCTGCCGCTAAAGCGGTTGCTGAAGCTAGCGCGTCAATAAACAAGGATGATGTGAAAACCGCGTCTTTCGCTGAACTGTCCATGGCGGAACAGGCCTGGCTGGGGTTGAGCAAGGAAGACCAGATCACACAAATCAACATGGTGCTTGATGAGAAGGTTCGTCCTGCTTTGATGGCCGATGGCGGTAACGTTCAGGTTCTCGATGTTGTTGAGGGTGAAAAAGTTATGATTAAATATCAGGGTGCGTGTGGCAATTGTGGGTCTTCTTTGGGGGCCACACTTTCGTTTATGGAACAAGCCCTGCGTAAAGATATTTATAATGAACTGATAGTAGTCCCTAATATGTAGCTTGCACATATAATAGGCAGAGTACGAAACCAAAGCAGATATTTTTCTAAACACTTCAATCCCCCTGTTAAGAAGGGCGTGAAAATATAATGGAATCTAAAGACAACTCAGTCACTGAAGCTCTTGATAATGATTACAAGTACGGGTTCGTCACTGATGTTGAGTCCGATACTTTCGCCAAAGGTCTCAATGAAGAAGTGGTCCGGGCCATCTCCAAGAAGAAGGGCGAGCCGGAATTCATGCTTAACTTCCGGCTCAAGGCTTACGAGAAATGGCTGACCATGAAAGAACCTGAATGGCCTAATGTTCAGTATCCGCCGATTGATTTTCAGGACATATCATACTACTCAGCGCCAAAACCGAAAAAAAAGCTCGAAAGTCTGGACGAGGTGGATCCTGAAATTCTCCACACTTTCGAGAAACTTGGAATTCCTCTGGAAGAGCAGAAGAAGCTGGCCAATGTTGCTGTCGATGCGGTTTTCGATAGTGTCAGCGTTGCGACCACGCACAAAAAGAAACTGATGGAAGTTGGTATTATTTTCTGTCCCATTTCCGAGGCGCTGATTGACTATCCGGAACTGGTCGAGGAGTATCTGGGAACGGTAGTGCCGGTGGGCGATAATTATTATGCGGCGCTCAACAGCGCGGTGTTTACAGACGGGTCGTTTGTCTATATTCCGCCTGACACTATTTCTCCGATGGAAATATCCACTTATTTCAGAATCAATACCGAGGAAACGGGGCAGTTTGAGCGCACGTTGATCATTTGCGCGGAGAATAGTTACGTCTCTTACCTCGAGGGTTGCACCGCGCCGCAGTTCGACACCAATCAGTTGCACGCCGCTGTGGTTGAACTGGTGACTTTGGACAACGCCGAAATTAAATACAGCACCGTGCAAAACTGGTATGCGGGCGATCCTGAAACGGGTAAAGGTGGAATTTATAATTTTGTGACCAAGCGCGGTAAGTGCCAGGGCGAAAAATCAAAAATTTCCTGGACACAGGTGGAAACGGGATCGGCCATCACATGGAAATATCCCAGTTGTCTCCTGCAAGGGGACGGCTCGGTTGGCGAATTTTATTCTGTTGCTCTGACCAATGGACATATGCAGGCAGATACCGGAACCAAGATGATGCACCTTGGCAAGGACACGCGATCCAGTATTATTTCAAAAGGTATTTCCGCCGATCATTCAAGCAACAGTTATCGCGGTCTGGTACGGGTGGGTAAAAACGCAACCAACGCAAGAAACTATACGCAGTGTGACAGTATGCTGGTTGGGGACAAATCCAGCGCCCACACATTCCCATACATCGAAACGGGGAACAGTTCTCTTCAGGTAGAGCACGAGGCATCCACTTCCAAGATCAGCGAAGAGCAGTTGTTCTATTTTGAACAACGGGGCATCTCGCGGGAAAATGCAATCGCCTCTATCATTAACGGGTTCTGTAAGGATGTCTTTAAACAGCTTCCTATGGAGTTCGCGGTGGAAGCGCAAAAACTCCTCACTTTGAAACTGGAAAACAGCGTCGGTTGACCAGTGATTTTATTATCATGCTTCGACAAGCTCAGCACGATACCTGCTTGTTGTCCTGAGCTGGTGGTGTTTGACCATCGCTTTCTTGCCTCGAAGGGGTATGTCGAAGGACACTTTATAAATTAGGAAATTATTTAATGTTAAGAATAAAAAATTTACATGCTGGGTTCGAGGGAACTGAAATCCTCAAGGGAATTTCCCTTTCGATTAACAAGGGAGAAACTCATGCCATCATGGGACCCAACGGTTCGGGAAAGAGTACTCTGGCGAAAATTTTATCGGGTCATCCCGCATACGAAGTGTTTTCTGGAGAAGTTGTGTTTGAGGGTAAAAATCTTCTGGAATTGAGTGCTGAAGATCGTTCTCTGGCCGGTGTGTTCATGGGGTTTCAGTATCCGGTCGAAATTCCCGGCGTGAACAACGCCGAATTTCTGCGTATGGCCTACAATGCCCGGTTGGTTAATGAAGGGAAGGATGAGGTCGATCCGCTGGACTTCGACGATATTCTTCAGGAGAAAATGAACCTGCTCGGTATGGAAAATAAATATAAAGAGCGAAACTGCAATGACGGGTTCTCAGGCGGTGAAAAGAAGAAAAATGAGATTCTTCAAATGGCTATCTTAAAGCCCGCATTGTCTGTTCTTGATGAAACCGATTCCGGTCTGGATATCGATGCCCTGCGCGTAGTGGCTAACGGGGTCAATAAACTCAACAATGAGGACAATGCGTTGATTCTGATCACCCACTATCAGCGACTGCTCGACTACATCAAGCCCGACTTTGTTCACGTGCTCAGTCATGGCAAAATCATTAAATCCGGTGGTAAGGAACTTGCGCATGAACTGGAAGCGCAGGGGTACGACTGGTTGACCACGACGAATTGAGGAGACTTTATGTCGAGCACAATTGCGGAATCCAGTAACGGCGAAGAATCGGTCGTTCTTGATCTTCATAAAAAATTTATCGAAACGAGTCAATCGAGCCCGGACATCCTGGCACTTAACAGGAAGGCTCTTGACCAGTTTGCCAAGTTAAAATTTCCCCACCGCAAGCACGAGATGTATACCTTCGTCAATACGAAGGATATTGCGGGTGCGCCGTTTTCTTTGAAAACAAAAAGTTCCAGTCCGCAGCAGTTTGTCAAACAACATGTCTATGCCGGTTGCGAACGTAGTCACTTGACGCTTGTGGACGGCATTCTATGTTCTGAATTGTCCGATGCAACTGCATTGGGTACGGCGGTCATGGTAGGGTCGCTGACGGATGCGGTGAAGCACGAGCCGATTAAAACTGCGTTGCAGGAAAGTATTGAGCAGGAAAACGATGTGTTTGCCTCAATCAACAGTGCCTTCATGACACAGGGCATTATGATTCGGGTCGGTAAAGACAAACAGGTCGAAGCTCCGTTGCAGATACTTAATATTTCGACCGGAGGGGAAAGCGGTCCCGTAATGACGGTTCCCAGGATCTATGTTCATCTTGAGCCTCTGTCAGAATTAAAATTAATTGTGAAATATGTTGGCGAGGAGGGTAACTATTTCGTTAACTCGGTCCAGGATGTGGTTGTGGAGGAGAATGCCAGCTTAACTCATATTCAGGTACAGGCGGATTCAACAGATGCCTGGCATTTTTCAAAAAATCGGGTTCATTTAAAACGTAATAGCTATTATCGAGGTTATCAGGCCACCAATGGAGCGCGGCTGGTTCGCCATCATAATGAGGCATGGTTGAGTGAGCCGGGGGCGGGGTTGGAGTTGAGCGGAGTGAGTGTGTTGGTAGACGATGAGCAATCTCACCAGTTCATTCGTGTTCACCACGAAGTGGAGCATTGCACCAGCCAACAGCGTTTTAAAAATATTATAAATCATCGCGCGCGAGCCAGCTTCGATGGAACTGTGGTGGTCAACAAGGGGGCGCAGTTGACGAATTCTGATCAGCTCATCAACAACCTCATGCTTTCCGATGAGGGTCATGCGGATTGCAAGCCTAATCTAATGATTTTTGCGGATGATGTAAAGTGCGCACATGGCGCAACGGTTGGACAATTGGATGAAGGTCAGCTTTTCTACCTGAGAACAAGAGGTTTGTCTGAAGCTGTGGCGAAGGAAATTCTCACCCAGAGTTTTGCTAGTAGCATTATCCAGGAAATTCCCTTTGCACCGGTGATAGAAGAACTCAATCAAACGCTACTTAAAAAACTGAAAGCGAACTAATGAGTAACGGAAATATTTTTATAGAGCAAATTCGTGGCGACATGCATTTGAATAAAATTAGATTTTCGGAGACGTGCCATGGGCGATGCTAAAACTATTTCTATAAAAAAACCCTGCATCGATGTTGATAAAATCCGTGCCGATTTTCCTGTCCTGTCGAAAGAGATAGGCGGGAAGCCGCTCATCTACCTGGACAATGGCGCGACAACGCAAAAACCATGGCAGGTGATCAACCGGGTGAGTCAATTCGATTCTGAAGAATATGGAACCGTGCGTCGTGGTTCATACCGTTTGTGTGAAAATTCTACCCGACTTTATGAAGAAGCCCGTCAGAAGGTTGCAGACTTTCTGGGCGCTCCGACACGTCAGGAAATTGTTTTTACCAGCGGCACCACCCAGGCGATCAATCTAGTGGCTCACAGTTTCGGGCGCAAGTTTGTCAACGCAGGGGACGAGGTCATCATCTCTAATATCGAGCATCACGCCAACACTGTGCCCTGGCAGGTTCTTTGTGAAGAGAAGGGAGCGACACTCAAAGTCATTCCTGTTGCCGATAACGGCGAACTCGTTATGGAAGAGTATGACAAGTTGTTGACCGACAAGACACGCATCGTAGCGGTGAATCATGTTTCCAACGCCTTGGGGACGATCAACCCTATAAAAGAAATCACCCGTAAGGCACATTCTGTGGGTGCGAAAATTCTCGTCGACGGAGCGCAAAGTGCTCCGCATATGAAAGTCGATGTTACGGATATCGACTGCGACTTCTATACATTTTCCGGACACAAGATGTATGCGCCCAGCGGGATTGGCGGCATGTTCGGGAAAATGGAAGTGATGGAAACGATGCCGCCGTATGTGACCGGTGGCGATATGATCATGCAGGTCACGCTGGGAAAAACAACCTACGCCAAACCTCCGGCACGGTTTGAAGCGGGCACCCCGCCTATCAGTCAGGTGATTGGGCTGGGCGCGGCCATTGACTATATCGGCGGGATCGGGATGGATAAGATTTTTGAGTACGAGAAAAGTCTGCTCAATTACGGAACCCGACTGCTCAGTGATATTGAAGGACTTCGTATCATCGGTAATGCCAAAGAGAAGGCGGCTCTTTTGTCCATTTACCTGGAATCCGCGCACCCTCACGATATCATCACCATGCTGGATCAGGATGGGATCGCTCTTCGGGGCGGACACCACTGCGCCCAACCGACCATGATCCGTTTCGGCGTTCCAGCCACAGCGCGGGCCTCTATGGCGTTCTACAATAAATACGAGGAACTCGACGCTCTGGCTGAAGGCCTTAAAAAAATCATCAAGTTTTTTTCCTGACCATTCGCAGTGGGGTCAATGGGCTGGATCTCGCCAATGGTTTCAGTGAGGCTTGATAGCACCGGTCAGCTTTTTTGGCCCTACGCTGAGCAGCCACTAGCCGTGAAGGCTAAAGGAAAGTATCAAATGCAGATTCCGTGCTTGTTGATGGGCGGTGGGATTGGCAGAGAAGCTTTGTTATAAAGTTAAAGCATAGTGATAGAACTTTTCATTTTTAACATATCCCTGCGATTCATAAAGACATTGTGCTGGACTGTTGGAGACTTGCGTTGCCAGCTCAATTCGCAACGCATTTGAGGATTGTCCATGTTTTTTTGCTGCTTCCATCAGGTACTTGGCGACGTTTTGATTTCGGGAACCTTCCTCAACAAACAAGTCGTTTAAAACCCAGATGCGTTGCATTCCTACAGACGAAAAGCTGGGATAAAGCTGGGAAAACCCAATCAGCCGTGAATTTTTTTTTGCAACGTAGATAACGGAATCGCCTTTTGCAAAGCGGGATTTCATAAAATCCATAGAGCCTTGAAGGTTTGAAGATTGTTGATAAAATATCCGGTATTGGTCAAATAGCTTTGCCAGTTCATCAAGACAGTTTAAATCGGCTCGAATGACTTCCATAGGTGTCCCCCCTGTAGCATCAGTAAATATCATACCGATAATAGCATTTGCAGGCCAATCTTCGTTACGTTTAATTGCTCAGGGTGGAAACAGACTTGAGATTGAAGCTTTAATATCTAGAAACTTAGAAAGATCAAAAATCGGTCTTCCTTCTGAGGTTGTGTTATATTTAATGAATAGAGATATTTATTTAGAGGAAACTTTACATGTCTTACGACAACGAGCTATATCAACAGGTGATTCTGGATCATAATCGCAAACCGCGTAATTTTCATGAAATGGAAAATGCAACGCACTGTTGCCACGGGGTCAACCCATTGTGCGGCGATGATATCACTGTTTATCTCAAAGTAGATGAAGCGGAAGAGGTGGTTGAAGATGTTAGTTTCACCGGTTCGGGATGCGCCATATCCAAGGCTAGTACCTCCCTCATGACCAATCACCTTAAGGGAAAGAAAATTGACGAGTGCCGTGTGGTTTTCGATGAGTTTCATAAAATGGTCTTGGGCGAATTCGAGCCGGAAAAACAGGAGCACCATTTAGGCAAGCTCACCTTGTTTCAAGGGATAAGAGAGTATCCATCGCGCACGAAATGTGCCAGCCTCGCGTGGCATACGATGGTCGGTGCGCTTGATAAAAAGACAGAAGGTGTCAGTACCGAGTGACTGGGTGAATTCGCATGAGCCCCACCCGCATAAATCATCTGATTGACGATCACACACAGCCCGGTGAACTGGTCAGGACGCTTGAAGGCGATTCCCTTATCTGCACCGCCTGCGGTCACTTGTGCAAGCTAAAACCAGACCAGCGGGGAGTTTGCAAAGTCCGGTATAACAGCGAAGGTACTCTCAGGGTGCCGTTTAACTACGTTGCCGGAATTCATAATGATCCCATAGAAAAAAAACCGTTTTTCCACGCCTTACCAGGAAGCCTCGCCATGAGCTTTGGTATGCTGGGATGCGATTTTCATTGCGCCTACTGCCAGAATTGGTTTACCTCTCAGACTCTGAGGGATGATAAGGCGACTGTAGAATCGACCCGCATGACCGCCACCGAAGTTTGTGATTTTGCAATTAGAAAAGGATCGAAAACGGTTGTCTCGACCTACAATGAACCTCTGATAACGAGCGAGTGGGCGGTGGAAGTTTTCAGGGAAGCACGCCAGGCCGGACTGCGCACGGCTTTTGTTTCAAACGGGCACGGTACTCCCGAGGTGATTGAGTATCTTTCGCCGTGGGTTGACTTTTACAAGATCGACCTGAAAACTTTTTCCGAAAAAAACTATCGTCGGCTGGGAGGAAATTTATCCGCGGTATTAGACACCATTCACCGTGTATTTTCAGCGGGCATGTGGACGGAAATAGTGACTCTGGTGGTTCCAGGCTATAACGATTCTGATGCGGAGCTTTCCGAGATTGCTCAGTTTATAGCGTCCGTTTCAACGGATATCCCCTGGCATGTGACAGCGTTTCATCCTGACTATAACATGCAGGACAGGGGGCGGACGCCTGTCTCCACTTTGCTGAAAGCTCGCGAGAAGGGAAAACAGGCCGGAGTGAAGTTCGTTTACTCAGGAAACATTCCTGGGCAGGTAGAAAATACGGAGAATACTTATTGCCCGAAATGCGATGAGCTTTTGATTGAGCGTATCGGGTTTCGTGTGCAGAAAAACTTTCTTCACCAAGGTGCTTGCCCCAAATGCGGTGAAAGCATAGCGGGTTGCTGGGAATGAGGCAAGAGGGTATTCCCCCCGATCTTTAAATGGTGTACACTGCCTCCGGTCAGTTCGGAATTTGCTATGTTGCTCCTTCCTTAATTCTAAACCATTTCATTAATACTTATACACATAGACGCCCATGCTGGATCAGAATTTATTCATTAACGATTACGAAGAAACCAAGCGACGTTTGATGCGAAAGAAAGTTCCCGTCGAGCAGATTGAGGAAATCCGTCAGGCGATCCTCGCCCGGAAAACACTGGTGGGTGAAGTGGATGGGCTCCGCGCTGAGATCAATGAAAAGTCAAAACAAGTCGGTGTCCTTTACCAGCAGGGGGAAAAAGACGAGGCTGATGAACTGAAGGTGTCTGTTCCTGGGTTGAAAAAAAAGCTGGAGACCAGGGAAAAGGAATATAAAGAGGTCGATGATAAAAGATTGCAACTATTGCTGCGCGTTCCGAATCTGCCCGATGATGACTGTCCTGATGGGTTCACTGAGGACTGTAATGTTGTTGTGCGGATGGAAGGGTATAAAGAATCGGATTACGAGGGGAAGGAGTTCAAGCCTCACTGGGAGATAGGCGAGGAGTTGGGCATTCTGGACGCCGAGCGTGCGGCCAAATTGAGTGGTTCCATGTTCGCCCTGTTGCGTGGCGATGGTGCCCGTTTACATCGGGCGCTCATCCAATTTGCCCTTTCGATAAACAGTGAACGCAATGAAGAAATTACTCCTCCTCATTTTGTTCGGCCCGAAATGATGATGGGTACTGGGACGCTTCCGAAATTTGAAGAGGATGCTTACCGGTTTCGCGATGACGATTTGTGGGCTATTCCGACCGGAGAAGTTCCTCTAACTAATTTGCACGCGGGTGAAATTCTTTCTATTGATGAGTTGCCAAAACGGTATATGGCTTACACCGTTTGTTTTCGTCGCGAAGCAGGCTCGGCGGGGAAGGAAACGAGGGGAATGCAGAGGCTTCACGAGTTTCACAAGGTAGAGCTTGTTCGCTTGTGTACTCCCGAAATGGTGAAAGACGAATATGAGATGCTGGTGAGCGATGCCGAACATCCGTTAAAGTTGTTGGGGCTTCCCTATCGAGTATTGGACTTATGCGGCGGCGATGTTACTTTTTCTTCAACCCGGGTTCATGATCTGGAAGTTTATTCTCCCGGAACGAAATCATGGTTGGAGGTTTCATCAATTGGTATTTTCTCTGATTTTCAAACGAGAAGAGGCAATAGCAGGTTTCGCAGAAGCGAGCAGGATAAACCGGAATTACTGCATTCGCTCAATGGTTCGGGGTTGGCCGCGCCAAGGGTGTGGGCCGCTGTTGTTGAGCATGGCTATCAATCTGATGGTTCGATTCGAATTCCAGAAGTGCTTGTGCCGTTTATGGGCGGGCAAACAGAAATTCGTCGGCGTTGATTAAGAGTTTATAGTATAGGTTTGTATAGGTGGTGGGTGTCGGTATGAAAGAAATGTTTTAGTGATTACGGTTGCATGTGCTCTGATGGTTCTGGGTGCGTTGCAAAAAGAGGTTCTGGCCAGGACGTCTTCTTCCGGTGCTGAAGAAAATAGCGAGGTTCGGGTTGACGACTTCAGGTCCGCCCGGTTTGGAATGACCGAAAAGGGAGTTTTGAAATCGATCTTCAAAGATTTTAAAATTCCAAAGAGCAAAATTCAGCGTCGCGTTCATCCGATTGAGAAAACGTTAAGTTTTAATTTCCAGGTGAATGATTTATTGCCTGACAACGGCAAGGCAAGCCTATTTTATGTTTTTGGGTTTAACTCTAAACGACTTATTCAGGTCAATGTACTGTGGGGCAGAACCACAGAGGAAAAACCTGATCCTCAAAGAGTGGTTGATACGGCCAATCAGATACGCACCCATTTTTTGAATCATGTATTTCAGAAGAAGGGTTTGGCGGTTAACTCAAAGTTGCCCGATGGTTCCGTCCTTGTGTTTCGTGGTGTCGATGCTAAAGGCAGAATGGTGATCTTGTTACTTGTTAACCCGCCCGCCAAGGAGGGTTAGCCTGCCAATCAAAATATTAATCTTCGATTGTCATACGTTGAAAATCCGGATTCTCCGGATATTTATAAAATCAAGAAAGATGATTTTTAAGCTTTCCTATTGGAGTTGAAAATGAAAAATAAAAAAGAAGTCGGTAAAGCTCTGGGGCGTATTCCGAGCGGACTTTTTATCGTAACGGCAAAATATGAGGATCAGGAAGATGCGGTTCTTGCCAGTTGGGTC
>Ga0187827_10008804_pt1 | contig 10841 bp, 7 predicted proteins | sample ETNtaG_39_FD_167969 | JGI IMG/M metagenome (GOLD analysis project Ga0187827, IMG submission 167969) | Marine microbial and viral communities from oxygen minimum zone, Eastern Pacific Ocean - ETNP2014_SV_150_PacBio MetaG (Illumina Assembly) | ecosystem: Environmental > Aquatic > Marine > Hypoxic... | reverse complement strand
ACAATTCCAAAGTCATCTATTCCAGGGAAGATCAGAGCCTTACATGCTGCATAGTGATCTCTTACTGTCTCATCGGACTGCCATCCCATTAATTCAATATTTCTGTTTGCAATACCTCTCAGCCTGCCCTCCTCCTGCCCGGCACCAATTACCTTAAGTGGTATGCCGAGTTTATTGAATGCATTAATCCCAATATCCACCCGTTTATTTGGTGCCAATGGAGAAACCATCAGGTAAAAATCTTCATTAGATGACGACGGCTTAAAGTATGAACAGTCTACAGGTGGGAATATTATATCTGGCTCTCTGTTATAATGTTTCTTTATTCTCTCGGCTACATATTTGGAAATAGCAACAAATCTGTTTACACGCCGGCTGCTTTTTACATCCCATTTTCGTAGATAATTCCGCACAAAAGAAGCCGCCAATCTTGTCATTCCACCAGACCGTTCTCCGGTAAAATATTGATCGTACATGTCCCATATGTATCTCATTGGTGTGAAACAATAACACACATGCAGTGTATCAGGTCCTGTCATTACGCCTTTCGCAACACAATGGCTGCTGGACAAGACGACATCATATCCGCGGAGATCAAATCTTTCAATAGCAGTAGGAAATACAGGTAGGAAGTAACGATACTTTCTTTTAGCTAGTGGTAAATGCTGAATAAACGATGTACGAATATCCATATTCTCAATAGTATCTGATACGCTTCCTTTGTTATGCAGCAATGTATACAGATGAGCATGAGGAAACAACTCACAAAATACCTCAAGCACTTTTTCCCCTCCTCGCATACCCGTAAGCCAATCGTGAACAAGTGCAACCTTAATCTTACTAAACCCCTTTAAGCCATTAAGCCATTTTGAGATTGATATCTTCTAAAATAATCATTTCAGGACATCATTTTCTGGTATATTTTATATGTCTCTTTTGCAATCTTCTCCTGGGTAAAATTATTTAACACCCTCTGACGACTTTTATTTGCCAATTCCACCCTTAAATCACAATCATTTATTAGTAACTCTAACTTTGAAAACAAATCACCAACACCACCTTCTCTAAATATTAGCCCACAGTCACCAATAACATTTGGAATTTCACCGGAGTCAGAGCCAATAACAGGGACTTCGCACGCCATTGCCTCAATCAATACCCTTCCAAATTGTTCCTTCCATTTCATGGTAGTACGAGAAGGGAGCACTAAGCAGTCCATACAGTTTAAATATTCTGGAATCTGAGAAGAAGGAATAGTATCTACAATCCTGATCTGTTCAGAGATTCCCAGGCGTCTTCCTTCAATCGTTATTTTATGTCTTAGCTCCCCATCCCCTACCAGCAAGAGATTAACCTTGCATTTCAGCAGTGACACTGCTCTTAACAAGTCCATAACTCCCTTTTCTTTTACCAGTCTGCCTATATATCCAATAGTAAAATTGTCAAGCCTTAACTTAGACTTGAGCTCTGGAATTTCCATCCTACGGTATATTAAATGGTCTACACCATATGGGATCACCAAAAGCCTATCCTTATCAAAACCCTTTCTGACAAGTACATCTCTTATTTCCTCACTGGCGGCTACTGCATAATCAGCATTTCTCAAATTATATCGTTCTATCCATGAGAATGGAAACGGATATACCTTGTAAATATTCTGTAAAGAAACAAACATACATTTAGCATTATACTTTTTTGCCAGCCTAATTGCCTGATGAGTTACAAGACTATAATGCTCCTCTTCAATATGAATGATATCCGGGCGAATCTGCTTTACAACTTTTGCCAGTCCAGGGTACCAGTGAAAATGATTAAAACCATTTAATATGACTTTCCCGGGAATTATCTTATATTCTTTACAATATCTCTTCTCTAGCCTGGTGTTTTGCCATTTCGTAGGTACAATTAAGGTCAACTCTACATCATTAAGCCTTGCCAATTCTTCGAATCGTTTACGATATACCTCAGATACTAAAGCCTTCCATATTACTAATACCTTCATTTCCTGTTATTTACCTCTCGCAAAGACGCCAAGAACGCAAAGGGTAAAGACTTTCATCCTTTAATCTGTTTTTTGTGCTTTCATAGCAACCCTTGCGGCTTTGCGTGATAACTTCTTTTTTCCTCACGCAATACGCTTATTTCCGGATTAATTGTAAAAGAATTATCTTGTCATCTTTTGTAAGAAACCTGAACAACAGTAGGCAGGAGAAGTATATTAATGCACTTAGAAATATAATAAGCACCAAGTGCAATTTTGCTATAACCACGACTATGAATGCCCCCATAATAACTACACTAATTAATGGTCTTATCAGCATAGTAATAACATTAACCTTGCAGACATATTTTGCAACATAATACAGACCAAAGGCGAACAAAACTATCTCTGTTATTACTGTTGCAGTGCCAGCACCTAGATATCCATAATGAGGGATTAAGCATAAATTCAAGGCTATATTTACTAAAACACACGTTCCAGCCATAATGGCATTAGTTTTTTGTCTGTTAACTGCAACCAAGATGTTCATCAGAATGTAATTAACAAAGATAAAGATAAGCGCAACAGACAGTATCTTTAGCGCTGGAATTGTTTTCACATATTCATCACCATAAATTGTATATATTAAATGTTCAGGTAACAACAATGTGCCAACTGCGATAGGCAATGCAATCACAAAAAGATATCTAAAAGATGTTCTAAAAACATTTTTGAGAGAATCTAAAGATTCCTTATACAAGCTGGAGACAATAGGAAAGAGTGCACTTACAATCAGGGCCGGCAAAACACCTACTAATTCTATCAATCTCATTGCTGCAGCATACCATCCGATCTCACTATTATCCCCTCTTATTAGTGAAAGCATGACTATATCTATTTTAAAATAGATTACAGTGAATACGACTGTTAATGCAAGCGGCAATGATTCCCGAAGAATCTGTTTCCAGAAGCTCAGATTAAGGCATGGACGTATTTCTACAATAATCACATACACCATGTAAAATCCAATTATTGAACTTATTAAATAGACTATCAAGAACACATTAGCAAGGCCAGAAAGCCCACACCCAACCGTCAAAACGACAGTTCCTGATAGGAAAAGAATAGCATGGTTTGCTCCCTTAATGAGTGCTTCTATATCCATCCGTTCATGTGCGTTAAGAACAGCACAAAAGAAATCTACCAAAGCCTTGAAAAACATTACCCCACCAAAGATCATCAGTATGATAATAACATCAGCAGGATAATCAGTAAAAAGAATGAATATGCCTATTACAGAGACACATATAAGTGAAAGGACAGCCTTTAACGCCAGAATATTACCAACGTATTCCCTGGTCAGTTCTTTTTGCCTGGAGACATTCCTTATAAGTATTGTGCTTAAACCAAAATCTGCCGCTATAAAACAGATTCCGGCAAAAGAGTATGCAAATGATAATTTGCCAAAGTTTTCATCACCCAACTTCCTTGCTATATATATGAACAGAAGTGCGGGTAAGATCCTCGTAGATTCTGATAGAATTTTATAAAAGATATTTCGCCTTGCTCTTTTGACTAGACCGTCTTCGAGCACGCTTCTGACTCCCTAAATTGTATTAATACCACGGCAAGCCCTAATATTATGCCCCATTGAAGATGAATCCCATGCACCGTCAATACGTCTGCAAGGTTATTGAACAAGTAAACAATTACCCCCCCCATTAAACCAACAAATAACCAATAATGCCTGGAATTCTCTAACGATCTCAAGGAGTTCACTAAATACTTGACTATACATGCCAGCCAGAATACAAAAGCAGACAACCCCATAAATCCTGTCTCAACAAACAGTTGTAAATACAGATTGTGCAAGTGATGGCGTGTTAAGTCATAAACTTGCAAGTAATTTGTTAATTCATAAACTTTGGTATATTCCTTAATAAGTAAGGGATAGTTACCAATACCTATTCCAAGAATTAAGTCATCTTTTACCATGTTCAATCCTATTGGATAACACAAAGCTCTGGGTTCTAAAGAAACCTTTACCGCATTTAACGATAGTGTGTTCATGAATTTGCCCCTATTATCAGTATTTGAGGATAAGGATAATATTGCAGATATTGCAAAGAACACCACTAAGAGAAAGACAGCTCTATTCTTTTTTACTTTGATCAGAGAAAAAACAAGGATCATTGTCAAGACTAAAGAAAACCAAGCCGATCTAGAGAATGTAAAAACCCAGATTATAATTGATAGTACAGTAAAAATACCTAACGTAATCCTTTTCCATAAGCATACACTTGTCATCAACATACCAAAAGAAACAGGTATTATTAAGTTAAAGTAGCCTGCTAATGGATTCGGGTTGCCAAAAAATGACATTACTCTACTATCGCGATAAGAATAATCTATGATCAAATAGTACAAAAAATGAATAATCCCAAATACTGAAACCATAGCCATAGTTAAAAATATAGAATACAAAATTACTCTCATCTTCTTATCATTATTTATAAGATTTATAGTTAGATAATAGATCACAATAAGCTCTAGCCAACGCACAATCTCCTTCACCGTTAACGATAACTCAATTGATTTCATAGCCGACAACATAATACACAGTACAAATGGAATATAACAGTACACCAACTTCATATTCCTAAAATCATTATATCTTCCCAATATACTCTTATATATACAAACAAGAACTGAAACAGCCAGAATTATTTCTAAAGGATAGATTGTAATGTAGCGAAAACCTATTACACTCTCAAGACATCTTGAGATGTCGCGAAAATCCACTACACCCTCAAATGGGATAGATACGATTACAAACACAACACTCAGATACGGCCTGTAAAAGATCACACTAGTAATTATACATACTAAGCTAATTGCAATGATCCAAGAAATCATTTTCTTATTCTTATAAAAAAATAAAAGCCTTAAAAAAGGCCTCTCTTAATACTAATTATGAAACGTAATAGCTATCAAAAAATGTAATTCAATCCTAATCCCGTTAGAAAGGTCGGCCTCTGCATTAAAATCCTTAAAGTGAGGTTCATCTCGCACCTTTCCCAAATAATACTACTTTTACAGTCTTTAAAAGGATATGTAAGTCAAGAACAGGTGAAAGATTCTTAATATAGAAAAGGTCATATTGTAGCTTTTCTGTGGCATCTTCAATTTCTTTCCCATGTTTATAGTGTACTTGTGCCCATCCAGTAATTCCTGGTTTTACAGAATGTCTTAGATAAAAATACGGCACATTTTCTGAGAATTCACGAACTTCTTCTTTTATCAATAATCTTGGACCTATAATACTCATATCACCCCTCATTACATTCCATAATTGTGGTATTTCATCAATTCTAAAGAACCTTATTATTTTACCAACTTTTGTAACTCTTGGATCCTTCTTATATCCGGCATGGGCTCTTGCATCTTCTTTCCCACAATCCATAGTTCTTAATTTTAAGGCTATGAATGTCTTTGCGTTTTCTCCTACCCTTTCCTGTTTAAAAAAAACAGATCCTTTTGAATCTATTTTAATTGCTATAATTGTAACAAGCATCAATGGTAATGATAATACAAATCCAAACACAGCAATAATTTTGTCCAACACCCCTTTTATCTTTGTATTGTAAATGTTTTTCCTTATACCAGAAAAATCAGAATATCCTAGCCACCTATCACTTATATGGTGAATTGGGATCTTGTCTGTAATATTTTCATAAAATGCCGGCATATCAAGAATCTCTATTCCATTAAATTTCTCATTCATTATCATTCTAAACAGTTCAGGTGTCGTTCCATGTGTTACAGCAACTACTACTTGATCAACACTTTTCTCCTTAATAATAAACGAAAGAAGGTTTGTTGCTCCAAGTACTGGTAAAGAGCCAATAGTTGTCCCTATCTTTTTCTCGTCATCATCTAAATACCCAACTATTTTGAAATTTTTATTCCCTTCTATAATGTTATACAATGCCCTGCCCGTGTAACCGGCCCCAATAACGAGAATCCTATGAGGCACTTCTTTGCCTTGAAAAGTCTTTTCGTATAAAAGACGCCAAAGAAACATAAAAGAAAAAACAAATATTGAATTTAACATAAGAACTAACCTACTATATTCCCAAAGGCCAAGAACATAAACCCCGGCCGCAATGATACTATTTGCAATTATTATTGCGATAACAAGTCTGACCAGAAAACTTATAGTGAAATACTTTCCTTTAAAATTATAAATATCTGCAACATAAAAAACGAAAATGTATATAAACGGGGACAGAACATTCGCGTTTGTAAAGAAATTCATGGATAAAACATTGTGATATATATGTGTTGTAGTTAAAACATCGACATATATTCGTGTTCTAATAATCCAAAACAAGTAAATACCAAAAACGATTATAATAATATCGCCTAACAACAGAATTATTTTTATTCTCGAGATGTGCTTTTGCATGATATTCTTAAAAAAATTGTGATCCTACCTTTTTATAAATCTCCATTGTTTTTTTAATTACAATTTTGTCATCAAATTCTCTTAAAACCTTCTTGCGGCCATTTTGTCCCATTTGGAGTCTCAACCCAGGATCTTTCGCCAATTTCAACATTGACTCCGCCAAAGAATTAACATCTTTTGGAGGCACAAGAAGGCCGTTAATACCATGTTCAACAATTTCCCTGCAGCCAGGCACATCTGTAGCAACTATTGCACGTCCACAGGAAGCCGCCTCAAGTAACACTTTTGGCAATCCCTCCCTATAAGATGGCAAAACCACAACATCTGATTTTACAATAAATGGTTTTACATCATCAACATGTTCTATCCATTCTATGCAGCCATTTGCATTTAGATCTTTCAGAAATTTTTCAGGGACCGTGTTTGGATTGCCATAATCAGGACTACCAATAAGTAGAAACTTGACCGTTGGCAAGTTTCTTTTGGTAGACTTAGCGGCCTCAACAAATTCACCGACACCTTTGTCCCATAACATACGAGAAATTAAAGCAAAGGTGATATTACCATTTAACCGATTATCATTTACATGAGATGTAAAATACTCAGTGTTAACACCAGATCCTTTGACCAAATATACTTTTTTCGGAGAAATTATTTTATACCGCAAAAACATCTCTTTATCATTCGAATTTTGAAAAATAACTTGTGATACTCCTTGGAATGCTGCTTTATACATTGCTCTCACAATAAAATGCAAAATCCCTTTATTAATAAACGCATAGCCAAGACCAGTAATTGAACTCACAACATTCTTTGTGCCAGCAAGGCGTGCGGCAAAAGAACCATAAATCGCTATTTTAGGAGTAAAAAGGTGAATAAAATCCGGTTGTAACCTCTTGTATATTACGCAAATTCGCCATATTGTAAGTAGCTCTTTAAACGGATTTATTCCTCTACGAGAAATTATTAAATGAACAAAACTTATTCCATGTATTTCAAAATATTGAGAATATTTATCTTGAGGCGCTATAGCAAAGACTTTCCAGCCGTTGGCAACCATTTCTTTCAAAAGAGAAAGACGGAAATTATAGAGATACCAACTTGTGTTAGCAACAAATACTATTTTTTTATGTTCCATATAAAAATCTAATATTTATATATTTTACCAGTAAATGGCATTCAGATAAGATAATCAGTACTAACAACAGGACCTCCACATATCTTCCGTATCCGCAATCAGACATCAATCCTCTGATCTCAGACTTCAGATCTCGAAATTTGACACCCCAACATTGAACATTTCTGTCAAAAATAGTATATGAGAACTATTACCCGCTTTTAACGGTGTATGTGAATATAAGGGTCGTAGTTGTTTAAATATAATATTTTATTCAATAAATCCTTTGGGACCATTTTTACAAATACTTCATAATCATTAATGTCCTTTTCCGTGATTACGGTTTCTGGCCTACCAGAACCTATATTTGTATTGAGTGTTTCAACTTTCTTGATTTCACGATGTGAAATACCAAAACAAGAAAACATCTCTATTAGTTTTGATGTATTGTTCAACTCTTCAGTGTTGATTTCATAGATCTTTTTGACAGGATGGTTTTCTACAAAGCGATAATGCCTGAGTTCCATTTCGCACCAGCTCCATAAATAAAGTTGAAATGCATTTAGTTGGTTTCCATCCATTTTCAAACAATTCTGTGGAGAATATATGGAGGGATTGTCCTGTAAAAAAACTTTTTTTCGATTCTCAGAACTCTTTGCGTTCATTAATGGATCGCGCGTAAGTTTGATAAGTGAAATATCAGGATTAATGCGATAAATAGCTTCACACTGGGTCCTTAGAAAATATTTACTGACACAGATATACGTTTTATATTTCTTCTTTTCTTGCAGTCGCTCTACGCGTTTAATGTTCCTTCCTGCAAGCCGGTCTAACTGAGTATAATCTTGTTTTTCATACCATTCTAAAGCTTTTCCTCTTCCCATGTCTTCATTAGAAACAAGCCATCTTCTTTGAATACGAGTTAGTTTTAAATATGTAAAAGCGGCACCCCACATTTTATTAATAAATTTGGACTTGAGAGGCAATGAGGTTGTAATAATCAATTGTGGCGGCTCCGCTTCAGCATAACAATCTATGCCATATGTATTAAATATATTAGCCAGAGTAAATTGACCAGATCGGCCAACCACTGATGTAAATATCATGTTCATGTCTATCTTATTTCAGAAGCATTCGTCATCGTAGTAACGATTTAAAAACGAGTGCCTTAAAATGTTGATCGTTTTGTTAACATCTTAGCAGTTCAGTACTCTTTGGGACGATGGAGCAAAGGGGGTATAAACTCTTCATGATTTTGCAACCCCACACTTATACCTTTCTTAATCGTCCTTCGAGACTTAAATTCATAAAAGTCGATCCTGGCTTTATTAAAATCAATAATGAGAAACCCCGGACCCTTATTACGTCCTAGAGAACCAGCATTGATTACTGTCAACATACCAAATCTTCTTACCATTTTCCGATGGATATGCCCGTTAACAATAAACCGAAACATCTTCTCTTTGATTAGTTTTTGAAGCTCCTGGTTTGACTGGACAGCATCAAGACCATCTTCCTGTAGAACATAGGCGACATCATCTTCTCTCAGACCATGACATAAAATTAGTTCACCGGCTGTTGTTAATTATTCTCCAGCCATGCCTGAAACATTAAAATACTCCATAGGTAATACTGCCAATTTCTCTTCCCCGATAGATGTTCATTCCATTTTTCTCTTATCGGCGCATAATTAAGATAGCCCTCTTGTTGAAGTCTGCTTTTATCTATCAAGCTTTCTGCCCAGCCCCTCAGAGGGCCTCGAAGCCAGGTATCGATAGGAACTCCAAATCCCATTTTAGGACGTTCTATTAGTTCCTTAGGAACATACTGATAAAGCACCTGTCTCAATAGCCATTTTCCCTGCCCGTTTTTTGTCTTCATAGTTAATGGGACTTTCCACGCAAACTCTACCACTCTGTGATCCAACAACGGTACTCGCACCTCTAAACTTACCGCCATACTTGCCCTGTCAACCTTTGTAAGAATATCATCAGGCAGATAACTAACAAGATCCAAAAACATCATCCTTTCCGTCATACCAGGCACTTTAGCCCATTGTGATTTATCAGTAATAACAGTGAGAGGCTCGGAAGAATTTCTAACAATCTTTGTTGGTTCCTTCCAGAAGGAAATCGTGCGATAATACATTTCATCGGGACTTTTACCTCCAAGAATATAAGATAGCTTGTGAATCTTATCACCCGGTGTTGTCAGTCTTAAATGTTTTGGGATTACCATAGAGAATCTGCTAAAAAGCTTATCCCACGTCTCAGATGAGAGTGTCCTTAACATGATTGCAAAACTTTTTTGAACACTTGCAGGCATCCATCCCGTCTTCTGCCATAAGGATTTTCCAAAAGAATAGCGTTCATATCCACTGAAATTTTCATCCCCGCCATCACCTGACAGGCTAACTGTTACATGCTTCCTCGCAAGCCGGGAGACCAGAAAAGTAGGGATCTGAGAGACGTCAGCAAACGGCTCATCATAATAAACAGGTAGTTGGGGAATAACAGCCAATGCTTCTTCAGATGTGACATATAATTCCGTATGATCAGTACCCAAATGCTTTGCTACTGCTTTAGCGTACTTTGCCTCGTTATAACCGTCCTCATTAAATCCGATACTAAATGTTTTAACTGGACGTTCACTTTGAGCTTGCATCAGAGCCACAACCGTTGAAGAATCAATTCCACCGGAAAGAAAAGCTCCAAGAGGAACATCCGAAATCATTCGAGATTTAACGGATTTACGCAATAAAGAATCAAGTTCTTTTACAGCTTCTTTATCAGAATGATCAAAAGAACTTATTGCTCCGTCTTCAGCAATTTGTTTAGCAGACCAATATACTTTTGTTTCCAAAGACAGCGGCTTAGGCGAACTCATTCCTGCACCCGGATACCCGCGCCTAATGGTAGCAATAGTGGCTGGTAAAAGTTTATATACATTCTCATAAATAGAATAAGGCGCCGGAATATAATTATAACGTAACATCAAAGTGAGAGCATTCCTGTTAATTTCTTTTCGGAAAGAGGGTAAAGCCGTAAGAGCTTTTAGCTCAGATCCAAAAACAATAGATTCACCCATTATGCTGTAATATAAAGGTTTAATACCTAATCGATCACGTACCAGATAAAGCACACCTTCATTCCTGTCCCATAGCGCAAAGGCAAACATCCCAATAAATCGTTTCACAGCATTTTCAATACCCCACTCTGTAATTGCGGCGAGCATTACTTCCGTATCAGAATGACTTCGAAATATATGTCCAGCAT
>Ga0187827_10008803_pt1 | contig 10841 bp, 5 predicted proteins | sample ETNtaG_39_FD_167969 | JGI IMG/M metagenome (GOLD analysis project Ga0187827, IMG submission 167969) | Marine microbial and viral communities from oxygen minimum zone, Eastern Pacific Ocean - ETNP2014_SV_150_PacBio MetaG (Illumina Assembly) | ecosystem: Environmental > Aquatic > Marine > Hypoxic... | reverse complement strand
GAATTCCTTTAGCTTTTGAAACAAACGGAACAGTTCTGCTGGCTCTTGGATTAACTTCGATTACATAAATTTCGTCATTTTTGATTGCGTACTGCACATTCATAAAACCTTTCACTTTTAGTGCTAAAGCTAATTTTTTTGTTTGATTTTTAATTTCGACTATTAATTTTTCCTTGATAGCCACTGGAGGCAAACAACACGCCGAGTCTCCCGAGTGAATACCAGCTTCCTCAATATGTTGCATTATTCCGGCAATATATACTTCGCTGCCATCTGAAATGGCGTCAACATCAACCTCCATTGCATTATTAATAAATTTATCAATTAATATTGGGTTGTCTTCTGCGGCCTTAAAAGCTTCTTCCACAAAATTTTTAAGTTGATTTTTTTCATGAACTATTTCCATTGCTCTACCTCCTAAAACATATGAAGGACGAACAATTAAAGGAAGACCAATTCTTTCAGCAATTTTAATTGCTTGATTATTAGATTTTGCAATTCCACTATCTGCTTGTTTTAATTTTAATTTAATTAGGAGTTTTCTAAATCTGTCTCTATCTTCAGCAAGATCAATTGAATGATATTGAGTTCCTATAATAGGTAGTGAATTTTCATAAAGAAATTTTGCCAATTTAATAGGTGTTTGTCCGCCAAATTGAGCAATTATACCTATTAAATTACCTTTAGATTTTTCTTTTAAAATTATGTTATGAACATACTCTTCTATTAAAGGCTCAAAGTATAATCTGTCGCTAGTGTCATAATCAGTGGAAACAGTCTCAGGATTACAATTAATCATTATTGTTTCATATCCTGCTTCCTTTAAGGAAAAACTTGCTTGACAGCAGCAGTAATCAAACTCTATCCCTTGTCCAATTCTATTAGGTCCACCTCCCAAAATAATTACTTTCTTTTTAGAAGATGGATTCGCTTCACATTCTGTATTTAACATCAAATTTCTTTGATATGTTGAATACATATAAGGTGTAAAAGATTTGAATTCAGCAGCACACGTATCTACTTTCTTGAATACTGGCAACACTTTTAAAGCCAATCTTTTCCTTCTAACAATTTTTTCTTTCAATCCAGATAATTGAGATAATCTTTTATCTGAAAATCCTATTGATTTAATTCTATTAAATTCAACAAAGTTTTTAGGTAAACCTTTTTTGGCGATCTGTTTTTCTGCTTCTACAATTTCTTTAATTTGTTCCAAAAACCAAGGATCTATCTTTGATAATTTGTATATTTTGGTTAACTTAATTTTTTTACGTATTGCTTCAGCAATTAATAAAATTTTATTTGGAATATTTGTCTTTAATTTTTTTTCAATTTCTTTCTTACTTAAATTAAAAATTCTATCCAAACCTGAAAAACCAACTTCTAAAGATACCAATGATTTTTGAAGAGATTCCTTAAAGTTTCTACCAATGGCCATAGCTTCTCCAACAGATTTCATTGAAGTTCCTAATACTGCTGGAGAATTAGAAAATTTTTCAAAAGTAAATCTTGGAACTTTAGTAACTACATAGTCTATCGTTGGTTCAAAGGATGCTGGGGTAACTTTAGTAATTTCATTTTTTAATTCATCAAGCGTGTAACCAATAGCTAGTTTTGCTGCTACTTTTGCTATTGGAAAACCAGTCGCCTTAGATGCAAGCGCCGATGATCTAGAAACTCTAGGATTCATTTCTATGATAACCATTCTCCCATTTTTTGGATTTATTGCGAATTGAACATTAGATCCACCAGTTTCTACTCCAATTTTTCTAAGACATGCAATCGAAGCATTTCTCATAATTTGAAATTCCTTATCCGTAAGTGTTAAGGCAGGTGCTATAGTGATAGAATCTCCAGTATGAGTTCCCATGGGATCTATATTTTCTATGGAACATATAATGATACAGTTATCTTTTTTGTCTCTTACAACCTCCATTTCAAATTCTTTCCAACCTTCCAGGCATTCTTCCACTAAGATTTGATTTGCAGGTGACGTATCGAGACCTTCTTTCACAATCTTGAAAAATTGTTTTTTATTTTTTGCAATGCCGCCCCCGAGACCGCCAAGTGTAAAAGCGGGCCTAATGATTGCGGGTAATCCTATTTTTTTTAAACATTTTTTGGCTTGTTTGATGTTATTAATTATTTCTGATTTTGGGAGATTTAGTCCAATATCAGTCATGTTTTTTCTAAATTTTTTTCTATCTTCTGCGTTAGAGATTGCCTTTGAGTTTGCCCCAATTAGCTCAATTTTATATTTTCTTAGCAGTCCTGTTTTTTCAGCCTCAATTGCTAAATTCAATGCAGTTTGACCACCCATAGTTGGTAAAATTGCATCCGGTTTTTCTTCTATTAATATTTTTTCTAAAATTTCAATTGTTATTGGTTCAATGTAAGTTTTATCTGCAATATCTGGATCGGTCATAATTGTTGCAGGATTTGAATTTATTAAAATTACTTTGTAACCTTCTTCTTTCAAAGCTTTACAAGCTTGAGTGCCAGAGTAATCAAATTCACAAGCTTGGCCAATAATTATCGGGCCTGCTCCTACTATCAAAATCTTTTTAATGTCTTTTCTTTTTGGCATTTTTTATTACTTCATTAATAAATTGTTTGAACAAGTGGTGACTATCTTGTGGACCTGGATTTGACTCAGGATGATACTGAACTGAAAAAACTGGTTTATTTTTTAATTTTATTCCCTCTATACAGTTGTCGAACAAAGACTTATGAGTTAACTCAACATTTTTTGGTAAACTTTCCTTAATAATTTCAAATCCATGGTTTTGGCTTGTTATTTCAACTTTATTATTAATTAGATTTTTTACCGGATGATTTGCACCTCTATGGCCCAGTTTCATTTTTTTTGTTTTTGCTTTAAGTGCCAAGGCTAATAATTGATGTCCGAGACATATTCCAAATATTGGAATATTTATTTTTATTAATTTTTGAATTATATCTATTGCATAATTTCCAGTTGCCGCAGGATCACCAGGGCCGTTTGATAAAAAAATGCCGTCAGGTTTTAATTTAATAATTTCTTTAACTTGAAGATTGCAAGGAACAACAATTACTTCACAATTAAAGTTAGAAAAATATCTTAAAATATTTTTTTTAATTCCGTAATCAATAGCAATAATTTTGTGTGTTTTCTTTTTGTTTTTTTCAAAACCTTTTTCCTTTTTCCAAGTTCTAAATCCTTGCCAAGTATATTTTTTTTTAGTACTAACTATTTTTGCCAAATCAAGATTATTTAATCCTGACCATTTAGTTGATAAATTTATAAGTTTTTTTATATTAAATTTTCCATTTTTAATGTGTGAAATGGTTCCTTTCGGAGCACCTTTATCTCTTATAAAGTTTGTTAAACTTCTAGTATCAAGACCAGTAATACCTACTATTTTATTTTTTTTTAACCAGTTATCTAAATGTTTTAAGGCTCTATAGTTTGATGGGTTTGAAATTTCAGAATTAAAAATTACTCCCCTGGTCCAAATTTTATCAGATTCATGATCATCATTATTTGTTCCAACATTTCCAATATGTGGAAAGGTGAAATTAATTATTTGTCCCGCATACGAAGGATCTGTGATTATTTCTTGATAGCCTGTTATTGAAGTGTTGAAACAAACTTCTCCCGTCATTGTGCCTTCAAATCCAAATCCATGGCCTTTAAAAAAACTGCCATCTTCCAAAACTAAAATTCCTGTGGGATTAATCTTTTTATGATTATCTTTTTTTAAATAGACTGAATTTGTTTTTACTTCCAACAAATGCAACTCATGAGTTAAAGGTTAATACAATAAAACATGATTTTGCGCAAGATAAGTAATTGATTTTGATGCGTCAAGTAACTTAATTTTTTGTTTTGAAGATTTTATTTTATTAAAGTAGATTCAGATATTCTAATAATCATGTCTCTCAGAATCGAAATTGAAACAAAATTGCAGGAAGCACTTAAGAGGCGAAATAAATTAGAAATTTCTACTTTGCGACTGATTTTAGCAGCCATAAAAGACAGAGATATCGCTAGTAGAACCTCTGATAATAGAACAGGAATTAAAGATAAAGATATTAAGCAACTCTTGAAAAAAATGATTAAACAAAGGAATGAATCAATTGAAATTTATAAAAAGAATAATCGAATCGATCTTTTAGAAATAGAAAAAGGAGAAGTTGGAATAATCAGCACCTTTTTGCCAAAGCAATTAAATGAAACAGAAACCACTAAAGTTTGTAAAGAAACCATTCAATCAATAAAGGCTCAAGGATCAAAGGATATTGGTAAAGTTATGGGCGCACTAAAGGAAAAATATTCAGATATATTAGATTTTGCAAAAGCAGGAGAGCAGATAAAAAAAATATTGAAATAATTTAGGTTTAAATGAAATATCCGAAGGAATATCTCGATGAAATTAAAAGTAGATTAAAAGTTTCAACGGTGGTTAGTCGATCAGTTAATTTAAAAAAAAGAGGTAAAGAGTTCATTGGAATTTCTCCATTTACTAACGAAAAAACTCCCTCTTTTACAGTAAATGACCAAAAGGGTTTTTATCATTGTTTTAGTTCACATGAGCATGGAAATATTTTTGATTTTTTAATGAAAACAGCAAATATGAAGTTTGGAGAAGCGGTCAGAACTTTGGCAGCTGACGCGGGTCTTCCAATTTATAAATTTTCAAAATTAGACGAGGAGAGAGAAAAAAAATGGCAAGTATATTCTAAGATATTGGAAAAATATAAATCTTATTATCATAATGAACTCAAAAATAAAAAATCAGAAGAACTAAAATCCTACTTAGGCAAAAGAGGTTTGACCAATAAAGAAATTGATTACTTTCAAATTGGTTTTGTTCCGAAAGAAGCTGTTTTTTTTGATAATTTAAAAGATAATTTTTCTGAATCTGATATTTTAGACTCAGGACTTTTTTATTTTGATGAAAAAAATAAAAAATACGTTGAAAGATTTAGAGATAGATTAATTTTTCCAATTAACGGTTTAACAGGATCAACAATTGCATTTGGAGGAAGAATTATATCCAATCAAAAAATGGCAAAATATATTAATTCTCCCGAAACTCTTTTTTTTAAAAAAGGTAATTCATTATTTAATTTAGATAGAACTAGATATTCTTCGGCAAATCATGATGAAGTTTTTCTAGTAGAGGGATACATGGATGTTATCACTTTAACAAAATATGGAATTTTAAATACAATCGCAAATTTGGGAACAGCTTTAACCGAAAAACAGATTGAGACGGCATGGCGTTTCTTTAATCATATTATTATATGTTTTGATGGAGATCAAGGAGGAGTAAATGCAGCTATTCGTGCAGCAGATAGGTTATTAAGTATTATAAAGCCTGACTTTAAGATTTCTTTTCTTTTCTTGCCAGAAAATAAAGATCCAGATAATTTTATTACGGAAAAAGGTAAAAATTACTTTTTAACTTACGCAAATAAAAAAATTTCAATTTATAATTTGATTTGGAATCATTATTATAGAGATATTGATACAAATCAACCTTCATCTCTTGCGCAATTGGATAAAATATTAAAAAATCAATCAAACAAAATAAAAGATGAAACCGTTAGAAAATATACAAAAGAATTTTTCTTAAATAAATTGAACCAACTAACGCCTTTAACAAATAAAAAACAAAAAATAAATTTTAGACTATATCGGGAAGCACAACCTCTAAGCTCAACAAAAGAAATATTTTTTAAGAAAAAAAATTATAAAGAAGTTGAATTAAAAGAGTTTTCAATACTTTATTTGATTATTAATAACTTAAATGTTTTTGAAAGAAAAATTGAGCTTTTATCAGAAGTAAAACTCTATACAGAAATTTGTGTTGAATTTTTAAGTAAAATAATTGATTTTTTGACTTCAAATAAAATCTATGAAACAAATACTTTTAAAGAAAAATTCAAACAAACGAAATATTTAAATTTAATCGATAATATTAACGTTTTTGCACCCGTAAAATTTATTATCGAAGCAAAAAAAGATGATAACGAGATGTTATTAATTTTTGAAGAAATTAATAATGACTTAAAGAAATTTGAACTGAATCAAAAAATAGATAATCTAGAGAAAAAAATGATCAAGGATATGAACGAAGAAACCTACAAGAAATTGTTAGACCTAAAAAGACTAGCAAATAATGGATAAATTAACATTAGATTTATATAATTTAATAATTATATAAGTCTAAATATTCTAATCTAACGTGGAAAAAATTATTACAAAATCATTTGCGAGACTAATGGGCAGAGGCCTGCACAGGGGTTTTATTACTCATGATGAATTAAGTAAATCGTTAGGAAAAAGAAGTAGAACTCAACAAAATTTAGAACAAGCTTTTTTTCATATTTTTGATAACAAAGTTACGTTAGTAGAAAAAAAATCTGATTATTTAGTTTTAAAAAAGAAAGAATCTGCGTCAGAGAACGCAGATAAATTACAAAGCAAGAGTGACGATCCTATCAGAATGTATCTTAGAGAAATGGGTGGAGTGGAACTTCTTTCTAGAGAGGGAGAAATAGCTATAGCAAAGCGCATTGAGGCTGGACAAGAAGTAATGTTAAATGCATTAGCGCAAAGTCCAATTACGGCAAAAAAAATTTTTACATGGGATGAAAAACTTCAAAATAATGAAATTCTAGTAAGAGAGATAATTGATATTGATACGAACTACATGGATCCTGATGATAACGATGAGTCGGATAAAGCAACTTCAAAAAATGAAAAAAAATTATCAATCAAAAATAAAGATAAAAAAGTAGAAAATAATAAAGGTGAATTGCCCAGCGAAGCTGAAGAAGATGAATTTAATTTATCTTTGGCTGCAATGGAAAACGAAATTAAACCAAAAGTTCTAAAAACAATTTTTGATTTAAAGAAAAAATATGGTAAACTAATAAAATATCAGACAGAAAAACTTGAAGCAATATTAAACTCCAAAATATTCTCAATCTCAAAAGAAAAAACTTATAAAAAACTAGTTAAAGGAATAGTTGAAAAAATAAGTTCATTACAGATAGCTCCATCAGAATTTGAACAGTTAGTACAATCCCACTACGCAGAAAATAAAAAAATTTTATCTCTAGAAGGTGTGCTTTTTAGATTAGCGCAAGAAAACAATATTTCGAGAGAAGAGTTTATTAAATTTTATGTTGGTAACGAAATTAATCCAAATTTAAAAGATTTTTTAAAAGGAGATAAAAAATGGAAATCTTTCTTTACAAAAAATAAAAAGGAATTTTTATATACTCAAGACCGCTTAATTGAATTAAGTAAAAGACTAAGTATTCCAGTGGGAGACTATAAAAAAATGGTGAACAGGATACAAAAAGGAGAGAGAGAATCTAGATTAGCTAAGAAAGAAATGGTTGAAGCTAATTTAAGATTGGTTATTTCAATAGCAAAGAAATATACTAATAGGGGCCTACAATTCTTAGATTTAATCCAGGAAGGCAATATTGGCTTAATGAAAGCAGTAGATAAATTCGAATACAGAAGAGGATACAAATTCTCCACCTACGCAACTTGGTGGATTAGACAAGCAATAACTCGTTCAATAGCCGATCAAGCTAGAACAATTAGAATTCCAGTTCACATGATAGAAACCATAAATAAAATTATTAGAACACAAAGATTGATATTAAGTGAACACGGAAGGGAAGCAACTCCAGAAGAATTGGCAAAAAAATTAAGAATGCCGCTTGACAAAGTTAGAAAAGTTTTAAAAATATCTAAAGAACCAGTTTCCTTGGAAAAACAAGTAGGAGAAGAAGACGATAGCACTTTAGGAGATTTTATCGAAGATCAAAATGCTTTAATGCCCTTAGATCAAGCAATTAGATCCAATTTGAGTGCATCCACAACAAAAATTTTAGCTACCCTAACCCCCAGAGAGGAAAGAGTATTAAGAATGAGATTTGGTGTTGGCATGAACACTGACCACACCCTAGAAGAAGTTGGATTGCAATTTTCAGTTACTAGGGAAAGAATAAGACAGATTGAGGCCAAAGCTTTAAGAAAATTGAAACATCCAAGTAGATCAAAACAGCTTAAAAGTTTTCTAGATAATTAATATTTCATATTGATATTCTTGTCTAGGTTAGTGAAAATTATGATAATAAGAAAAATTGAAAAAAATATTATATAAAAAACAAGTTTTCGCCTTGAATTTATTCTTAGATTATTAATTTTTAGTCTTGAATTTTAAAAGCAACAACAGCATCTCCTTGTTCAACTAAATCTTTGTAAAACATTTTTAAAACAGTTCCACCAGAAGCTGGTATAACAATATATTGTTCGCCGTTGATTTCATAAACTGTGGGTGGCGCAGATCCAATATATGGTAACTTATAAGACCACAATTCTGTTCCGTTTTCAGAGTCAAATGCTCTTATCAATTTGTCTAGTGTACCAGCGGCAAATACAATTCCGCCGGCGGTTGCTGTTGCCCCACCAAAATTCTCAGTTCCCGTGACGATGCCTTTTGACTTTAAATCTTCATAATAACCTAAAGGAACTTGCCATATTATTTTACCATTATTCAAATTTATTGAGGTAAGTGTGCCCCAGGGTGGTTTTACTCCTGGATAACCGTCAAGATCTCTTAGCGGTTCTGCATTTTTACTTATGTATTTAATTCTACCTGTTTTTTTATTTTTATGTTCACGCACTCCAACCTTCCAAGGAATATTATTAGCAGTTACATACATAGTATTATTATAAGGATCTACTGATGCCCCGGTCCATTGTGCTCCACCATTTTCACCATATTGTATTGTGTCCTTATTCAATTCATATGTTTTAAAAAAACCATAATTAGAATTTTCTAATATTGATAAAATATAACTTTTGCTAGATTTGCTTAGATTTGTAACGTCATCTTTTTTAAATACATTTCTTGCAAAAGGTTCTGGCAATTTTAAAGAAGGTTGATAACTGCAAGTTTTTTCTCCAGGTACTTTAGACACGGGAGCTAACCTCATTTCATAATCAAAAATTGGTTCTCCTGTATATCTATCTAAAACTAGAGTGTTACCCAATTTTGTCACAGCAACCACAACATCAATTCTTTTGTTGTACTTGTTTAGAGTTGTTACTATTGGTGTAGAAGGTATGTCAAAATTCCATAAATCGTGACACGTTTCTTGTAAATGCCATAACTTCCTTTTGTTTCTAACATCAAAAGCAATTAAGCTATTAGCAAATAAATTTTTTCCTGGCCTCGATGTTCCAACAAAATTTGGTTTTGGATTTCCTGTAGTTATATAAACTATTCCATTTTGGGTGTCTGCTGACATGCCTCCCCAAGGGATGCCTCCCCTAAAATCCCTTTTTTCAAATAATTTATTACTGGTTTCTCTTAAATAATATTTCCAATGCAACTTTCCAGAAAAAACATCATATGCTTCAATAGAAGGTTTGAAAGTGCCAATAACTAATTGGTTATTAATAACGATTGGAGGCAAAGGGCTACTAGACTTCATATTTATAATTCCATTTTCTCCGAAATTTATTATTGGTTTTCCTGTCTTTGCATTAAGAGATATTAATTGGTGACCATTAGAAAAGTATAATCTAAGAATATCATTTTTTTTATCTTCCCAAATAAGCAAACCTCTTTTAGCAACATCTTGGTAACCTCTTTTTGCTTTATATTTCCATATTTCTCTTCCAGTAGCTCCATCCACACAAACTATATGATTTCCCGGAGTTGGAAAATAAACAAGACCATCATAAACAACTGGATTAGCTTCAATACCTTCCTTGCCGTCTTCTGAATTGTATATCCAGGCTAATTTAAGTTTTTCTATATTATTTTTATTTATCAAATCTAAACTTGAGAATCTTGTTGAGGAAAAACCTCCATGACTTCTTGGCCAATTAGAAAAATTTTTTTCGATTTCTTCTAATTTTCTTCCTGGTAAAAAATTAGTTTTTTTCTTTGGAATAGTTTTTGTTTCAGGCAAACTTGTTCTTAGTGATATTTTTTCAGGTTTCCAATATTCTCTATAGTCTTTAGAGATTTTATATGCAATTTTATGATATAAATTATCATAATGCTCAACAATTTTTTTTGTTTTCTTACTATCTAGATTGTCAATGCTAAATGTGAGAGTGCGCTTATTAAGGTAAGAGGAATCGTAATTAGCCATATCATATAGTAAAAATAATAATAACAAAATTAAGATTGTAAAAAAAAGTATAATAATGGATTTAAACAAAACAGCCTTAAGCCCAGGAGAAAATTGATTTAATTTCTGCATCTGTAATAATCAAGAAACAAATTTATAATAAAATTAAACAAGAATGACAATTCGTACCTGGGCGGGAAAATCGAAACTTGAATTTGCCTTAATTTATTAGTAAAAACAGTGGTAATTGAAGGGGCCTGTAGCTCAGCTGGTTAGAGCAGTACACTCATAAAGCACGGTATAATAATTCTCCACACCTCTCCACGGTGTTTTTTAAAAACAGTTTTATTAAAAAGCTTACTTTTTGGCGTAAAAGATTCATTAAAAGTTGTGGTTTGGGTTGGAACTGAGGGGGTAGATTTATAACTATTCCTATTTGCATTGACTTATATCAAAGAAAAATTCCCACTGATTTATGCACCTGACTCTCCTATGGAACATTTTATATGCGATAATTCAAATAATTGAATTAATGCTAATTCAATAAGATCTTAATATGAAAAAACTTTTAGGGATCGTGGTTCTGGGTTTAAAATACTATTTGTTGCATTGGAAAGGGTATGCCAGAACACCCTCTGAAAATTCAGTTTGAGGCGTAAAGCACTTCCAGTAAAAAAACTTCG
>Ga0187827_10008801_pt1 | contig 10842 bp, 13 predicted proteins | sample ETNtaG_39_FD_167969 | JGI IMG/M metagenome (GOLD analysis project Ga0187827, IMG submission 167969) | Marine microbial and viral communities from oxygen minimum zone, Eastern Pacific Ocean - ETNP2014_SV_150_PacBio MetaG (Illumina Assembly) | ecosystem: Environmental > Aquatic > Marine > Hypoxic... | reverse complement strand
CTTGGCGTTTTTCCGTGCAGGTACGTCAGGGGTAGTAGTGATAATCATTGCAGGAGTCCTTTTTGCATGGAATATACGATATTTTTCAGTTTAATTATCCGTATATTTGTGTTGAAGAGTAACAAGTATAAGTGGAAGTTACATTGCTGGATGCATTCACACGGTAAGGAGATGAGATCTGTTAGCTCATTATGCGTAACATGTTGGATTCAAGGGTTTATGAATTTAAGATGTTACGCAACAGGTGAAATGCAAAGAGGATTGAGTTGAAAATGAATTGGCATGAGGTTGATCGTTTTTTGACAGGAGAAGCTTGGTCTGGTTCTCTTATCAGGAAGCACACGGTCGAATTGGCTGACGTGATCGGATCTCGTTGGGGAGGATCCTCACAAGATCGAATGGCTGCAGAATATATTAGTAGCGAAATGAAAGCGGCCGGGTTGGATCTTAGTGATATCGAACCCTTTGAAATCGATACTTGGAGTCACGGATCTGTTTCTATCACCTTGCCGGAGGATAAAAATCGCAGAATCTCATCGCTTCCTTTTCTACGTTGTAAGCCTATCGATTTAGTCACTCCGATATTGGATGTTGGTCATGCTGCGGTGCACGAGGTTGAAGAATTTGGAGAGAGGCTGAGAGGTGCGATTGTTCTTGCCTCGATTTCCCCCGAGCCTTTTACGTCAGTTGAACCGTTCACAGCTCGAATATCGCGGCTTGCAAACGCTGGTGTAGCGGCGATCATTGCGATCGAACCGAAGACCGGTGGGCGCATGGAATATGCTAATTCCGATGAATGGCTAAACATTGGTCCGCAAAAAAAAGCAATTGCCGTGGTGAAAACGAGTTCAGAAGATGGTGCGTATTTGCGAAGGGTTGCCTCAAATACGCCATTGATAAAAGTATCAGTTGACTCCAAGTATTTTGAATCTGAAGCCTACAATACAGTTGCGGAGCTAAAGGGGGATCTTTACCCGGATCATCACCTTATACTTGCAGGCCATCACGATACTGTTATCGGTACTGCTGGCGGTAACGATAATACATCAGGGACTATAGGGGTTATGGAAACTGCGCGAACGTTGGCTGCATTGCGCGACGATTTAGGCATCACGCCGGGCATGTCCATTCGTTTTGCTACCTGGAGTGGTGAGGAACAACATTTACAGGGTTCACGTGCTTACGTTTCTCGCCATTATGTAGAAAATTCACCTGAGCGTGAGAATAAACCGCTGCTGAATATTAACCTGGATGAACTTTCTACTGGGCATATGAAAGGAATCGTTCTCACTTTTCCCCATCTACGAAAATTTATCCAAGGTCAATTAGATACCATGGACGATGGATTGAAATGTCATGTTCTTTCTCACATGGATGCCCACTCCGATCACTTCCCGTTTGTTGAACAAGCGATTGATGCAGCGATTACATGGCGGTGGCGCTTTTGGGGAAGACATGAAGATGCAAATTTTCATCATGAAAGTGGAGATGCGGCTAATAAGCTCAATGTACGTGAGTTAAAAGAATATGTAGCCCAGCTTGCTAGACTTTTGCTTCGACTGTCCCATGTGCCACCAGATGATTGGCCTGTTAACCCAGTAAATATTTCTGATGTTAATAGGATGATCGAACGTGACGCTGGTAGGAATCACCCCACCTTCCATTAAGGGGCATTGCAAATGAGAGAACGTCATCATAGATCAAATCGTAAGCATCCTCGATTGTGTACTTGTACCTCATGTCAATCACGGCGAATTCAGATTTATGCCCCCAAGTTGAAGAAAAAGCGAAAACCAAAATCTCAACGAGGTAAGTCTGGCGATAAAAAGGTATTTGATTCTGCGATAGCAGATGCGATGGATATTCTGGGTTTTGTGTCTGAGGTGGATGGTGATACAGAAAGTACAAAGTGATTAATTTATTATCTTGGTTGATTAGTAGGGATAGAAACAGACATGACTGAATCATCGCCAGCAAAAATTGGATTGATTGGCGCAGGATGGTGGGCCACTGCAAACCACTTGCCGGTACTTGCAAAGAGAGACGATATCGAATTAGCCAGTGTTTGCCGTTTGGGTGTAGATGAATTGCTGCAGGTTAAAAATGAGTTCGGATTTACTCATGCCACGGAAAATTACAGAGAGCTTCTTGAAACTCCTGGATTAATTGGAGTTATTGTCGCATCACCACATACTTTGCATTTTGAACATGCAATGGCTGCGTTAAATAAGGGTTACCACGTGATGTGTGAAAAACCTTTGACTACGAGAGCGACGGAGGCTCGCGAATTAGTTTCTGAAGCTGAACGTCGGGGTGTTCAGTTGGTTATTCCATACGGCTGGCATTACAGCAAATTTATCCAGGAAGCAAAGCGACGTATGGACCAGAAATCTGTCGGTGAGATCGAGTATGTGATGTGCCATATGGCATCACCGATTCGATCGCTCCTTGAGGGCAAACAATTTCTTTCGACCGGAGGTGGGGCTGGGGACAACATGTTTGAGCCGGAAGCTGATACTTGGGCGGATCCGGAGGTGGCGGGTGGTGGCTATGCATTGGCCCAGATGTCTCATTCCGCAGGTTTGGCATTTTGGCTGACGGGACTTGAAGCACAGTCAGTCGTTGCGCTTACTTCCTCTCCAACAAGCAGGGTTGAGCTATACGATGCATTTTCGGTCAATTTCAAAGGAGGTGCGATAGGATCGTTCAGTGGAGCTGGCGCTCTTCCAGATAACCAGCAGTTTCAACTCGATGTAAGAATTTATGGATCTGAGGGTGTTATGACAGTTGACTGTGATCGAGCAAAGCTTGAAATACTACGGCATGATGGTGATAATTTTTCAATGAAACTTGACCCTGACGCAGGAGAATATTTTGGCGGTGGTCCAACTACTAACTTTGCTGACATCGTGACCCGTAAAAACGATATGAATTGGGCTCCTGGTTGGGCAGGTATGCGGGCGATCGAAATGATTGACGCAGCTTATCGTTCAGTGAAATTAGGTCGGCTAGTTACGGTTTGATGCTCTAAGCTTGATTGAGAGTGCTTATACATAGATCTAGCACTCTAATTGGCTGAACGTAACGGAGACGTTTACATTGCCTGAAATTCTTCTGTCGCATAGCGATCATAAGATTCTCGTAATTGAAGATGACCGAATCTTGCGAGAGGCACTGCGTTACAACTTGGTCGCGGCAGGGTATGAGGTGGTTGTCGCCAGCGACGGTGGTGAAGGGTTAGTCAGTGCACGTCAAAGCAGCCCTGATGTTGTGGTGCTCGACCTTATGCTTCCGAGCTTGAGTGGCATGGAGGTATGTAAGGCTCTGCGCCGTGATGGTTCTATCCTTCCCATCATAATGCTGACAGCACGGGACTCTGAAATTGATCGTATTGGCGGCCTTGAATCAGGAGCTGATGACTATGTCACAAAACCATTCAGCATGCGGGAACTGATTGCACGCGTCACTGCTCAAATTCGGCGGATGCAAATGATTAAGTCTATTTCCCAAAACACAACAGATGAAATTCTTGATTTGGGCGAACTGGTCATAAATCGTGCTTCGAGAAATGTGACATTGAATGGAAAATCAGTGGATTTGCGACCGCGGGAGTTTGATCTCCTGACGCATATGGCAGCTAATCCCGGCAGGGTTTATACCCGTGATCAACTCCTTCATGATGTTTGGGGATTTGAATACATCGGTGATACTCGGACGGTTGATGTTCACGTTAGATGGTTGCGTCTCAAGATAGAAAAAGATCCAGCGAGGCCAAAGATCCTTGGTACTGTTCGAGGAGTTGGATATCGTATTAATGTGTGATTGCTATGTACAACATTTGGACTGATTATCGGGGGTTGTAGTTGGGTAGTTTCTCCTTAAGATGGCGCATTTTGATTGAAACGGTTGCTCTTATAGCGACTGTCGCATCGGGTACATTGTTGTTTGGTGCGAAGGGCACGATTGCTGCCGGGATACTTGCGACGATTATTGTGCTGTTTCGTTCTCTTGGTCTTACCCGTCAGTTTTCTGATTTGACAGAAGATGTAGTGCGTATGACTTCCATTGATCGTACTCATCGTTTAAACCCCGCCGGACCAGCGGAATTGGCTCGACTCGCACGTGCTGTGAATAGGCTGGTAGATCGAGTTGGCGCTGATATTTCTAAAGAGGAAAGTGAACGCCTTCGACTGTCATCCATATTCAACTCCATGCGAGACGGGGTCGTCGTCGTCGATGATCAAGGTGTTATCGAATTAGTTAACCCAGCCGCTGTTGAGATGCTCGCTGCCGCCATACCGGTTGAACCAGGGATGCAGCTGACGTCTTTAACCAACCACCCAGATGTAGTTGGAGTTGTTGCATTAGCTATCAGCAGCGGGAATACAGAAAGTGCGGAGGTAGAGCTTTTTGACAATCAGCGAACTTTGATGGCGCTGGCGACTCCTTTTCCCAGACCTGATACTGAATTGGTTCGTGCATTGCTTTTATTGACGGATTTGACTGGAGTTCGACGACTAGATACAACGCGGAGAGAGTTTGTATCTAATGCTTCTCATGAATTGCGCACTCCGCTATCGGGAATTCGTGCTTCGGCAGAGACTCTTCAGTTGAGTGGTGTTGATGATCTCGCGGGGCGAAAGAAATTTGTTGAGATGATTTTGGAAGACGTTGATCGAATGGACAAGTTGATTACGGAGATGCTCGAACTTTCACGCTTGGAATCCGGCGAATCTCCACTTGACCTCGAAGATGTTGATCCTAGCGTGTTAACCAATGCCGCTGTATCACAATTTTCAATGATCATAGAGAAATCTGAATTAACTTTAGAGTCGTCGACGCACCCTGAATTACCACTGGTGAGAGTAGATGTAGAGAAGATGAGTCACGTTTTTGCTAATCTCATTAGCAATGCAATTAAATGGACGCCATCGGGCGGCACTATAACCATTAAAACCTGGTTGGACGAGAGATCGATCTGCTTCAGCGTTGCTGACACTGGTCAAGGTATCGAGCCTGAACATTTGCCACATATTTTTGAACGATTTTTTAAGACTGATTCTGCGCGCTCACAGCATAGCGCGGGTCTAGGGCTATCAATTGCTCGTCATGTAGTTGAGGCTCATGGTGGGCTCATATCTGCTAACAGTGATTTGGGCGTTGGCAGTGAATTCGTGTTCTACGTTCCTATCGTCAGATAGATTCTGTTCCACCTTTCGATAGAACTCTCCGAACCTAAATTTAACTATCCGTTAACTTTGTTCCTTTTCCGGTTAACGTTTTTTTAATGACTAACGTTCAATCTAGGTATGACAAGCGGGTCTTCCATTGTTCTACGCGGAGTTTTACGTATTTTATTAAGAGAACTGAAGGGTTGAAAAGTGATTCAGACAGGACTAAAACATTATTCAATAGTGATCGTTTCATCCTTGCTTGTGGGCGTGATGTGTTTTGCATGTGGTGACGATAAATCAGATACCACAACATCAGAATCCGGTTCGCAGTCAGCTACTAAAGACTCTAGCGAAATAACTATTGATGGGTCTTCGACCGTTTTTCCAGTTACTCAAGCCGTTGCTGAAGAATTTCGTAAAAAAAGACCAGAAGTTCAGATTCCTGTGGGGATTTCAGGCTCAGGTGGTGGGTTCAAGCGATTTACAGTTGGTGAAATTGACATATCGAATGCTTCAAGGCCCATTAAGAATTCTGAAGCTGAAAAGGCCGCATCCAACGGGATCAAGTTCATCGAACTGCGTGTCGCTTGGGATGGTATTTCTGTTGTAACAAGTAAATCTAACGATTTTGTCGATTGCCTAACAACGGAAGAATTGAAACTCATATGGGATGCAGGGTCGACTGTTAATAAATGGAATCAGGTACGTTCAGATTTCCCTGATAAGAAGATGCGACTTTACGGTCCAGATACCGATTCTGGGACATTCGACTACTTTACCGATGAAATAAATGGTGAAGAAGATCGGAGTAGATCTGATTACACGGCATCTGCAGATGACAACACTCTTGTGCAGGGAATCGCAGGAGATGTTGGCTCGATAGGTTACTTCGGTTATGCGTATTACCTTGAGAACTCAGACAAGTTGAAATTGCTTGCTGTTGATTCGGGTAGTGGATGCGTTTTACCTGACCCTACTACAATCAACGATGGCACTTACTCTCCTCTTTCACGACCGTTGTTGATTTATGCGAACACAGCATCAATTGGCAGACTGGAGGTGAAGGACCTTCTCGAGTTTTACATGAAAGAGGGCGGTGCTTTAGCAGAAGAAGTAGGGTATGTGGCTCTTTCGGATTTGGATTACCAATCCAACATTGAGATGATCAACGCAAATTAAAGAGTTTTGAAAATACTCTGTATAACTGTGTGTTAACAATTTGGCCGCAATCTATTAACACCTGCATATTCCGCAGGCGTTAATAGATTGCGGCCAAATTCTCTCGAGATTATTGACTCGATAAACACAGTGTCAACAAATTCTGGACCAAATACAGCGCCACTAACTCAGAGTCGTCTCCTACCAGATGAAGTAGTGAGACGACGGCGACGCCAATACCTTGAACAGTCGATCGTGAGTTGGCTTCTCAGAATTACTGCTGTAATTTCTGTACTCACGACGATTGGGATCGTATTGATCCTTGTCATGGAAAGCGTGGGGTTTTTCTTTCAAGTCTCCGTATGGGAATTTGTGACTGGTCGCGAGTGGACACCACTTTTTAAGCCTCAGAAATTTGGAGTGCTTCCTCTCATCGGTGGAACACTGTTAGTTGCTGTAATTGCTGGACTGGTTTCGTTAACTCTTGGCTTGGGGGCAGCGATTTTTCTGTCTGAATATGCTCCAGAGCGTATCCGTAAAATTATTAAGCCAGTTCTTGAAATACTTGCCGGTATTCCCACTGTGGTTTATGGGTATTTTGCCCTTACGTTTATCACTCCTATCCTGCAAGGTATGTTCGGCAGTGAGAGAGTAATAATTTTCAATGCGCTTTCGGCTGGAATAGTCATGGGTCTGATGATTATGCCCATGGTGTCAACTTTGAGCGAGGATGCAATGATTGCAGTTCCCCGATCTCTACGTGATGCTGCTTATGCTCTGGGTGCCACTCGATTTGAAGTTTCAACAAAGGTGGTGATTCCTGCTGCATTGTCTGGAATCGTCGCTTCATTTATATTGGCGCTTTCCCGTGCGATCGGAGAAACGATGATCGTCAAGATCGCTGCTGGTGCCACACCTAATCTGACACTTAATCCTCTTGAAAGTATTCAGGCCATGACGGCTTATATAGTCCAAATAAGTTTGGGCGAAACCGCACACGGATCAATCGAATACCAAACGATTTTCGCGGTTGGACTGCTGTTATTTGTGATGACGTTAGGAATGAATATCTTGGGTCGTGCCATCATTTCTAGGTTCCGGCAGGTGTATGAATGATTGTTAAGACCACTCAAGGTTTAGCTGGAGGTTCGAGAAGATATCATCTATTTCGCACGTGGCGGGACAGAATATTTTTCGCCGGGTTTTTGCTGGCAATTTTGATCGGGATTGCTGGATTAGCAGCGCTTTTAATTGACGTTCTTATAGATGGCTTGGGTTTATTGAATTGGAAATTTATGACGACCTATGCTTCGCGTAAGCCTTTAGAATCTGGGATTCTTGCACCGATGGCTGGAACTGTTTGGGTGGTCGGTTTGACAGCTATTTTTACAATTCCTATTGGTATTGGAACAGCGATTTATCTGGAAGAATTCGCCAGCAAAAACCGTCTCACTAGACTAATCGAGTTGAATATCTCCAATTTAGCCGGTGTACCCAGTGTTATTTATGGGCTTCTGGGTTTGGCTGTGTTTGTCCAGTTTTTGTTTAACGGTTCGCGTAATTTGACTGCCGGTGCATTGACTATGACCTTACTTATTTTGCCTATTGTTATTATCGCGTCCCAAGAAGCTATAAAAGCTGTACCTTCGAGTTATCGAGATGCAGCATATGCCATAGGAGCTACTCGTTGGCAGGTGGTCAAAACGGTGGTTATGCCACAGGCGGTACCTGGGATGATGAGCGGCATTATCCTTGCGTTATCAAGAGCGGTCGGAGAATCTGCGCCGATTCTGATCATTTCCTCGTTAGTATGGGTGACGTTCGTGCCTACGTCGCCCGATTCGAAATTCACTGTTTTACCCCTTCAGATATTCACTTGGGTTAGTCAGCCTCAGGAGGATTTTAGGAGTATCGCAGCTGCGGGAATCATCGTACTTTTACTGATTTTGCTGGGAATGAATGCTGTTGCTATATGGATCAGAAATAAGTACCAAGTGCGTTCAGAGTAGTAGAGGGCTATAGCATGCGAACATTCACTTTGATTCTCTTGCTTTAGTTGATTGCGGTGGTAGCTAGTTCCCTGTGAGTCCCTTAACCACGATTGCGTTGGATAACGCGTGGAGAATCTTTGGTGAAACCTTGATCTTGATGGATCTGCTCCCTCCACCGAGAATGATGTAATCCAGATCGATTAATCCTGGGTCGATGTAAATTGGTAGTTCGGGCGGTAGAGCAAGGACGGTGACTCCGCCGATCATCATTCCAGTTAGTCCGGCCGTTTCATCAGGTTTAGCAAATGAGACTCTGCCGACATTCATCAGTGGTTTAATTACGTGATTAACGTCAATGCGTTGTGTAGCGCGTACCACTGAGGCTGTGAAAATTTTTGGTTTCTTTTTTGAGCTGACTATTATTGTGTTAGCGGAGTTTTCAAGTGGAAACCCATACTTTTCACAGAACATTACGGTGTCAGCGAACTCTGGATCTATGTTGATAACTTCATATGAAAATGTAGTTGTGTCGAGAAATGAAGTTACTTTGGTTTCGATTTCATGATCTGTCATGTTTGTTATTACCGGCTTACAACTAATTCAGGTTATTTTTTATGGTATTAATTCGGTTTGAGGGCCTATTTAGTTTATCCGGATTCAACATTGTTGCTGTAGTCTCAAATATCATTATCTTCACAGGTCCTTCGGTAACGAATTGTGATTGGTTGAAAATATGGGCAAGACTTACTGGATGCTCGTTACAACCCAAGAAAACTTGGATATCACACGTTCTCGAGGTTTTTCTATGCAGGGTGTTGATACCAAAAATCGCCGTAAGGCTTTGCGCATAGGCCCTGAAGATAGGGTTTTATATTATGTTTCAGATAAAAAGGGTTTTGCTGCAACGGCAACGGTTACATCAGATAATTTCGAAGATCATGAACAGATTTGGAAACACCATAATGATCAAGAAACATTTCCTCATCGGGTTGAGCTGACACCAGATGTCGTGCTTGAGGAGCCTGAATATGTTGATGGATACCAAGTCGGGCCGACCCTTGAATATGTGAAAAAATGGCCGCCGGACCTGTGGCCGTTGGCATTCTTCGGCATGCTGCACATTATTCCGCAACGCGACTTTAATTTCATCGAAAGTGAGTTAAGGCGAGCAAATGGGGATTTGCCTGTTATCGAGGTTTCCGAACCTGATCCAACGGTTTCTATTTTGCCATCAGACACCTCAGATGTATCAGATTCTTTGTCTGAGATATCTACAGGGAAAAAATCTTTTGCCGTGACCGCTAAAAGTCGTAAAAGTTCTCATCGTCGACGTAACAAACGCCACCGTTAGTTTTATGACTTAAAGAGCGTTAAACGCCACATGCCAGAACATGAGTTGGTACTACAACACTGGTGCACACTCACCTGTATGACTTGTGTTTGTGGGTATAAGGGTTTCTAAGTTGTTAAATCACTTAACATGGTCAGATTCGATCTTTAGGCTCTCGTGAATTTCGGCTAATACAGATGAGAACGTGCTGTCGCTTAACGCTGGCTTAAGATCATTGGTTTTAATATCTTCAACGAGCCCAACCCAGGACTTACAGCCTCGATAGCTCGGGATGACCGGAATTGTTACTGTCTGGCTCAGCCTGTATGCCCTAATGATCATCAGTTTAAGAGGTTGACTAGGTTTCCACTTGAATCGTTTTGCGGGGAATGATCTTGACCAGATGTGGAAAGGATCCAGCGCTTTTAACTGATGTTCTTGTGAAATATTGATCGTTTCGATGAGTTTGCAAAACACTGAGAGAGTGATTTCTTTACTGAAATCTGATTCCGCTGTTACCGGAATCAATGAACGGTATCTCGGCTTGAGGAGTAAGGCACCTTCATGGAATACCCCTGGATAAAGTAAAAATTGTTGATGCTCGATTTTGAAATGACGAGAGTCCTCGCGGATGCCGCCTTTGCGCAACATGAGTATCTGTTCACCTTGACCGAGTGCTCTAGATGTGACCGCCCATTCCTTTAATCCTATGTTTGACGAATCTGGCAGTATGGGTGATATCGGCATTGAATGTTTTACAACCTTCAAGTTAGAGAAGGTGCGTGTGGTCGCGTTTTGTGAATGTTACACCGAACTCTTTTTAGCTACGATCATTCGGGTATTTTTTGAAAGAGGATGTTTCTTACAGCTAACCCATGGTCGCCGAGCATGGTGAATGTGTTTTCGGTGGTCGTGCGGCAAATATCTTCGGTTGTTACGAGTCGCAAGGCAGCGAGTTTTTCGGAAACTAATGGGACGTCACATGGTTCGGTCCATTTGGATCGGTTTTTTTTGAATGGCTGAGGATACGCATCGGTTTCCAAAAGTAGCCGGGAATCTGGTGTTTTTTTTGCAGTTTCCTCAAGATCTGGAATTCTGGTGAGTGTTTTAGCGAATGAAATATTGAATCCGAGATCGAGAAGCTTTTCGGCGAAACTCCATCTTCCTTGAAAATAATGGGCAGACCCTC
>Ga0187827_10008800_pt1 | contig 10842 bp, 14 predicted proteins | sample ETNtaG_39_FD_167969 | JGI IMG/M metagenome (GOLD analysis project Ga0187827, IMG submission 167969) | Marine microbial and viral communities from oxygen minimum zone, Eastern Pacific Ocean - ETNP2014_SV_150_PacBio MetaG (Illumina Assembly) | ecosystem: Environmental > Aquatic > Marine > Hypoxic... | reverse complement strand
ATTCTCCTACAGCAATACCCGTATCTTCTGTTGTGTGATGCAAATCAATGTGTGTATCACCTTTGGTCTTTAAATTAATATCGATTAATGAGTGTTTAGAAAATTGTTCTAGCATATGATTTAAAAAACCAATTCCAGTATCAATTTTATACCTTCCTTTTCCATCAATATTGATTTCAACATTAATCGTTGTTTCTTTAGTTTTTCTCGATATTTTTGCTTTTCTGGACATTTTAATTTTGGATAAAGGTATATAATTAAATAAATGTGATATCAATAAAATCAAAAATACTCTTGAACTAGCAAAATAAATATCCACATAAATCTATGACTATGAGTGAAATTCAAAATTGGCATGGAACTACTATTATTCTTATAAGAAAAGATAATGATGTTGTTGTTGCAGGAGACGGACAGGTAAGCTTGGGCAATACTATAATTAAAAGAACAGCAAAAAAAGTAAGGAAAATAGAAAAACGAAATGTCATAGCTGGTTTTGCAGGATCAACTGCTGATGCACTAACTTTGTTTGAAAGATTAGAAGCAAAATTAGAAAAACATGCCGGAAATTTAACTAGGGCAGCTGTTGAATTAGCCAAGGATTGGAGGACCGATAAATACCTTAGAAGACTTGAGGCCTTAATGGCAATAGCAGATAAAGAAAAAAGTTTTATTATTTCTGGTACCGGAGATGTTTTGGAACCTGAGGATGGAATTATTGGAATAGGATCCGGTGGTAATTTTGCCCTTGCTGCTGCAAAAGTTTTAATGGAATCCAAACTCACAGCGGAAGAGATAGCAAAAAAAGCAATATCTGTAGCTGCAGAAATTTGTGTGTATACAAATAACAATATTACAGTTGAAAAAATTTAATGGAAAAATCCAATATTACGAGTTTCAAACCTAAGAAAATTAAAGAGAACATAGAGCAAAGTTCTAATGTAACTTCTTTATCTCCACGAGAAATTGTATCTGAATTAGATAGATATGTAATCGGACAGAACCAAGCGAAGAGAGCTGTTGCAATTGCTTTAAGAAACAGATGGAGACGTCAAGCATTAACAAGTGAAATGAAAGATGAAGTTTTACCAAAAAATATTTTAATGATCGGACCAACAGGAGTTGGTAAAACTGAAATTTCTAGAAGATTATCAAAACTGGCTGAGGCTCCTTTTATTAAAGTAGAAGCTACAAGATTTACCGAAGTTGGATATGTAGGAAGAGACGTAGAACAAATCATAAGAGATCTTCTTGAAATCGCAATAGCAATGGAAAAAGTAAAAAAAAGAAAAGAAGTTTTCGCAAAAGCGCAGCAAGCCGCGGAGGAAAGAGTTCTAGAGGCAATGGTCGGAAATAAAGCCAGTATTGCAACCCAGGAAAGTTTTAGAAAAAGATTGAGAAATGGTGATTTAGATAAAAATGAAATAGAAATTGATGTACATGACAGTCCTTCAATGCCAAGTTTTGAAATACCGGGAATGCCAGGGGCAAATGTCGGTATGGTAAATATTGGAGAAATGCTTGGAAAAACAATGGGAAAAAAACCTAAAAAGAAAAAAATGACCGTAAAAGAATCTCATGAAATTTTAATTGCGGAAGAATCTGATAAATTAATTGAACAGGATAAAATTGTTAAATCGGCGAAAGTTTCTACTGAAAACAATGGGATAGTTTTTTTAGACGAAATTGACAAAGTATCTGCTCGAAGTGATAGAATTGGAGGAGATGTGTCGAGGGAAGGTGTCCAAAGAGATTTATTACCCTTGATCGAGGGAACAACTGTCAGCACGAAATATGGAACAATTAAAACTGATCATATTTTATTTATTGCTTCAGGAGCATTCCAGTTAGCAAAACCCTCGGATCTTTTGCCTGAACTTCAGGGCAGACTTCCCATAAGGGTAGAGTTAAATGCTTTAACAAGTGAAGATTTTAAAAAAATTCTAAGAGAGCCTGATAATAGTTTAATCAAACAATATAAGGCTTTGTTAAAAACTGAAAAAATTAATCTTGAATTTACTGATGATGGAATTGAGACCATTGCAGAACTGGCTACAGAAGTTAATTCCAGCGTAGAAAATATAGGGGCAAGAAGATTGCATACTATTATAGAAAAAGTTCTAGATGAAATAAGTTTTACTGCCACGGACAGAAGTGGTGAAAAAATTATTATTGATAAAAAATATGTTCAGAAAAACCTGGGTGAATTAGTTAAAGATACAGATTTATCAAAGTTTATTCTCTAAACTTCTTTAGAAATATATAAAATGCACCTTCGCCGCCATCTTTTATTTCTGCTTTTGATATGTTCTTTATTTTACTTTTAATTTTTAAGTTAGCATTTATATAATCGGGTACCGAATTTTTTAATATACTTAAATCTTTAGAAACATATGGATTATTTATAGTTTTAGACCTTAAACCTTTACCTGTTATAACTATAATCTTCTCAACGCCTTCCACAAAGTATTTATCAATAAGTATTTCGATTTTTTTATTAGCCTCATCTAGGGATAAACCATGCAAATCAACTTTTCTGATTTTTTGTGTAGATACTTTTTTTTGATCTAAATAATAATCTTTATTTTCAATCCTCTGTTTACTTGAAGTAAATTTTCTCCATACCTTATGATCTTCTAGTGTGATTTTTTTATTCAAATTAAATTTGGGTTTCTACTAAATACCAGTTTGGATTGCTACTCCACATGTTCTTTGAAAATTTCCAAACATCTTTAACCGTTTTAATTATATCTGGGTTACCCTCTATAACATTATTATTTTGATCTTTTTTGCAAGTTATGATTTCGCTAACAAAGTCCACTGTAAATGTATAATTGTTATCTTTTTTTTCAAAATTCTTAATTTCGGCAGACTTAACACCGACAAATGTTAGTTCTGATTTTAAATTTTCTTTTTTTCTATAATCAATTTCATCAGAAAAATTTTGGAATATTTTTTTATTTAGAAGAGGTTTTAAAGCTTTTTTATCACCTTTGGCAAAGGAAGTAATAATCATTTCATAGGCTTTTTTTGCACCCTTAATAAACTGTTCTTTCGCTGCATTATCAAGTTTACCTGAGCCTAAATTAACAATTTTTTTTTCGTTATCACTTTGTGTTGTTTTTTTGCCGAAGAGATCTCCAAAATCTTTTTTTTCATGGCCAGTTCTTCGACCAAGTATTCCTCTTAACCTTAGGATAATAAATGCAGCTATTATCGCCAATAAAATAATATCAAGATATTGGAAGCTATTATTCATATGTTTTTTGTAACATTTTATTTTATTTAGTATAATGGTTTATATCAATCTGCAAAATATATATTCTAAAAAAATGAGCACGCTCCTAATACTTATTATAGGCATTCCACTAATTGAAATATATTTATTTATTAAAATTGGATCGACAATTGGCACCTTTAATACCATTGCATTTACAATAATTACTGCCCTAACAGGAATTATCTACGCAAGACACGAAGGGTTTAATACCCTAAAATCAGCTCTTCCTCAGTTGGCAAAAGATGAGATTCCGATCTATGAAATTATTACCGGAGCAACAATAGCTCTTGCCGCATTTCTTCTAATTTTTCCAGGATTTGCAACAGATTTTTTAGGCTTTCTATTAATATTTCCTTTCACTAGAAAATTAATTATAGCAAGGTTTACAAAAAAATCTAAAACATACAAAAAAACAGAAAAAAATATTATCGAGGGTCAATATGAAGATTTGGATAAAGATCTAGAATGAAAAAAAAATTTAAAATATTGGCTGAATTTGCAAAAGATGTTTCTCATGAGACGCCTGATGTTGAAACATACCTCCAAACAAAAGACAATATCTTAAAATATAATTTAACCCTGGATATTAATAGTAAGTTTTTAAAAAATAAAATGATAGAAGTAAATATTATTTCAAAATTTCAAGAAACCAATTTGGAGAAAAAAAAGTCTAATTTTGAAATTACTTATGCAGCAATAGTTAGAATTGATGAAAATATTAAAAATGAAAAAGAAATGGAACAAATTGTTTTAAGCGATGTACCAAATGAAATTTATCCAAGACTAGAAGATTTGTTTATTTCATTGCTAAATAAATCTGGTTTTCCAGAAGTCAAGATTGAAAGAAAAGTTGATTTTGAAAAGCTATATAAAGAAAGATTAAATTAATTAAAAAAAATTTTTCTTTAATTCGTTTTTCAAAAATCTATCATGTAATTGCATTTCTTCGAACGTTGGTTTAATAATTTTTTTTGAATATTTTATAAATTTAACATCCTTTTCTTTTAAAAGTTCAACATTATTTTGTATTGAAAAATCTAGAGTGGGTTCTTTTTGATCTATTAGATTTATATAAACTTTGGACAATAATTCACAGTCTATTAATGCATTATGTTTTTGTCTTTTTGAATAGTCAATTCTAAATTTTTTACACAAAGAATCCAAATTAATAGCAGATCCTGGAAATTTTTCCCGAGCCAATTCCAAAGTATCAATAACTCTGTTTTTTTTTATTGCATCTCTGCCGATCATCATCAATTCATTATTCAGATGCGAAAGGTCAAAATCTGCATTATGAATAATTAATTTTTTATCATTTATAAATTCTAAAAAATCCTCGGCAATTTCGGAAAATTTTTTTTTCTTTAATAAGAATTCATCTGAATAGCCATGAATTTTGAATGCATCTTCGGAGACATTTTTTTCAGGATTCAGTAAACAATGAAAAAATCTTTTGGTTGGGATTTGATTCTCAAGCTCTAAACAGCCTATTTCAACTATTCTGTGACCGTCTTTTACTGAAAGACCGGTAGTTTCTGTATCTAAAACAATTTCGAGCATTTTATAAAATTTTCTCTAAAACTTGTTTAACATTTTCTTTGATAGAATTATTCTTAAAATTATTTTTTATTACAAAATTAGATTGCTGTTTTTTAAATTCTACAGGAAGTTGAAGTTCTTTAAATTTTTTTATTATTTTTGAATTAAAATTTAATTTTTTTTTTAATCTTTTATTAATTTCTTTTTTTTTAGCATCTACAAAAATTAAAATATCATCTTTTTTATTAATTTTGTTTTCCATTAATAATGGAATATCCAAAACAATAATTTTTTTATTTCTATTTTTTTTAATAAAATTATTCATTCTAGATTGAACCTCTGGATGAACAATTTTAACAATTTTTTTAAGATTATATTCATCCTTCGTAATGGCATCAAAAAGTTCACTTTTTTTAACAGGAAAAGAAGTTATATAATTAGGAAGCGCTTTTTTAAGTTTGCTATAACATTTTCTGCTTTTTCTATATAATTTTGCAACCTCAGCATCTGCATTAAAAACTGGATAACCAAATTGTTTTGCTACGTAACTTTTTCCAGAACCAATATCTCCAACAACCGCAAGTCTAATCATAAATCTAATAATCTGTTATCAATTTTTGGCAAAATATTATGCCAAATTCTAAATGCTAATTGAGCTTGGTAAATAAACATCATCTTGCCGTTTTCAATTTGATTACCAAACTGCTTTGCATTTGAAAGAAATTTTGTTTTGCTTGGGTTATAAATAATATCATAATATAATTTGTTTGTTCCAATATCAGCATAGTTTAATTTTATCTGATCATCATTTTTAAGACCTAAACTTGTAGCATTTATTATCATATTAAAATCAGGAGTTTCTCCCCAGTCTATAATCTCTAAATCCTTGTGCTTTTTTTTTAAATCTTCGGCTTTTTTTTTGGTCCTATTACTTAAAATGATTTTAGCAACCCCCAACCTTTTCAAAGCTAGAATAACCGAAGGAACCACTCCTCCGGCTCCCAAAATGAATACATTCTTATTTTTTAAATCATAATTAATATATTTTATACCTTTCTCAAATCCTTCAACATCAGTGTTGTCTCCAAAAATTTTATTATCTTTTCTAAAAATCGTATTAACTGACCGAACCTCCTTCGCAAGTGGCGTTAGTTGATCAAGAAAAGGTATGACGGATTTCTTAAAAGGAACAGTTACATTTATTCCGTCTATTTTTTCTTTTTTAACTTCGCCTATAATTTCTTTAATGTCGCTTTCGTTGAGCTGCTTCTTATCATAAGTGGCATTTATTTTATTTTCTTTGATCCAATGGTTGTGCAATTTAGGAGACAAAGAATGCTCGATTGGATTTCCTATGACTAAATATTTTTTCATTTCATTGTATTTAAATATTTCTTTATTTGTTTAACTGGCAAGCCCATAATAGAGTCCTCGTCTCCCTCTATTTTTGAAAATAAAGATCTTCCCTCGGCTTCAATTTGGTAAACTCCATAAGCATATAATTCTTTATCCTCTATCTTTGCTAAATATGATTTAATTTCATCTAGATTAAACTGTTTCATTGTTAAAGTTGAGGCATCAGTAGAGTTCCAAATCGCAGATCCATTTTTAGATATACAAACAGAGCTGATTAATTGGTGTTTTTGACCATTTAACTTTTGAAGCATCTTAAGAGCTTCTTCTCTATTTGTGGGCTTTGAAACAAGTTCTCTATTTAAATCTATAACACTGTCTGCGCCTAATACGAGTTTGCCATGTTTTTTTTCACTAATTTTGTTTGCTTTTAATTCTGCTAAATTTTTAGAAATTAGTTCCGGTGTTGTGTTTGTTTCTAAAAGCGACTCTTTTATTTGGTCTTCATTTATTTTTGCTGGAATGACCTCACATTTTATCCCATTGTTTTCTAATATTTTTTTTCTTATTCCGCTTCCTGATGCCAAAATTATATTTTTTATCATCGGGAGTGAATAATGTCATAAATTTTTATTATTGAGGCCGCACTTTCCTCCACAGATTTTCTTGTAACATCTATAATTGGCCATTTATTTTTTTTAAAAATATTTTTTGACATTTCAACTTCCAGCCTAATTTTTTCTACATCTGTATATGAGCCTGGTTTTTTTTCACTCAAAAATTTCATTCTATTTTTTCTTACATCTAGTAACCTCGATGGTTCCGCTATTAATCCTACTATACATGAGATTTTAGAATTTTTAGTTAATTTGGTGGGAACAGAATTTTCATTTATTATTGGTACGTTGCAAGTTTTATATCCTCTGTTTGCCAAGTAAATTGATATTGGAGTCTTGCTTGTTCTGCTTATACCCAGAAGTACAACATCCGATTTCTCTATATCGTTGATTATCTTTCCGTCATCATGGCTCATCGTAAATTGGATTGCCTCGATTCTTTTATAATAGTCTTCGTCAAGCGCATGTTGTCCGCTGGGTATATGCGAGGCTTCCTGGTGTAGCAGCTTTGAAAACCTTAATATTAAATCGCCCAACACACCGAAGCAAGGTATGTTTTTCTCTTTGCTTTTTGTTACTAAAAATTTAGCTAATTGGGTATCAACAATAGTATATAAAACAATCGAATCTTTTTTTTTCTCACAGATATCTAATATTTTTATTATTTGGTTTTTTGTTCTAGTAAATGCATATTGATGAGATATATGATTAAAATTTAAAAATTGAGCTTGTAGAGCTAAAAAAATTCTATCTAATGTCTCTCCAGTTGAATCCGAAATAAGATAAACTTCGTATATTTTTTTCATTTATAAACTGTTAATAAATTTATTAATTGTTAACTTTATTTATATATTTTTTTTTATTTTTAATTTTATTAAAACTTATTAATAATAATCAACATATAACTATAAGTGAAAAACTAAATATAAATAATGTTAATTATGAGAATATTTAAATACATTATTAAAATTAAAGGTGGTTTTTAATTTTATTTTGTTAATAAATAATGAAAAAATTGTGTAAAATAATTAATCAAGGTTATTAACATACCATAATACTAATAATACCTTTATTTATATTTTATTTATTTATGAGAAGATTGAATAATTGTTTAGAAAACAAAAAATATACAAATGTTCCTATTTGGTTTATGAGGCAGGCAGGAAGATACTTGAAAGAGTTTAGAGATATTAGAAAAAACAATCCTAATTTTATTAATCTTTGTTTAAATCAAGAACTTGTAAATGAAATAAGTCTACAACCAATTAAAAAATTTGACTTGGATGCAGTTATATTATTTTCTGATATATTAATTGTTCCTTACGGCCTGGGTCAAAAAGTTACATTTAAAGAAAATATAGGACCGATTCTTGGGGATTTTAATTTGGATTTAATTGTTAATGTTGAAGAAGATAATTTTATAAGTCGCATTAACTCGATTTATAAAAGTTTAAATCTTTTAAAAAATAATATGGATTATAAAAATAAAAGTCTAATAGGTTTTGCCGGCGCTCCCTGGACGTTGCTTCTTTATATGATTCATAAACAATCACCGAAAAAGGATTTTGATAAAAATAAAATTTTAAAAGATAAAAATTTATTAAATAACTTAATTACAAAACTAGAAGATATTATATGTTTACATATTGATAAACAGATAGAGGCGGGAGCAAATGTTATACAGCTATTTGATTCCTGGGCTGGATTATTATCAAAAGACGATCTAAACAAATATTGTTATTCTCCGACTTCAAAAATTGTTAATTATATTAAAGAAAAAGGAATACCAATTATTTGTTTTCCTAGGGGCATAAAAAAAGAAGACTACAAGGAATTTTGCTCAACGGTTAAACCGAATGCAATTAGTATTGATTATGAAATTGATCCTGAATGGATAAAAAATAAAGCTAACAATTTACCCATCCAAGGAGGACTGGATCCTAAAATTTTGTTAACCAACAAAGAAAATGTAAAAAAAAATGTTGATCATTACTTAAATGTTTTTTCCGGATACCCTTATATATTTAATTTGGGTCACGGCATTTTACCAGAAACCGATCCGAACATGGTAAAGTATACAATTGATATTATTAGAGAAAAAGAAGCTTAATGAAAAAAGCTGTAATACTATTTAATCTTGGAGGCCCCGATAAACAAGAAAGTGTTGAACCTTTTCTTTTTAATTTATTTAATGATCCTGCAATAATTAATATTCCTTCCATTTTTAGGTATCCATTAGCAAAATTTATTTCCAAAAAAAGAGCCCCGATTGCAAAAGATATATACAAAGAAATTGGAAACAAATCTCCAATCCTTGAATTGACACAAGATCAGGCAAAGAGTTTAGAAAATAATCTGTCAAAAAAAGGTGATTATAAGTGTTTTGTAGTAACGAGATATTGGCATCCACGAGCTTCGGATGTAATTAAAGAAATTAGAAAATATAATCCAGAAGAGATGATACTTTTGCCCCTTTATCCTCAATATTCGGCCTCAACTTCGGGATCCTCTATTAATGAGTGGAGCGACTTATGTAAAAAAGAAAATTATCATGTTAAAACTAAGACCATATGTTGTTATCCCACGGAAAATAATTTTATAGCCTCACACATTTCGCTTATTAAAAAAACTTTAAAAGCAATAGAAGATAATAATTTTAAGTTAATCTTCTCTGCTCATGGCTTACCAAAGAGCAATATAAAAAAAGGTGACCCTTACCAATGGCAAGTTGAGGAAACTGTTAAAAAAATAATGTTCAATTTAGTGAATGAAAATTTAAATTATATAATAAGCTATCAAAGTCGTGTGGGTCCCCTAAAATGGATCGAGCCATCCACAGATGAAGTGATTATTAAATGTTCCAAAGAAAAAAAAGGTATTGTTATAGTGCCTATAGCCTTTGTGTCAGAACACTCAGAAACACTAGTAGAATTGGATATAGAATATAAAAAATTGGCTGAAAAAAATGGTTGTAGTTTTTATAAAAGAGTGCCAGCGCTAGGAATAGAAGAAAATTTTATTAAAGGGCTTGCAGAACTGGTTTTAAAACAAGAAACAAGGGGTAGTTTTGTTTCGTCATTAATGTGTCCTGATAAATATGCAAAATGTCCTTGTTTAGAATTATAATAAAATTTTTTTTGAGAAAATGAACATTGTTTTATTATTTAAATCAATTCATCTAATAGCTGTAATTTCTTGGATGGTAGGACTTTTATATTTACCAAGAATTTTTGTTTATCACAGCGAGTCTGTTGCCAAAAATAAATCTGAAGATTTAATTTCTGTTTTTAAAGTCATGGAAAAAAGACTTTTTATTTATATTATGAATCCTGCGATGATTGCATCTTGGATTTTCGGTGGCTTGCTGATTCACAATATTGGCATAGATAATTTGAGTTCTCTTTGGTTGCAACTGAAGTTACTTTTTGTGGCCGTTTTAACTATTTATCATTTCTTTTTATTTAATTGTTTAAGAAAATTTGCTGAAAACAACAATGCATATTCAGCTAAATTTTATAGAATAATCAATGAAATACCTACTGTTTTGTTGATTTTAATCATTTTCGTAATAGTTTATAAGCCATTGTAGACTTGAAATATTATCAAATAGTAACTATATTCACTCCGTCACGCCTCTAAGACAATCAGTAAAACAATGAATATCCAAGAACTTAAAAACACTAGTTCCGAAGAGCTTATTTCTAAAGCTGAAAAACTTGAAATAGAAAATCCAAGCACATTAAGAAAACAGGAAATTTTATTTGCGATATTAAAAAAGCTTGCGGACAATAAAGAAGAAATTACTGCAGGTGGAGTTTTAGAAGTTTTACAAGATGGCTTCGGTTTTTTGCGGGCGATCGAGTCAAACTATTTGCCTGGTCCAGATGATATTTATGTCAGCCCAAGCCAAATAAGAAGATTTGGCCTAAGAACCGGCGATTCCGTAGAAGGCCAGGTAAGATCTCCTAAAAATGGAGAAAGATACTTTGCATTGTTAAAGGTTGAGCAAATAAATTTTGAAAGTCCAGAAAAAGGAAAAAATAAAATTGCATT
>Ga0187827_10008796_pt1 | contig 10846 bp, 8 predicted proteins | sample ETNtaG_39_FD_167969 | JGI IMG/M metagenome (GOLD analysis project Ga0187827, IMG submission 167969) | Marine microbial and viral communities from oxygen minimum zone, Eastern Pacific Ocean - ETNP2014_SV_150_PacBio MetaG (Illumina Assembly) | ecosystem: Environmental > Aquatic > Marine > Hypoxic... | reverse complement strand
GCCGCCTGATGCAGGATGGAAGGCGCCCCGCCACCGGAGTTCCAGATGTCACCGCTACCGATCTGAATTCCGAGCCGGGCGAAGATGAGCGTCTGCAGCACACCTATGAGGAAGAAAAACCAGACGCTGAAGGCCACGTTCAAAGGCATCAGGTAAGCGAGTCCCAGAACGGGGAAATTCAGCCGAACGGGAACATTTACCAATCCAGGCAGTAGCGACCACGTGCCATTCAGCGCCAGTTTCTGGAAGGCGTCGGAGTAGTTGCCCGTCGAATTCCACGAGTGGATCAGCAGTGGAATGGCAAACCCCATCCACATGACACGATTCGTAAACAGCTTCGCAACCCGTGATCGCCTGCCCGATGCGTCCGCTTCGGGCTCTTCGACCATCGATAGAGGAAGTCGCGTAAGAGGAAAGACGAGCCGCTCGTTCTCCACCCACTGACCTCGAAGGATCACGCCGATGCAGAAAAGGACCCAGTAGAACACGAGGATGAAACTGATCCACGTGACCAGGGGGCGGATCCACGCATCCCAGGGAATGACCTGGCCTTTGGGCAGACCCTCGTAGAACAGGCGGATCGACTCGGTGTCGTCCGGTGATAACCAGCGACTCAGGTAAGGGACAAAGAGCGAGTTCCACTCATTCTCCGGCGTCGCGTAGTACACGGCACCTGTGATGACAGAGAGGAAGGTGCCCGCGAAACCGGTGGTCACCACCACGGAGCCGACGAGCATCATGACATAGATGGTGATCAACTCAGGACGCGTGAAGTACCCCCGGTCTCCCAGCCATCGCAGCAGTGGTTGCATAACAGCTGTCATCAGAAACAGCAGGAAGATGGCGATGATGGGAATCGCGTTCGACGTGAGTTGCGATCCCTTGACCACCAGAATCGCCCACGGACTCATGACACTGATCACCGCCACCAACACGGTCCCGAACAACAGAGACCGAGCCGTAACGCCGCGATCGATCGCTTCCAGGCGATCTGTTCGGGGATTCTGTGTCACAGCGGACATCTTACACACAACTCACCGCACCCCTGCCAGTTGTCTTCCCACAAGTCGGCCGCTGGTCATCGCCCAGGCGATGTGCAACCCGTGCCCCCAGAGGATCTGCCCCCCCAGACCATTCTGCCCGATCGCATACAGCCCCTCGATCGGCTGATTCGCCTCGTCGAGCGCTCGGAACTGCTCATCGATGGCCACGCCGCCTTCGCTGGTGGTGAAGTAAGCCTTCGCCGGACCGAGCAGGGCCCAGTCTTTGCCTTGCAGGTGGTGCAGGACGCCCACATCACCACGCTCCACATCCACATTTTCCACTGCTTGTTGGATCGAATCGAGAGGTAGTTGCCTTCGCCGAGCGACCTGCTCCAGCGAACCTCGCACAGCCACATCAGGTCGCAGACGCAGATAATCCTGCACGTACGCATAGGCGATCTTGGGGGCCGTGGAGATGAAGTTGGGCCATTCGCTATAACGGACCTGCAGCGCTTCATCGAGGAGAATGTAACACTGCTTGTCCGGCTGGTCAGCGATGGCCAACTCGCGCTCCACCGGCACTCGCTCGTCGCAGAACCGCTCTCCCCGGTTGTTCAGCAGGATGGCCCCATCGTCGAAAAGGGCATCCTCCGGATGTTGCCACGTGACCAGCAGTCGACGAATGAGCGCTGACATGATCGACTTGGGCATCATTGGCAGAATCTTACCTGCCAATCCCAGCAGCGGGCCACGGCTTGGCAATAACTGTTGAAACGTACGTTTCCCCAAGGGAGCGACGAAGCGCAACTCCGGGCCATACGTGATGTCCATGTTCACAAGTTGTGCACCAACAGACTCACACATCAGGTGGCCGTCGCCGGTGGATCGCGGATTGATGCCCTCCACCCCACTGAAACGTTCGCCTTTGAAGCGCGAGATCAACGTCGGTGAATTGGTGTAGTCACCGGCGGCCATGACGACACCTCTTCGAGCGAGGAAGGGTCGATCCGAGCCGTCAACCTGTGCCAGAACCCCTTCGACACCGTCGTCGCCGCGCAGGATCTGTCGAACGTCGGCGCCGCAAATCACACGCCCACCGTGTTGCAGCAGCCGGGTCTGCAAGGCCGCGATGTAGGCCTTAGCACCGGGCACGACGTTGTGCATTCGGGGTACGCGGTTGGGTGGTTCGTGACTGGGGCCATGGAACGTGAGTCCCATATGCTCGAGCCACTCCAGTGTTTCGGCTGCGTGCGTGAGGAAGAATCGGCGCAGAGGTTCATTGTTGCACGCCTCGATCTGTGTAGGCGCGAATTGCCCCGCATCGACCGCGTGGTCGTCGAGGGTGTCGACGATGCTGGCGGCCTGCTGATGCCGAGTTCGGTTGGCCGTAAAGGATCCGACGGCGATGCCAGTTGTTCCACCGAGAGCGGACTCCCGCTCCAGCAACAGAACGGACGCTCCGTGTTCGGCAGCGCTCGCGGCGGCGGCCAGTCCGCTGCCCCCACCTCCGACGACGATGACGTCGGCCTCGTCGCTCATCCTCGAGCTTGGATTCGAGTCGATACTCGGGCCGGAACCTAAGTCCCGGTCGCCGGCCAGGCTCAAACCACGATCGTCACATGGCTGACGGCGCCGACGCGACCATGATCGTTGACGGCACGAACCTCGATGCGATTCTCGCCAGCGTGAACGATCAGATCGAAACCGGCGGGTCTCTCTTTCCAGAAACCACCATCGATGCGAATCTCGAACCGCGCGAGATTCGGTGTTTCCGTGTCGAGGTCGATCCACAGTCTCTCACCTGCGGCCTGAAGACGCAGATGGACTCGCTGCAGATCCCAATACAGATCGCCGACCCGGTCGGTGTGTCCGGAGAAATGCGGTAGGGGCGGCGTCGTCTCGTCCTGCCAGAACAGGTATCCGTCATAGTGGTAGGCGCCCTGGCCATGCTCGGGCTCCCCCGGCTCGAGAGTCACCGTTTCATCGTTGCGCAGACTGATCATGAAGCGCTGCCAAAGCTGAATCCGATTCGCCACCGTGAAACGATCTTTCGTCTCGGGCGGCGGCGTCGGACTCATTCGCACATCATCCAACTCCTCATGCACGTAGGCCAGGTGAGCCTCAAGGGCGCTCAAGGGGATCCCATCCCGTTCGAAGTGATACGTGTGTTTTGTGCTGTCGTCGCTGTCGCCTCCCGGGTCCATGGTCACCCACTTGCCATAGTCGTTCGACCAGACCTCGCTGATACAATGGGCTTGCATGATCTGCGTACGGGCGTAGAAACCGAGGGCTGCACAACACTGTGTATACACCGTGGCGTAGTGCGTACACATGCCCAAGGCCAGCTGCTGTGAGGCCAATTCGAGGATGACGGGCGCGTCCCAGGGCGGTACGTAGGAGAGGGGCCCCATGTTCCATCCGTCCTCCCACTGGTCTCGCACCCACTGCCGCAGAAGAACCAATGCCTCGAACTCGGTCTTTGCGGGCCCCACGACTTTGTCCAGCTTCCAGCGTTCACGCAGAATCTTGCCACGCACATCATCAGATGCCATATGGGCAAACCGAAAGGAACTGCGCACTAGGGGCCGATTGGCTGCATCGTCAGCAACGGTCCAGCCGGGCAGTGGATCGCCCTCGGCCTCGACGCGCAGTGTCACGCCGGTAACGGTCGGTGTCTCCGAGGGATCCGTCGTTGCCAGTTGTAGTCTCCACTGGCCGTACCGGTCCCCCTCCCAGGCCACACTTTCAGCCGGCTTCCACGCCGACCACGTCGATGGCGAGTAGGCGGGCGTCGAGCCGTGGCGCCATTCGACAGCCCAGGATGTCCCCGTGGGCGTCTCGCCGACTACGTCGACATCGACACTCGTCACGCTTCCTTTGGGGGCGATACCAAGTCCACTGCCACCGTGGCCGGCTGCGATCGACAACAGATCTACGGGCGATGATGCAATCTCACCAGACGCCGCGTACTGATCCAGCCAGAGACGCGCGACATACTCCCCGTCGCCGCGATCGTTCTCACCGATTTCCTCACTGCGCCACGTCTGCCCCCCATCGTCGCTGACGGCACTGCGATCGGGCAGCATGCCATTCTCCATCAGCAGACGCCATTCGCCCTCACCTTCGGCGCGAAACACGACTTCGTTCTCTCCCTGATGCAGATGCTGCACGGGGAGGGGAATCCGTTTCCAGGCGCCTGACCAATATTCTGGTTTTTCGTCCCATTCGGGCTCTACCGTGTGTCCATTCAGGTCGATTCGCAGACTGGAGGGATCGGCCGGCCCCGAGATATACGGACACAGATGGGCCTGCTGGAGTGCAGACCCCACCTTCTCCACGACAAAGGTCTTGCGCGCCCAGCGTGTGGCGGTGATCAGTTCACGATTCCTCGTGTTCGTCCGCCCCATCTCATCGCGCACCGTCGTACCCCGACGCAAGCGAAGCCCGTCGCCCTCTCGTTCGACGTGACGACGCGTGGCGGCCGTATCGAAATCATGTGCATCACACCAGCTGTGTTCACCTCGGTAGGACATATCGCTTCACTCCTGTGGCCGACTGCAGAAAGGGATGAGTCAACAAAGGCGGGGTTGGGCCGGAGCGTCAACTCACCATGCGACGGAAGGAATCCTCTTGTACCTGGGTATCGAGACGTGAAGCCAGATCGCCCCGCTCCAACCCCTCGGCGATCAACGCAAACGTCTCCGTGACGACGCGTTCCGTATGATCGAGGGCCGTCACGTCCTCGTGCCCACAGTTGAAGAAAAACCCCGTGGACAGAATCAGACCCCGCCGTGCGTTTTCCTGCACAAAGACAGACGTCACAAGACGAGCCGTATCCGGGTCGTCGATGTCAAAACGGATCCCCGGATGGGCGTCGACGCCGACACAGCTTGCCGCCAGTCCGGCTTCCCTCGCGGCCCGATCGATCCGTGCTCGAAAGTCGCTTCCCAGACGTTTGAAGACCGCCGGTGCATCGCGCCGCTCCAATTCACCGATCGTGGCGATGGCCGCAGCGATGCCGACGTTGTCGTCCCAGTAGGCACTTGAGATAAACATGCGCTCCGACGTAGCCATGATGTCTCGGCGGCCCACGACGGCGGCCATGGGATAGCCGTTCGAGATCGCCTTCGCAAAGACCGAGATGTCGGGTGTGACCCCCGCCACCTCCTGAACGCCGCCGAGTGAGACCCGCCAACCACACGAGACTTCATCGAAGATCAGAACCGCGCCGTGTCGATCTGCCAGCTCGCGCACGCCCTCGAGGTAACCGGACGGGGGCATCTCCGTGCGCATGGGCTCCATGATGATGCAGGCGACCCGTCCGTCATTGGCCTTGAGCTGACTTTCCAATTGATCGAGATCGCCGTATTCGAAGGGTTCGATCGTGCCCTCGAGTGCGGCGGGAACACCGATCGGGTCGATCCCATTGAATAGATGGCCCTGCAGGCCTTCGCTGCCGAGGTTGGCCGCCAGATACCAATCATGCCAGCCGTGATAGCCGCAGAACAACACCTTGTCGCGACCGGTGAATCCTCGAGCGATGCGGACCGCCATCGTACACGCCTCTCCCCCTCCCTTGCAGTAACGAACCATCTCGGCAGAGGGAATCAGCCGTACCAGCGTCTCGGCCAAGGCCAGCGAATTCTCGTGCACGATGCTGTACACCGAACCCCGATCGATCTGCTCCTTCACGGCGGTATCGACGACGTCATCTGCATAACCCAGCACGATGGGGCCAACGGCACTCATCCAGTCCACATACTCATTGCCGTCCACGTCCCAGATCCGACAGCCCTTCGCGCGCTCGGCGTAGATCGGACTGACCCCCAACGCGGCGCGAGATGGACGCCGGCTGATCAACTGCGATGTGCCCGGAATCAGTTCGCGGGCGCGTTCGTAGATCTCGAAGGATCGTGCAACCGAATGCGTTGTTGCTGTCATGACAGACCTTGTGAAAAGGCGAAATCGGGCATCGTGGGTGCTACTCAGCAGGAAGATCTTGCAGATGACGTCCACCGGCGTCCAGTGGATACAGGCGTCGGCAGATGTTCTGGAAGTGCAGATTCCATTCACTGTGCACACAGGGCTCTGCAACCGTGTGCACGGCCCCTGCCCACGACTCGAATCCTGCACGGAAGTGGGCGGCCGACTTCACCGCGATCGTCGACATCTGACGCGGATCCAGATCGAGGGTGCGCGCAAAAGCGGTGCAGAACGGCTGCCACGTCGAGTCACGAGCAACACATGCACGCCATCCTGCTCGATATGGGCGGACGGCCCCATACATCCTTCGAGGCCGGCATACATGGGTCCGTCGTAGCGAAAACGCCCCTCGCGTGAGACAGCGACCACGTGCACACGCATGGCCACCGGTTCGCCCTGCATCGGACTCGACTTGGCGCCCACCTGCAGATCGATCTGGGCTCCGGCACCTGCCGCCAGGCACTGCTCGACCGCTTCGGGATCGACGATGTAGAGGACACACGCATCCTGCAGACCTCGCTCAATGAAGGTGCGCAGGACGCCGGTGCTGTCTCCAGGGGCGCCACCACCGGTGTTGTCATCTCGATCGGCCAGTACCAGAGGCCGTGGAGGATTCTCTCCAAGCTGGTCGAGGGTTTTGGCCGTTGTATAGCGTGGGAAATGCCACGTAGCACGCCGCTCCCAGATCCAAGCCCCCAGTTCGTCGGCCAGACACTGAGCCTGATGCAGATCTCCATCGGTCACGACGTAGACGGAGGCCCCTATACAGGGCACATCGGCCAGGGGATAGCAGGTAGCGATGGAGGCACAGAACCACACCGGGCAGTGCTTCGATTCGATGCAGTTCTGCAATCGCCTCCGACATGGGGGGATGAGCTGTGATCTGATTCATCCCCCAGATCATTGGGATTCGGTGGACGGCCATGATCGGCACGAGCCCCTCGGTGAGGATCCGCATCAGGACATCAGCGCATTCCCGCCCACGCTCGGCCATATCGATCTCGGGGTACGTCTCTCTGCCGATCAACACATCTACAGCGTCGACCATCTCTTGTGACATATTGGTGTGGATATCGAGTTGCGCCAGGATGGGCACGCCACCCACGACCTCGCGCACTGCACGCAACTCGTAACTCTCGGCGTCATCGATCCCCTCCACCGCCATCGAACCGTGCAACTCGAGCAACACACCGTCGAGTTCACCTGCTGCGCGAAGCTCGGCCAGCAGTTCGCCGAGAATCTCGTCGAACAACGCGCGTGACGTACGGCCACTCGGGTGTGGTTCGGCGAAATAAGTAGGGATCAGTTCCAAGCCGTGTACTTCGGCACCTTCGATGAAACCACCTATCGGTGTGTTCGTGTCTGCGAAGGTGTCGATGATCTGTTGGCCCCGTTGCAGGCCACCAAGGCGTTCTTCGTAGTCCTGCCGCGTCGTCGGGACGGGCGTAAACGTGCTCGTTTCGTGGCTGATGGCGCCGATGGCGACACGCATGGATCTCGACTCCCAATTGGTGCATGAATCTGTTGATCACCCCCACGTGCGATCTGACCTGTGCCTGATCACAAAGGGGCAACCCTTCTGAGGCCGAGTATACAGCCACCGGAGGCGCAACAACAGGCAGGTGACGTCACCGGTTTCAGCCGCTACCATATCGGCCTCACTCAGACGGGAGGTCCTCGTGTTCTTCGAAGGCATCGAACGATTTCGGCAGCGACTGGCTGCTGGCGAAACATTGTGCGGGATCAGCATCTACGTCACCGATCCGCAGGTGACCGAAGCCGTCGCTGACAGTGTCGATTTTCTCTGGATCGACCTCGAACACGCTGCCATGGGGATCGAGGCGATGCGTGGCCATCTGCTGGCAGCACGATCCCGGCGTTGCCCCGTCGTCGTGCGCACGGCCAGTTCCGACATTGCGTCGATCAAACCGATCCTCGACGCAGGCGCACCGGGGATCGTCATCCCCCAGGTCACTTCGGCTGCAGAGGTCCAGCACGTCGTCGATGCCTGTCGATATCCGCCCCAGGGCAAACGTGGGTTCGGCCCCTTCACACCGACTGACTATGGTCGCCAGGAAGAGGGATACGTCGAGCGCGCGAACGATGCCGTGTTTGTTGCCGTCATGATCGAGTGTGTCGAGGCGGTGGACGCCATCGATGAGATTGTGGCCATTGACGGGCTCGATTCCATCGTCATCGGCCCCATGGATCTGTCGGGCTCCCTTGGAGTACTGGGCCAGGCGGATCATCCTGACGTGGTAGGTCGCATGGAGAAGGCCATTGGCGCGGCCCGGGCGAAAGGATTGCCCGTCGGCTCAGGAATGCCGGCCGATCCCGCCTTCGCCGCCCGGCAGGCGGCACGTGGCATTCAGTGGATGCAGGTCGGTGTCGATCTCGCCTATCTCACAAGTGGTGTCGATGCCACCATGCGATCTCTCGGCGACGCCCTTGGAACGGACTGACGTGTCAGACGGCATGGAGAGATACACCGAGGAAGATCTCCAGCGCGTCGGCATGGAGCTTCTCACCGCCTGCGGTGCCCCCGAAGAAGAGGCAGAACTCGTCGTCCACCATCTCGTGGAGGCGAGCCTCATGGGCATCGATTCCCATGGCGTGGTGCGGTATGTCATGTACGTGGAGGAGTGCCTGCAGGAGCGACTTCGCCCGGGCGCGCCGGTCACCATCGAACGTGAAACTCCGAGTTTGATCGTGGTGGATGGGGGCAACAACTTCGGCCAGGTTGGCGCCTATCGCATGGCCAAGGAAGTAGAACGAAAGGTAGCCGACACGGGCATCGCCTTCGCTGTCAGCCGGCGATGCCATCACGTGGGTCGCCTCGGTGCCTATCCGCAGAAGTTGGCCGAAGCGGGATTGTTCGCCTTCGCCGTAGCCAACAGCCATGCAGCGGGCCACTTCGTCGTTCCCTGGGGAGGTCGCGAGGGTCGGTTGGCGACCAATCCCCTCGCGTGGGCGGCACCCACCAGCGGCCATCCCGTGTTGTTGGACATGTCTACCAGCATGATGCCCGAGGGCAAAGTGCGCACAGCACTGCACGCAGGCACCCAGGTGCAGGCCGGTGCGATCATCGATGCACGCGGCGAGCCCACAACCGATCCTGCTTCGTTCTACGGCCCACCAAGAGGCGCGATTCTGCCATTCGGGGGTGATCTCGGCTTTCGCGGTTTCGGGTTGGGCCTACTGGTCGAGGTCCTGGGCAGCACGATCGCCGGCGAAGAACTGACCGAGAGTTTTCGTTACGTGAATGGTTTGGGTCTGCTGGCCATCGATGCTGCCGGCCTGTGCGGCGACAAGGCGAGATTCTCAGGTCTCGTCGACGACCTGGCTTCGTATGTGACGGACACCCCCCCGGCACCCGGACACGACGAGGTCATCATGCCGGGCGAGCGAGAATTCCGCCTTCTTCACGAACGCCGCCAAACCGGCATTCCCTTGGCCGACGAAAGTATTCGCCAGATCATCGACGTCGGTGAGCGTGTGGGTGTCCGTGTGGAACTATCCCCTCAAGCGTAACGCTCCTCAAACACACCCACGGCGGATCGCACGGTGGTCAGCGCCATGTCGACGCGGCCATCGAAGGTACCGAACATACCCATCTCGGTGCCGAAGGCCAGACCGTACGTGCGAGAGCAGAAATCCATCAGATTGAAGCCCTCTCCACGGCGGGACGCGTCGAGCCAGAACACGGCTTGCGGGGACATGTCGAACCACTTGGAGGGTGCGTCCTCCTCGGTGGCCAGCGTGGCGCCCGAGTCGGCGATCGCCTGAATCGTAGCCATGGCTGCTTTCTCTTCCCACTTCTGGCTCTCCGGATCAGGCTGGGTCCGTGCAGACAACCAGTAGCGGTCATCCATCCCTGCCGATTCGTGTAGATCGAAGCTGATGCCGGGTCGGATCTGATCCAGGAGTTGTCTCGTCACGCGCGGCTCGACCGGTGCCCACGCGGTGTCGTGAAACCGGTTGATATGGAGGATCTCTCCCTCCAGCGAGACGATCAGCGTGTAGGCGCGATCGAAGAGATTCGTTCCGTCGACGCCGATCTGTCCCGGTGGTTGATAGACCCTGCGACCGAGTAGCGGCGCCAGGTTCTCTGGCTGATCGCGATGGAGGGCCTTCATGCGACCGTAGCCATAGCCCTGCGGGTTCTTGCGCTTTGGTCCTGCCCGGAACCGGATGTCACCATCTTCGACGACCTCTCCCTTTGTCTCGGGTCGGGCACTTGCATACCCGTAGTCGCCGATCAGAGCGAGAAGGAAGTCATCATCCTCGAACAGGATCTGTCCCGCTTCCCGCAGGATCTCATCCAGTTGATCGAAGTCGTCGAAAGAAGGACGCTCACCCAACCCGAGACTCAATGCGTGCGCAAAACCATCGTGCCCGACGGGGTCGCGTGTTGGAATGACGTACACCTGGTGTTCTGTATCGAGTTCATCGATCAATTGCACAGCGGCCGATACACCGGCGTGTTCGGTGGAGTGACTCCCGGCGGTGATGAAAATGCCCGGCGTCTTGTCTCCCCCACCGCGCGCCACAACGATGGGTGACCCATCCACGCTGTTGCCCAGTACCGTCACATCCTGCGCCCGCCGACGCACATCGGCGAGAAGCTCTTCGTATTTGTTGTAGATCGTAGCCACTGCCATTCTCCCGTTTTCAAAGACGTCTATAGACGTTCGAAAGCCTGGCCAATCTCCGATTGGCCCAAGCGATCTGAAAAGCGACGCAGTATGTCGCTTTTCAGATCGCCGTCCATCCCCCATCTACCAGAAGCGTGTGACCCGTGATCATCGCCGACGCATCACTGGAGAGAAAAACGACGGCACCCACCACGTCCTCCGGTTGCCCCACCCGGCCCTTGGGGA
>Ga0187827_10008795_pt1 | contig 10847 bp, 9 predicted proteins | sample ETNtaG_39_FD_167969 | JGI IMG/M metagenome (GOLD analysis project Ga0187827, IMG submission 167969) | Marine microbial and viral communities from oxygen minimum zone, Eastern Pacific Ocean - ETNP2014_SV_150_PacBio MetaG (Illumina Assembly) | ecosystem: Environmental > Aquatic > Marine > Hypoxic... | reverse complement strand
CAAAACTTGTAGTACATCGTTAAGACTCCACTGACTCCCACTAACCTTTACCTTATCTTTACAATTAAAAATGTTGATTAAAGCTAATTATAATCAGCAAATGTGTAGTACATCGTGTGGTACCGATTATAGTACGATCAGATTTTTCGTGCTAGGATCGTGAATTATGAAAAAACCAACTTTTAAAGAAAATGTTGATTCATTTGTTACACTGACTAGCAAAATAATCCGTTTTCCAAAAGATGTAATTGAATACATTAAGCACAGCCATTCAATAATGCAAGTTACAGTCGGTGTTAAAATAAAAAATAAAATTTGCAATTTTATAGGTTGGCGTGCTGTTCATAGCGAACATCGTTTACCTTCAAAAGGAGGAATAAGATTTTCACCCAACGTAAATCAAGATGACACTGAAGCTCTAGCAGCGCTGATGACTTATAAATGTGCTGTTGTGAATGTTCCTTTTGGAGGTTCAAAAGGATCTCTAAAAATTAACCCAAAAAATTATTCTGAAAAAGAACTTCGTTTAATTACAAAAAATTATGCAACAAAACTTGCAAAGAAAGGTTTTTTAAATCCCGCATTAAATGTTCCTGCTCCTGATCTTGGAACGTCGGAAAAAGAAATGGTTTGGATTATGGATGCTTATAGAAATTTATATCCTGAGGATATAAATTATACAGCCTGCGTTACTGGCAAACCTGTTGAATACGGTGGTATTAGAGGAAGAGACGATGCAACAGGTCGAGGTGTAGAAGAAACTATAAGAGAATACTTTAGACATCTTAAGCTCTTAAAAAAAATAAAATTAAAAGAAAAACTTAAAGACAATTCAATTGTTATCCAAGGCTTTGGAAAGGTAGGTAGAAGTTTATCTCTTGATTTATATAATCGGGATCAAGCTAAAATTATTGCGGTAGGAGATTTTACTGGCTACTTAATTAATCGTCAAGGTATTGATATAAACAAACTTTCAAAACACTATCTTAAAAACAAAAAAATTAATCATTTCAAAGGCGCTAAGTTTATTAAAAAAGCTTCAGGCGTGTTATTACTTAATTGTGATATATTAGTCCCGGCAGCCGCTGAATCTGTAATTAATCTAAATAATGCAAATAAAATTAAAGCAAAACTAATTATTGAAGCAGCTAACGGACCTATTACTTATCGAGCCGATCAAATTTTAAACAAACGTGGCATAGATATATTGCCTGATATTTTTGTTAATGCTGGAGGTGTAATAGTTTCATATTACGAATGGGTAAAAAATATATCCCATATTCGTTTTGGAAGACTTCAGCGTCGTTTTGATGAACAAAAAATGAGAAATGTAATTGCTGCCATTTCTAAAACAACAGGTAAAACAATATCACCTTTGCTTTATAAAAAAATTACAGAAGGTGCAACTGAAAGAGATTTGGCTTATTCTGGACTTGAGGATCAAATGAGGGCAGCTTTTCAAGAAATATTAAGTGAAAAAAATAAAAATAAAAAATTAAATTTTAGAACAGCTGCTTATGCTATTGCTTTAAAAAAGCTAAGAAAATTTCATGATGATGTAGGAGTATATGTTTAAAAATAGAAATTCAAAAAACTAAATTAAATGAAAAAGCTTTTAGGGATTGTGGTTCTGGGTTTGTTTGAGAATGTTGTTTTTTTAAAAAAAAAATTTATCCTATAAATTATGGGACAAAAATGGCTACTTAAATCTGAGCCAAATGTTTGGTCTATTACTGATCAAAAAAAAGCTGGTTTAAAAGGAACTGCCTGGGATGGAGTTAGAAACTACCAGGCTGCAAATAATTTAAAAAAAATGTCTAAGGGTGATCTTTGTTTTTTTTATCATTCAAATATTGGAAAAGAAATTGTGGGTATAACAGAGGTTATAAAAACTGCCTTTATAGATCCAACAGATAAAGAAAAAAAATTTGTAGCTGTTCAAGTTAAGTTTAAAAAAGCTTTGAATAAGCCTGTTTCTTTAGAAAATATTAAAAAAAATCCCAATCTAAGCAAATTACCTCTTATTAGACAGAGCAGATTGTCAGTTATGCCTATAGATACTAAAAGCTGGCAAATTATTTTGAAGATGAGTAGTATTGATAAAAAATAAACCTTTATGCCAAAAAAGAAAAAAAGAAAAAAAATTAAAAAGAAGAAATCTTCAAGAAAGAATATAAAAAGAAGAAAAAAAAGACTAAAAAAAAGTAAATCTAAAAAAATTGAAAATACAGAATTAATTTATAAGCCAAAAAGTGATTGGATAAAAAAAGCTATAGTAAATAAATCTGGATATGAAAAAAAATATTCTGAGTCATTAAAAAACAATGATAATTTTTGGAAAAAAGAAGGTAAGAGAATTACTTGGATCAAACCATACACAAAAATTAAAGATTATAAATACAGCAAGACCGATGTTCACATTAAATGGTTTTATGATGGAACTTTAAATGCTTCAGCTAATTGTATCGACCGTCATTTAAAGAGAAACAAAGATAAAACTGCAATAATATGGGTTGGGGACGATCCAAAGGTACAAAAAAAAATTAGTTATAAACAATTACATCAAGAAGTCTCAAAAGCAGCAAATGGATTAAAAGAGATAGGAGTAAAAAAAGGAGATAGAGTTACAATTTATTTAACAATGATACCTGAGCTGGCTTATACAATGTTGGCTTGTGCAAGAATAGGAGCTGTTCATTCAATTATTTTTGGAGGATTTTCTTCAGACAGTATCGCTGGAAGAATAAATGATTGTAAATCAGACTATGTTATTACAGCTGATGAAGGTTTAAGAGGTGGAAAAACAATTCCATTAAAATCAATTACAGATGAAGCTCTATTAAATTGCTCAAATGTTAAAAAGTGTATTGTAGTAAAACGAACTGGAAATAGAATTAATTGGGATGATAGTAGAGATGTTTGGTATCACGATATAACTAAAAAAGCATCAACAAGCTGTGAACCTGAAGAAATGAATGCAGAAGATCCATTATTTATTTTATATACATCTGGATCTACAGGAAAACCTAAGGGAGTGTTGCACACAACTGGTGGATATATAGTTTATGCATCAATGACTCATCAATATATTTTTAATTATAAATCAAAAGATATTTATTGGTGTACTGCTGATATTGGTTGGATTACAGGTCATAGTTATATTATTTATGGACCACTTTCAAATGGAGCGACTACAATTATGTTTGAGGGTGCACCAAATTACCCTGATAGTTCTAGATGGTGGCAAATAGTTGATAAATATAAAGTAAATATTTTTTATACAGCACCAACGGCAATAAGGGCTTTAATGAGAGAGGGCGATGGACCTGTAAAAAAAACTTCAAGAAAAACTCTAAAATTACTTGGAACCGTTGGAGAGCCAATAAACCCAGAAGCTTGGCAATGGTATTTTAAGACTGTGGGAGATTCTAGGTGTCCTATTGTTGATACATGGTGGCAAACAGAAACAGGCGGAATATTAATTAGTCCACAAACAGGTGCTATAGACTTAAAACCTGGATCTGCAACAAAACCATTTTATGGAATTAAACCAGAAATAGTTGATAAAGACGGTAAAGTTCTTAGAGGAGAAGCTCAAGGAAGATTGTGCATAGCTCAATCTTGGCCGGGACAGATGAGAACTGTTTATGGAGACCACAATAGATTTATAGAAACATACTTTTCACAGTTTGATGGAAAATATTTTACTGGGGATGGCTGTAGAAGAGATAAAGATGGATACTATTGGATAACTGGAAGAGTGGATGATGTTATTATTGTATCAGGACATAATTTAGGAACTGCTGAAATAGAAAGTGCTTTTGTAGCACACCCAAAAGTTGCTGAGGCTGCAGTAGTTGGATTCCCTCATGACATAAAAGGAAATGGATTATATTGTTATGTAACTCTTAATGTTGGAGAAGAACCTAATGGAGATTTAGAAAGAGAGTTGAAACTTTGGGTAAGAAAACAAATCGGACCTATTGCTACTCCAGATTTTATTCAATTTTCACCTGGGTTACCAAAAACAAGATCTGGAAAAATAATGAGAAGAATTTTAAGAAAGATAGCTGCTAACGAACATGAACAACTTGGAGATACAACAACTTTAGCAGACCCAAGTGTTGTAGAAAGTTTAGTTGATAATAGAAAAAATATTTAAAGCTTAATTAATTTTGTAAATTCTTCTTGAATATTTTCCCATTTTAAAATCATAGAATTTAAAACTATTTTTCTATCTAAAGCTTTTAACTCTTGAGCTATTGGAGACCATTCATATAAAGCCAGAGCACTTTCATTAAATGGCCAAGACTTATAATATTCCTTCCAATTTATTTTTTGTAATCTTTCTTTAAATTTTTCTTTACCTTTTGAAACAACTTCTTCAGGCATGCCGTTTGTGATTTCTTTATTTATAATTTCCTCATATATTTCATTCGCTTTAGACGTTTCGTTGTAATTATAAAATACATTTAAATATGATAGAGTATAAAAAGTAAGATCTTGAAGTGCTACAGAATAAATATTCCATTTTGCCTTGTTGATTGATGACAAAAAAATTTCATCATCAAAATGTAAAACATATTTAGTTCCCATTCTTGTTTTTAAATAATTATATAATGTAACCTGGGAAATCCATGATGATTTTTTTTGAATAAATTCTGTAAGGTCTTTAATATTTTTAATTTTTTTTTTAGGTAAAAAAGCTTTAAACAAAGAAAATAAATAAAGCTTAAAATCATCAAGCTTTATGTCTTTTAAATTAAATTTATATTTAATAGCCATTTTCTAGTTGAGGTTGTTTTATATTACATTAAAGGCTTCTATTCTAGGATTTTTAAGGGTTTCAATCCATATTATTTATGTGTATGAATGCATTTTTTAACGAAAGGGAGAAAAAAAATGTCAAAACAAACACAACACTGGGAAGCAACCAGAAATTTGTTATGGGTAACCTTAGCAATCTGGTTTGTTTTCTCGATTGGTATCTTTTTTTTCGGAGCCGAAATGGAAGCATCAAGTTTTAGACCACTAGGATATCCTTTGTCATATTATATGACGTGTCAAGGATCTCTTGGAATTTTTGTAATACTAATTTTTTGGTTTGCAAATAAACAGGAAAAAATTGATGAAAAATTTGGTTTTTCTGAAAAGGAGGATAAATGATCAAAGGAAAATTTATAGATAATTTACCTAAAATATATGGAATATATACAGGTGGTTTCCTTGGGTTCATAATCTTAATGGCAATATGTGAATCAGCTGGTATGTCAGCGAAATTAATAGGAATATTTTTCGTTGCTTTTACAGTTAGCATCTATGCAATTATTGGTTATTTATCAAGAACACTTCAATTAGATGCATATTACGTAGCTGGAAGACAAGTTCCAACCGTATTTAACGGAATGGCAACTGCAGCAGACTGGATGTCTGGTGCATCATTCGTTGCTATGGCGGGTGGAATTTACTTCAAAGGCTATGGCTATATGGCGCTTCTAGTTGGATGGACAGGTGGATATGTGCTGGTTGCTTCTTTGTTAGCACCTTACCTAAGAAAATTTGGATGTTACACTGTTCCAGATTTTATAGGTACGAGATATGGTGGTAACATAGCAAGATTGTCTGCAGTATTAGTTTTAACTGTAGCTTCATTCACTTACGTGACTGCACAAATTAACGCAACAGGAACTATTGCTTCGGTAGCATTAGATATTCCATTTGGAATAGCTGTATATATCGGATTAGCAAGTATATTAATTTGTTCAATGTTAGGTGGAATGAGAGCGGTTACATGGACTCAAGTTGCACAATACATAGTATTGATTATAGCTTACTTGTTACCAGTATTCTGGATTAGTAATAAAATGGGCGCTGGTATCTTCCCACATTTAATGTTGGCAGATGAAGTTGCAAGGATTGCTGATTTAGAAAGTCAATTTGGTTTAGGAACAATTAAAAACACTGCGGCTGATTTAGCTACAGTACCAAAAGGCTTAGCGGGTATAACTAAAGCTCACTCTTCAGTTAACGCAACACCTTGGGCATTTATTTCATTAGCGGTTTGTATGATGGCTGGAACAGCTTCATTACCACACGTTATGATGAGATATTTCACTACTCCAAGTGTAAAAACAGCTAGAAGATCAGTAGGTTGGTCATTATTCTTTATATTCCTACTTTACTCTTCTGCGCCGATGTTAGCTACATTGTCAAAACTATCATTGATGGATCCAAACTTGGCAACAGGTATTATTGGTAAATCAATAAGTGAAGTTCAAGCTTTAGATTGGTATCAAAACTGGAACCAAGCAAACTTAATGTTTGTAAGCGACTTTAACGGAAATGGAACACTTGAATTAAATGAGTTTTTCATGGGTGGTAAAGCCGTTGTATTAGCTACACCAGAAATTGCAGGATTACCTTATGTAATTTCAGGTTTGGTTGCTGCTGGAGGTATGGCTGCTGCCATGTCTACTGCTGATGGTTTAGTTTTAGCAATTGCAAATGCTTTATCTCATGACTTATACTATAAGATCATTGACCCTAAAGCAGAAACTGCAAAAAGACTAATTGTTGCAAGGGTACTACTTTTCTTAATTGGTTTTGCTGGAGCATCTATTGCAGCTCTTGAAATTCAAGGTATCTTAGGTTCGGTTATCTGGGCTTTTGACTTTGCAATGTCAGGATTGTTCTTCCCACTTGTACTAGGTGTATGGTGGAAGAGAGCAAACGCAGAAGGCGCTATTGCAGGAATGCTTCTAGGTCTCGCTTCTGGTACTGCGTATCTAATTTGGGTACGTAATGGTGGAGCTGGATTCTGGGGTGTAACTCAACTTACATTCGGAATAGTTGGATCAGCTGTTAGTTTAGTATCTATGGTAGTTGTTACTTTAATGACTAAAGAACCAGATGCTGCAACTCAAAGAATGGTTGATGAAGTACGTATACCTAGCGGTAAAGCAGTACTTGGAAGACAACACTAAATAAATTTCATTTTAAGGGGCGAATTTTTTCGCCCCTTTTACATTAAGATTTTAAATTTTTTTATGTCTGCAAACTTTCATCCTCTAGTTTATATAATTGATTACATAATGGGCGTAATAATGTGGACATTAATTGGAAGAGTGGCAATGAACATATTCCAAAGAGAAGATTCTCAATTTTTTTTTATGAAAGTTTTCGTAAAATTGACAGATCCGTTAATTAGGTTATTTAAACCAATAACGCCTTCATTCATAATAAGACCTCTTGTTCCACTTTATGTAGCTTGGTTTTTCTACATGTTCAGATTCTACCTTATGCCGTATCTATTGGGATATTCTGTAATGGGAATGCTATCATTTCCTCTAGAAAGTGAAATTGCAATACAAATTTACGAAATTTTTGGTAAAAATTAATTCAAATTAAAAAATAAAATTGATACTAGTAGTATAGTAATCAATGAAAAAAATACAAATATCACCCTCTATATTATCAGCTGACTTTAGTCAGTTAGGAAATGAAATTAAAAGACTTGAAGAAGGAGGGGCTGATATGATTCATGTCGATGTGATGGATGGTCATTTTGTTCCAAATCTTACAATTGGTCCACCTGTTATAAAAAGATTAAGAAATTACACAAAGTTACCTTTTGATGTTCATTTAATGATATCCCCAGTACACAAATATATTGAAGATTATGCAAATGCAGGAGCAGACATAATTACGATTCATCCAGAAGCAACAGATAATTTAATGGAGTCAATTAATCTTATTAAAAAATTAAATAAAAAAGTTGGTGTCTCTTTAAATCCTGACACAAAAATAAATATTATTGATAGTGTTTTAGATCAAATAGATCTTGTTTTAATTATGAGCGTTTTTCCAGGTTTTGGCGGTCAAAAATTTATGCCAGAAGTTGTAGAAAAAATTAAAACTTTAAAAAAAATTAAAGAAGAAAAAAAACTTAATTTTGATATTGAAGTAGACGGTGGTATTAATTTCGAAAATAATAAGATTGTAATAGAGGCAGGAGCTAATATTTTAGTTTCGGGAACAACTATTTTTAAAGAAAATAATGGAAACATTAAAAAAAATATTGATTCTCTGAAGTTAGCATAAGTTAATGATTTTAAAGAATTCTTTTAATTTTATTAGTGAATTTTTTAATTATTCATCAAATCAAATAAGAAAAATTTATTTAAGTTCTAGAATTTATAATAATAAAATATCAAGAATTGATGACAAACTTATTGAATATAAACCAAGCCCAAATTTGATTGATTGTTTGGTTAAATATGAAAAAAAGAAAAATAATATTGAAAATTTTTATTTAAATTCTGTATGGATCAATCAAGATATAAAAGAAACTGATTATAAAAAACTTCATAGTTTTTTTTGGCTCTTCACAATTGATTTAAAGTCATCAAAAAAAATCACTCAATCAATTATTTTAAATTGGATAGAAAAAAATCAAAAATATAATTCTAAAAATTGGGAAATAGATATTCTGTCAAAAAGGATTATAGCCTGGATATCAAATTCAAGACTAAGTTATGATGATAGTGATGAATCTTATAAAGAAAAATTTAATAATAACATTAAAAAACAGATCAACCATTTAATCAACGAAATAACCAGATCTAAATTGGTAAATGATAAAATGATTGGATGTGCTTCAATTATATTAACAGGTCTTTCATACAAAGATGAAAAATATTTAAATTATGGATTAAATCTTTTAAAGAAAATTATTAACTTTTCTTTTGATGTGCAGGGCTTCCCAAAGTCTAGAAACTTGAGACAACTTATATTCTATTTAAAATATTTTATTTTAATAAGAGAATGGCTTAAAGAATCTCAAAATGAAATTCCAGAATATTTAAATGAAATAATTTTTTATTTAGGACAAAATTATAATTTTATATGGCAAAATACTAATCAAAATTTATTATTCAATGGAAACTATATAAATCAAAATAATGATTTTGATAAATACTTAAGTTTTCACAACTATAAATTTAAAAATGAAAGTAATGAATATGGTGGATATGTTATTTTAAAAAATAAAAATGTTATTCTTTCAGTTGATCTGGGATCTTCTCCTGAAAAAAAATTTAGTAAAGACTATCAATCTGGAGCCTTATCTTTTGAAATTTTTTTTAATAATTGTAAATTAATTTCTAATTGTGGTTACTTCCAAAATTATAAACATCAGCTAAACTCAATTTCTAAATCAACTGCTGCACATTCTACTATGATTTTAGATAATAGATCTTCATGCAAATTTAAAAAAGATTCTGATGGTATTTTTAAAATTGATCAAGAACTAAAAATATTGAAAAAATCTATTACATTTGAAAAAAAATATTGGAATATCTCTGGATCTCATGATGGTTATTTAAAAAAATATGGCATAATTCATGAAAGAAAAATAGAATTTTTTATAGAAAAAAACAAATTTATAGGAACAGATAAATTAATTAAAAAGAAAAAATTTAAAAGTTCTAATTTTGAAATCCGTTTTCATTTCGAGCCTGGAGTTAAAATAACAAAAACTCAAGATGAAAAATCAATTCTTGTTGAATTGGAAAATTCTGGATGGAAATTTTCTTCCAAAAATCATAAGATTGATGTTGAAACTGGTTTATATTTCGGTAAAAAAAACTCTTTTGCTGAAAATCAAAATATATTTATTTCGGGACTAACTCGAAATGAAGATCAAGAAATTGTATGGGAGATAATTAAAATTTAATGAAAAAAATAAAAACAGCTCTAATTTCAGTTTCTAACAAAAAAAATTTAGATATACTTTTAAAAAATTTATCTAAACATAAGATCCAAATTATTAGCTCAGGAGGCACTTATAAAGAGATTAAAAAACTAGGCTATAAATGCTTAGAAGTATCAAAGTATACGGGTTCACAAGAGATATTAGGCGGAAGAGTTAAAACGCTACATCCAAAAATTCATGCTGGAATTTTAAGTGTAAGAAAAAACAAATCTCATATCAAAGATTTAAAAAAAAATAATTTTGATGAAATCGATCTCGTAATTGTAAACTTTTATCCTTTTGCAAAAACTTTAGAGAATACAAATAATCATAACAAAATAATTGAAAATATTGATGTTGGTGGACCAACAATGGTGCGTGCAGCTGCTAAAAACTATAGCGATGTCACTGTAATAACTAATCCTGAACAATATAGTGAACTAATAGAAGAATTAAATTCAAATAAAAGTAGAACCACTTTAAAATTTAGGCAAAAAATGTCTGAAATAGCATTTACCGAAACTGCCTATTACGACGGATTAATATCAAATTATTTTAATTCTCAATCAAAAAATTTGTTTCCTGAAAAAAAAATATTTTTTGGTAATTTGATTGAAAAATTAAGATATGGAGAAAATCCTCATCAGGACGCAGCCATTTATTCTATTAATAAAAAATTAAATATTAATCAATTACATGGAAAGCAGCTAAGTTATAATAACTATAATGATATTTTTGCTGCTCTATTAATTTCAAAATCATTGCCAAAAAATACTGGTACAGTTATTGTAAAACATGCTAATCCTTGTGGTGTTTCTATAAACAAAAATAAATTAAATAGCTATAAATTAGCTCTGGCTTGTGATCCATTAAGTGCATTTGGAGGCATTGTTTCTTGTAATTTTAAAATTAATAAAAAACTAGCTCTAGAGTTAAAAAAAATATTTTTAGAAGTAATAATTTGCAACAATATAGATGTGAATGCATTGAAAGTATTAAAAAACAAAAAAAATTTACGAATTATTGATGCTAGCAAATTAAATAATAGCAATTTAAAGAGCATATCATCATTATTTAATAACTTTTTGATACAAAC
>Ga0187827_10008792_pt1 | contig 10850 bp, 12 predicted proteins | sample ETNtaG_39_FD_167969 | JGI IMG/M metagenome (GOLD analysis project Ga0187827, IMG submission 167969) | Marine microbial and viral communities from oxygen minimum zone, Eastern Pacific Ocean - ETNP2014_SV_150_PacBio MetaG (Illumina Assembly) | ecosystem: Environmental > Aquatic > Marine > Hypoxic... | reverse complement strand
CCAGTAAATTTACCCGAAGATATTAATTTAAAGTCAAAAGGAAACCCTCTGGATCAACATCCAACATGGAAATACACAAAAGTTAATAATCAGGAAGTTATAAGAGAGACAGACACTCTAGACACTTTTGTTGATTCATCTTGGTATTTTCTAAGATTTTGCTCTCCTCATAGTACCAATTATGGATATGATATCGAAGACTTAAATTATTGGATGCCCGTTGATCAATATATAGGAGGTGTTGAACATGCAATCTTACATTTACTTTATTCACGTTTTTTCATGAGAGCTATCGCTTATAAAAATAATACTTTTAAGTACAAAGAACCTTTTTATGGACTTTTTACACAAGGAATGGTTTGTCATGAAACTTATAAAGATGAAAAGGGGAAATGGCTTAGCCAGGATGAAATTGAATTAGTTGATGAAAAAAACTATGTAAAAAAATGCTCTAAAGAAAAAGTTACTGTTGGTCATTCAGAAGCTATGTCAAAATCTAAAAAAAATATTGTAGATCCAGAGGATACTATTCAAAACTTTGGAGCTGATGCAATAAGATGGTTCATGCTTTCAGATAGTCCTCCAGGTAGAGATATACAATGGTCCAATGAGGGTATTTCCTCTTCATACAAATTTATTCAAAAAATGTGGAATTTAAATTCCAATATAATTGGCAGAGATAAGCAATTGGATAATGTCGAAGATTCTCAACTAGATGAATATACAAATAAAATGATATTTAACATAACGAAAAACTTGGATAATTTTCAATACAATGTTGTGATTGCTAACTTTTACGATATTTATAATAATTATAGTCGTTTTATTGAAAATAAAAAAATTTCAAATGACATTCTGATAAAAAATTTTGAAAAAGTTTTAATTTTAATAATGCCATTACTTCCTCATTTTGCCTCTGAATGTTTAATAACGCTAAATTCAAAATTAAATTTAGATAACATTTCTTGGCCAACATATGACAAAACCTTAATTGAAGCTTCAGATTGTAATATTGTAATTCAAATTAATGGAAAAAAAAGAAGCTTGATTAAACTGCCAATTGATTCAAAAGAAAATTTTGTTGTGAAAAAAGCCAAACAAGAAGTTAACATTAAAAAATATTTAGCAAATAATAATGTTAAAAAACAGATTTATGTTAAAAATAAGTTAATTAACTTTATTATATAAAAAATGGAAATTTTAAAAAAAATTATTATAATCTTACTTTCAACCTTATATCTTACATCTTGTGGATTTACTCCAATACATTCTAAGAAAAATTCAGATTTTCAAATTAATAACATCCAATTCGAAGGAGATAGAGAAATCAAAGCGATCTTATTATCAAATCTTAGCATTTATAAAACAAAAAAAAAAGATAAATACAATTATGATCTAAATATAAAATCTGAAAAAAAAGTTGAAATTGCCTCTAAAAATACAAAGGGAGAGCCAACAGTATATAAAATAAATATTAATTCAATAGTAAAATTTTTTTTAGATGATAAATTATTTTTAACTAAGCATTATAATAACTCATCAATTTATTCGAGTGAAAAAAAAATAATCAAAATGAAAGAAGTAGAATCTCGAAATTTATCAAATTTATCTTCAAAACTGGCTAGTGAAATTATATTAACTCTTAGTTTGGTAAATAAAAAAAGTGATTTTTAAGTCATACGAAATATTAAAAAAAAAAATAGATAATTTTTGTCTTTTTCTTTTTTATGGAGAAAATGAAGGATTAAAAAAAGATTTAATTAAGTCAATAATAAATAAAAATAATAATAAACAAAAAATTCATAAATTTGAAGAATCTGAAATATTAAATAATCCAGATAATATTTATAATTTGATTTTTTCAGGATCTTTTTTTGAGACTTTTAAAATTTGTTACATTAATAAAATATCTGATAAATCACTACTTTTTATTACGGATATAATGAAAAAAAAACCATCAGATATAATTATTTTTTGTTTATCAGGAAATTTAGAAAAAAAATCAAAAATAAGAAATTTATTTGAAAAAGAAAAAGGATTAATTTGTGTACCTTGTTATTCAGATACACAAATAGATCTAAATAGAATAATAAATCATGAGTTAAAAAACTTAAATGTCAAATTATCCCAAGAAGCAATCAATCTTATCATAACTAGAGCTGATGGAGATAGGCAAAATTTAAAAAATGAAATTAATAAAATAAAAAATTATTCTTTAAATAAAAAAACAATTTCATTTGAAGAAGTAAAAATACTTACTAATCTAGCAAATAATTTTGAAAATGATGAGATTGTTAATTTTTCGCTAAGTGGTGAAAAAATGAGGCTTAAAAGAATGATGGAAGAAAATAATTTTTCATCAGTAGATTCATTTATATTACAAAAAATTTTAAATAAAAAAATTCACAGATTAATAAAAATTAAAATTTTACAACAAACTGATAAAAATGCAGACACGGTAATTAATCAAATTAAACCACCAATTTTCTGGAAGGAAAAAGAAATAGTTAAGAAACAAGCGATTATTTGGTCACTTAATAATCTTTACAAAATTATGGACAAATTAAATAATATTGAGCTTTCAGCAAAAAAAAATTATGAAATTGGTATTAATATAACTTTAGATTTTTTAGCTTATCTTTGTAATGAAGCTAATAATTCTTCTTTATAGTATCAATTATTCTATCTAATTGCTCTAAATTTTTATATTCAAAAGAAACCTCTCCTGAATTATTTTTTTTATTTTTTATTTTTACGTTAAGGCCTGTTTTGTTTTCTAATGATCTTTCTAAATTTAAAATATCAGGATTTTTATTTGGAATAATTCTTAAATTAGAATTTTTTTTAAAGGCACGTACTAAATTTTCAGATTGTCTAACAGACAGTTTTTTATCAATTATTTTTTTTGCAATAAATTGAGCATTAGGTAAATTAACTAAAATTTTAGCATGTCCTGCTGTAATCACTTCATTCTCAACATAGGAAATAATTTCATTTGGCAAATTTAAAAGTCTAATACAATTTGCTACATGGCTTCTACTTTTTCCAATAAATTTTGATATTTTTTCTTGATCGTAGGAAAATTCATCAATTAATCGCTGATAACCTTGGGCTTCTTCAATTGGATTTAAATCCTGCCTTTGAACATTTTCTACAATTGAAAACTCAAGTGATTTTACATTGTCTACATTTAAAACAACAACTGGAATCTCATTTAAACCGGCATTTTGAGCAGCCAACCATCTTCTTTCGCCAGCAATGATTTCAAATTTATTATTTTGGTCTGCAGAAGGTCGGACTATAATTGGCTGAATTATACCTCTTTCCTTAATTGAAGTAGTCAACTCCTGTAAATTTTCCTTATTAAAAACTTTTCTTGGTTGATATTTATTTCTAATTAAATCTCCTATTAAGACTTTATTAATTCTATCTTTTACTTTTGCTTCACCTATTAATGAAGAAAGGCCTCTACCTAATCCTTTTTTAATTTTAAATGCATCCATTAAGCTGCACTTTCTAAAAATTTATCTTGAGAAATAAATTCATTTGTAAAATTAAAATATGACTTGCTGCCTGAGCATTTTTTATCATAAATTAAAACTGGTATACCATGTGAGGGGGCTTCTGACAGTCGTACATTTCTTGGAATGACAGTGTTATAAACTTTATTCTTAAAATAATTTCTAGCTTCAGTTTCTACTTGAGTAGATAATTTATTTCTTTTATCAAACATAGTTAATAAAATTCCACGAATATTAAGTTCAGAATTTAAACTTTCTGTAATTCTTTCAATTGTTTTCATTAACTGTGTAAGGCCTTCTAGTGCAAAAAATTCTGTTTGAAGGGGCACTATTAATGAGTGAGAAGCAACTAAAGCCATAACCGTTAAAAGACTTAATGAAGGTGGACAATCAATAAAAATGTAAGAAAATTGGGCCTTATTTGCTTCTAAAAACTGACTTAATTTTTCTTTTAAAAAAAAAGCACGCTTATTATCCCCAGCAGTTTCAATTTCAAGCCCTGAAAGGTCAACATTAGAACTGATGATACTCAAATTACTTATACTAGTGTTTTTTATTACATTTTTAAATTCTTTCTTCCCAATTAAAGCTTCATAAATAGTGCTTTTAGAATCTATATTTGAAAGTCCAAAACCTGTAGTGGCGTTACCCTGTGGATCAAGATCTATGACTAATACTTTTTTATCTTGCATTGCCAATCCTGCCGCTAAGTTTATTACTGTTGTTGTTTTCCCTACCCCACCTTTTTGATTTATGACAGATATGATTTGAGTTTTATTCAATTTTTTTTTTTAATATTTTTTATACTTACAATTAACGAATCACCGTTCGTAACACTCATACGTTCCTTATACTCAAAATCCCAAACCTTGGAAGCTTCAAAAAAATTTTGTTTTCTTTTTTTCCCTAAAAATAATATTAAATTTTGATAATTTTTAAAATTAGTTGTCATAACTTTAAAAATCTTATCTATTGGCTTAAATGCTCTGGCTGTAATTGAATTAGCTTCAAGATTTTTTTCTTCAAATACATTTTTATTTAATATTTGGGTATTTAATTCAAGTTTATGTGAAACTAACCTAAGGAAGTCAGATTTTTTAGGACTTTTCTCATATAAATCAAATACAGTTGATATGTTGCTATGTTTCATAATTATTGAGATAACTATTCCAGGAAAACCAGCTCCTGATCCTAAATCTATACATTTTTTTGATTTTTTATCAATCAAATCAATTATTTGAGCACTATCATATATATGTCTAATATCTATAATTTCTTCATCTTTTGAGCTAATAAGATTAAATTTCTTATTATTTTCTAATAATATTCTTTTAAATTCATTTAAACTCTCAATTGTTTCACGTGAAACTTGAATTAATGATGATAAATCTTTAGTAATTAAATTATTGGCCATTTAGGCTATATTTTTGAGAGATTTTCGCTTTACATGCGATAGAAGAATGTATACTGCGGCTGGAGTAATTCCATCTATTCTAAGCGCTTGACCCATGGTTGCTGGTTTTATTTGATTAAATTTAGCTTTTACTTCATTTGAAAGGCCACTTAATTTTTCATAATTAATATTTTTAGGGATAGATAGATTTTCATCTCTTTTAAATGCCAATATATCTGCTTTTTGTTTCACCATATATCCACTATAATGAGAGTTTATTTCAATTTGTTCATCAATATTTTTACCAAAAGTTGGTATTTCTGGCCAAATTTCTCTAATTTTAACCATATTAACCTCTTTTTGACCTAATATGGTGCTTGCAGATCTATACATACCATCTTTTGCAATGTTTATTCCAAAACTAGCTGCTTTTGAAGGAGACAAGGATAATTTATTCATTTTTTTAGAAATTTTAGATAATTTATCACTTTTATCACTAAATATTCTTATTCTTTCCTGTGAGATAAGATCTACTTCACTTCCTTTGATTGTTAATCTTTGATCTGCATTATCTGCCCTTAAAGATAATCTATATTCTGCTCTTGATGTAAACATTCTATAAGGTTCCGCAACACCCTTGGTAATCAGATCATCTATCATAACTCCAATATAGGCATCTGATCGATCTAATATAAATGGTAATGATTTTTTAAAGGATAAGGCAGCGTTAACTCCAGCTATCAATCCTTGAGCAGCAGCCTCTTCATAGCCAGTCGTGCCATTGATTTGTCCTGCAAGATATAAACTTTGTATTTTTTTTGTTTCAAGAGTTAAAAAAAGTTCTCTTGGATCCACGTAATCATATTCAATTGCATATCCTGGCCTAAGTATTTTAACATTCTCTAAACCTTTGATTTTACTACATATTTCCTGCTGTACATCAGCTGGCAAAGACGTCGAAATACCATTGGGATAAATAGTATGGCTACTTAAACCCTCTGGTTCTAAAAATATTTGATGTCTTTGCTTATCGGAAAACTTTATAATCTTATCTTCAATTGATGGACAGTATCTTGGACCAACTCCTTTTATTTTCCCAGAATACATTGCACTTCTTTTTAAATTTTTAGAAATAATTTTATGAACATCTGCATTAGTGTAAGTCATCCGACATGAAATTTGTTTGTTTAAATTATTTTTGGTTAAGAAAGAAAAAAAGTAAGGATCATTATCTGCATGTTGTTCTTCTAAATTTTCAAAATTAATCGTTCTTGAATCTAATCTGGGTGGTGTTCCAGTTTTTAATCTTCCAATTTTAAAATTATATTTTTTTAATTGTTCGCTTAAGCCTGTTGAAGGTTTTTCATTATAACGTCCAGCTGGAGTTTGTTCTTCTCCAACATGTATCAATCCATTTAAAAAAGTACCAGTTGTTAAAATTAATTTTTTACAAAAAACACTTTTTCCAGATTCAGTATCAAAGCCAATTATGCTGTTTTCATCAAAAATAAATCTAATTACCGGATCTGAAAAAACCTTTAAATTACAGTAGTTTAAGAGCTTTTTTTGCATAAATTTACGATACAAAGTTCTATCAGATTGAGTTCTTGGACCTCTTACAGCAGGCCCCCTACTTCTATTTAATAATCTAAACTGAATTCCAGATTTATCAGCGACTTCACCCATTACTCCATCAAGCGCATCTATCTCTCTAACTAAATGTCCTTTACCCAAACCTCCAATTGCAGGATTACAAGACATCTCCCCGATTGTTTCAATCTTATGAGTGTATAAAGCTGTATTTACACCTAACCTTGCAGATGCGGCGGCGGCTTCACAGCCTGCATGACCTCCTCCAATTACAACAACGTCAAATGACAAATCATTTTTCATGATTGGAATCTATATGTGATCTAAATATTTACAAGATAAGAGATAATTTATACTAAATAAGCCCTTATTTTACTCTTTTATTAAGTAATTTTTGCAAATAATCCAGCAAAATTGAGTTTATTTTCCTATACAAAAATCATTGAAAATACTGCCTAATATCTCCTCCACATCCACTTTTCCTACTATCATACCAAGATGTCGAGTTGCTAATCTTAAATCTTCAGCCGCTTTATCGTAATCTTCACTTCCATTTTTATTTTTAAAATTTTTTAAATGTGAAATGCACTGTTCTAAATGCTGTCTGTGTCTTTCTCTAGTAATTAAAATATCTCCATAACTTAAAAATTTATTTTCTAATTTTTTTTTTATTTTTAAAATTAATTTATCTAAGTTTAAATTATTTTTTATTGATACTAAAATATGATCATATTTTTTTAATTCCTTATTTACATTTCCGTCTATTAAATCAGATTTATTAACCACCAAAATGGCATTTTCATCAATCAATTCCTTCAAAACGCTAGTAAAATCAACACTTTTAGCATCTACAATAATAAGTTTTAAATCTGAATCTTCAGCGCGATTAAGAGCAAATTTTATTCCTTTCTTTTCTATTTCATTTTTAGATTCCCTTATTCCCGCAGTATCAGAAACCACTACTGGGTAACCATCTAAATTCAAATGAGTTTCTATTACATCTCGTGTTGTACCAGCAATTTCTGAAACTATTGCAACATCTCTTTTGGATAAATAATTTAAGAGACTAGATTTTCCTGCATTAGTTGGTCCAACAATTGCAATTTTAAATCCTTCTCTAATTCGTTCACCAACTTTTTGATCATCTAAAACTTTTTCAATTTCTTTAGAAACTTGATTAGAAGTTTTTTGTATTTTATCTAAAATGTCTTTTGGTAAAACTTCTTCTGGAAAATCAATTTTAGCTTCAATGTGAGATAATATTTTCAAAAGTTTTTCTCTCCATGAAGTAAATTTATTTGATGATTTTCCATTCATAATTTCCACTGCTTGTTTTCTTTGTATTTCCGTTTCTGCTGAAACCAAATCAGCAATACCTTCTGCTTTTAATAAATTTATCTTTCCATTTTGAAATGCAAGTTTTGTAAATTCTCCAGGCTCAGCGAGACGGCAATTTTTTATTTCTGAAATAGAAGAATGTAGAGCACTTACCACAGCTCTACTACCGTGGACATGGAATTCTGCAAGATCTTCTCCTGTGTAGCTGTTAGGTCCTGGAAACCATATAATTACCCCTTCATCAATCAAGTTATTAGTGTTGATATAGTTAATTTTTTTAAGAGTAGCTACTCTTGGTACCGGAAGATCATCACCGGTGAGTCGTTTTACAACTTCGGCTGCTTCTTTTCCTGAAACACGAACTACAGCAATACCTGAAATTCCTGGTCCTGTAGATAGAGCATAAATTGTCATGACAAACAGTATAACTTGAAATAATTTGATTAGGAATTAATTTATTTGAATGAATTCTATATCTATTAAAACACAATTTGGCTGGATCAGCGTATTTGAAAAGAAAGGTCAGATCATTAAAGTTTGCGAAGGAAGATGTAAGACCAAATCTGTTAGTAGCATTTTAAAAAAATTTAAAAAAAGTCTTAAAAACTACCTTAGGAAAAAAAACAAAACAATAAAATCGAATTTTTATATAAAAGGCAATTCTATACAAAAAAAAGTTTGGAAAGAATTGTCAAATATTAAGTTGGGTAAAACAAAATCATATGGCGAAATTGCAAAAAAATATAAATTATCACCTAGACATGTTGGTAAAATTTGTGGGCAAAATAATTTTTTAATCGCTGTACCTTGTCATAGAGTAATTAGATCGGATGGAAGTTTGGGTGGTTTTTCATCGCCAGGAGGTTTAAAATTAAAAAAAAAATTATTAGATTTTGAAAGGTCATGGAAGTATTAGTTTTACAACATATTAAAATTGAAGACCCTGGTTACATTAAAGACTTAATGCTTGTAGATGGAGTCAATCTAACTACCATAGAGTTAGATGAGGGTGAAAAAATTCCAAATGATCTAAACCAATTTGATGCCATGTTTTGTATGGGTGGGCCAATGGATACTTGGATGGAAGACAAATACCCATGGTTAATTGATGAAAAAAAGAAGATTAAAAACTTTGTTGTTGATTTAAAAAAGCCTTTTTTAGGCTTTTGTTTAGGATGCCAGCTTCTTGGAGAAATAGTAGGAGGTAAAATAGTAAAATCAAAACCAGCTGAAATTGGCATGTTAAATATTAGTTTTTTAAAGGAAAAAAATAATGACACTCTTTTTTCATCATTTCCTGACAAGGTTAAAGCGCTTCAATGGCATTCTTATGAAGTGGTAGATCTTGAAAATAATAAGGATATTACTTTATTGGCATCATCTCCTACAACCAAATATCAGATCTTTAAATATCAAAATCATGCTTATGGAATTCAATTCCACATCGAAGTTAAAAACACAACGGTCAATACTTGGGGATGTGTTGCTGAATATAAATCGGCTTTAGAGAAACAGCTAGGAGATGGGGCTTTAGAAAAATTTGATAAAGAAGCTAAATTAAACATGCAACAAATGAATAACTGCTCAAAAATCCTATACTCAAAATTTAAGAATTTACTTTACCCAGTAAATTAACCATTATCACACCGGCGATAATTAAAGCAAGACCAACTATTGTATAAAGATCGGGCAATTGATTGAATTTATAAATACCAACAACTGTAGTTGCTATAATACATAATCCTGCAAATGAGGCATAAGTGATACCAACAGGAATTGTTTTCATAACAAGTGACAAGGTATACATGCATCCAACAATAGTTATTGCTGTTAGAACGCTTGGTATTAATATTGTAAATCCTTGAGCACCTTTAGCAAATCCATTTGCTGCAGTGCCTAATGCAACTGCAACAATTAAAATTATATAAGCTGTTAGATTGCCCACAATTATTTTGGCATATTAGTAGCACCAGTTTCAGAACGAATAATTTTACCATCTTTTATAATATAGACGACTAGAACTGCTTGCCTTGAGCCATCTTTAAAAGAAATAAAATAATGAGCCACTCCTATTTCATTATTTTCATAAATGATTCGACAACTTTCTGTCTTTGGAGCATCAGGACTAATTAACCATTTACTTAACTCATCTCTAGGAATTTCTTCTCCCGTTGAATGTTTTATCCAAACATAATCTTCGCTAACCACTTCATTATAAGCTTTTAAATCTTGATTATCTTGAGCATCGATAAGTTTTTGTATTAACGACATATTTTACTTTCTTTAGTTTAATAATTAACTATCTACTTTGCTCAAATCATAAATTTCATAGCTATCCCTGACTTCATCCCAAATAGGTTTTGATACAGGATTTGAGCCATCTAAAAATGCATGCATAGCATCTATGTTATGAACTACAAGTTTAGCCAAAAAAGTTCTTTTATCTGGAGCAACTGCTGGCACACTTTTTGTAACATCTACAAATTTTTTTCTTTCAGCCATACCCGCATCTGATTGCATGAAACCCATTAATTTTTCAAAGGTACCTTCTTTTAACTTTACCACCACAAGCATATCTTTCATTTTTTTTCTCCTTTCTTATAATTAAGCTGGCTTATTCATTGAATTGAAAAAATCAGCATTACTTTTAGTATCTTTAAGTTTTGCATTTAAAAATTCAATTGCATCCATCGTTCCCATTGGACCAATAATTCTTCTTAAAACATTCATTTTTTGTAAATCATTTTTTTCAAAAATTAATTCCTCTCTTCGAGTTCCAGATTTAGTAATGTCAATTGCAGGAAAAATTCTTTTATCAGATATTTTTCTATCTAATATCAATTCACTATTACCCGTTCCTTTAAACTCTTCAAAAATCACCTCATCCATTCTACTGCCTGTATCAATTAATGCTGTTGAAATTATTGTTAATGATCCACCTTCTTCAATATTTCTTGCTGCTCCAAAAAATCTTTTAGGTCTTTGAAGTGCATTTGCATCCACACCAC
>Ga0187827_10008791_pt1 | contig 10850 bp, 6 predicted proteins | sample ETNtaG_39_FD_167969 | JGI IMG/M metagenome (GOLD analysis project Ga0187827, IMG submission 167969) | Marine microbial and viral communities from oxygen minimum zone, Eastern Pacific Ocean - ETNP2014_SV_150_PacBio MetaG (Illumina Assembly) | ecosystem: Environmental > Aquatic > Marine > Hypoxic... | reverse complement strand
CGGCGGCGACGCGCTCGGCGCTGGAGATCGATTTCACCGACCTAAGCATGGGCGACTACGTCGTGCACTTGCAGCACGGCATCGGCCGCTACCTTGGGCTGAAGGTGCTGCCGGTCGGGACGCGAACGGCAAAAAACGGGGGCGGCGGCGAGGAGTGCCTCGTGATCGAGTACGGCACGCGCGACCCGGGACAGGAGCCGCCCAAGCTTTACGTGCCGGTGACCGAGGCGCATCTCGTCAGCAAGTATGTCGGCAGCGGGCGGGCGCAGCCACCGCTCAGCTTCCTGGGCGGCAAACGGTGGGCCAAGGCCAAGGCCGACGCCGAGAAGGCGGTCGAGGATCTCGCCGCCGACCTGCTCAAGCTGCAGGCCTCGCGTGAGGCCCAGCCGGGGCACGTGTTCGGCGACGACACGCCTTGGCAGCGGGAGTTCGAGGGGTCATTTCCGTTCGAGGAGACGCCGGACCAGTGGTCGGCCATCGAGGCGGCCAAGCGGGACATGCAGCGGCCCAAGCCGATGGACCGGCTCGTCTGCGGCGATGTTGGTTTCGGCAAGACCGAGGTGGCCATCCGCGCGGCGTTCAAGGCGGTGATGGCCGGCAAACAGGTCGCCGTGCTGGTGCCGACCACCGTGCTGGCCCAGCAGCATTACAACACGTTCGTCGAGCGCATGGCGGAGTTCCCCGTGTCGCTGGAGCTGCTGTCGCGGTTCCGCTCGAAGAAACAGGCCGACGCCGTGGTCGCGGCGCTGGCGGCCGGCTCAGTGGACATCGTCATCGGCACACACAAGCTGGTCCAGCCCAGCGTCCGCTTCAGGGATCTCGGACTGGTGATCATCGACGAGGAGCAGCGCTTCGGCGTGCGGCACAAGGAACAGCTCAAGATGCTGCGGAAGACGGTGGATGTGCTGACGCTGACCGCGACGCCGATCCCGCGCACGCTGCACATGGCGCTCACCGGCGCGCGCGACATGAGCACCATCGAGACGCCGCCACAGGACCGGCTGCCGATCGAGACGACCGTCATCGAGTTCGATGAGACGACCCTGCGCAATGCCATCCAACGCGAGATCAACCGGGGCGGACAGGTGTTCTTTTTGCACAACCGCGTGACGACAATCGAGACGATGGCCGAGCGCCTCCGCAAGCTCGTGCCCAAGGCGCGGCTCCTTGTCGGCCACGGCCAGATGGCCAGCGGCGCGCTCGAGAAGGTGATGACCCGTTTTGTCGATGGCGACGCCGACATTCTGCTATCGACGACCATCATCGAGAGCGGCGTGGACATCCCGAACGCCAACACGATCATCGTTGACCGCGCCGACCGGTTCGGCCTGAGCGAGCTGTACCAGTTGCGCGGGCGCGTCGGCCGCTACAAACACCAGGCGTACGCCTATTTGATTCTGCCGCGCCACGCCGCGCTGCTCGCCGATGCCCGCAAGCGCATCAGCGCGCTCAAGCAGTACTCAAAGCTGGGCAGCGGATTCAAGATCGCCATGCGCGACCTCGAGATCCGCGGGGCGGGCAACCTCCTCGGCGCACAGCAGAGCGGCCACATCACCGCCGTGGGCTTTGAGCTGTACTGCCAGTTGCTCAAGCAGAGCGTGAAACGGCTCAAGGGCGAAACCGTCGACCGGCGCGTCGAGGTGCGCGTGGCCATCGACTTTCTCGCGATGAATCCCGGCGAGGAGAAGAGCGCCGAGCGGGCGCCGCGGAAGAGCGCACCACCACGGTTTGAGGTGACCGTGCCGCGCGACATCGTCGCCGAGCTGGAGGACGACGACGAGGTGCCGGCCACCGCAGAGGAGCCGAGGGACATCGGCCGCGTACCAGCGTATCTGCCGTTCAACCACATCCCCGAGACGCGGCAGCGCATCATCCTTTACCGCAAACTGGCCGAGCTGAACAACGCCGCTGAGTTGGCCGAACTGAGGGAGGAGATTCGCGACCGGTTCGGCCCCATCCCCAAGCCGGTTGAGCGGTTGCTGCGCGTGGCGGAACTGAAGGTGCTGGCCGCCGCCAAGAACGTCACCGGGATCGAGGCCAAGGGCGACAAGATCATGTTGACCCGCAACGGCGAGCTGATCACGCTCGGCGGAAAATTCCCGCGCTTCGCCAAGCGCTCTCCTGATGGACGCCTAAACGAACTGCGAACTCTGCTCCTGGCGATGTAAGCCCTCCTCCGTTTATCCTCGATAGTCCGCTAGGCACGGGAACTTTAGGCGTTTCGCCGGCGATAAATTTGGGTTCGCTTGGCCAAGCACAGGCTTCAGCGCAGAAGATCTGCCGCATCGAGGATTCGCTTCTCGACGAACTTGGCCAGAGGTGTGGCCCGAACGATGGCTGTCTTTTTGGTCTGGCCCCGAAACCGCCGCATGACGGTCCGCACCGCCGCCACTGGATCGCCGTTGCGGTCACGCACCGGCAGGATGACAGTCACCGTCTTGTCACCGTGTGTGTAGCCATACTGTGCTGTCTTTACAACGGCTTCGGTGACTTCGGTGGCGACCTGGCCAAGCTTGGTCTTGTCCAGGCTCCCGACTACTTTCAGAGGTTCGTCCGGTTTGGCCCTGGCAAAGATCTGGACATCCTCCAGCCGTTTCCAGTCTGCTTTCATATCCATGACCAGCTGCTGCGCAAGGATGACAATGGGCGTGTATGTTATCTGGGCGTTGGCAAAGTGGGCGGAGGTGTCTCCATAGGTGATAAAACCCACCCTGCCTGCCAGGTGCTTGCTGTCGATAAAAGAGGAAACGAGAGTGCCCTGATGGTAGCAGCTCATTTTGTTGCCACGGCACACAACGCGCAGAGTGTTCCATTCGCCCTTGGGCAGGTTGAGGGTACCGCTTGTGTTCCAGGTGGTCGCTGGCTGCCCGTCAAGTATGTTCATCCAAGTGACTTTTCCATCGAGCGAGTTGATGACCAGCACGTAATGATTTTTCGGGTTCCTTGCCCGGAAAACGATTCCGGCTGCCTGGCGAAATGAACCTCCACCAATAAGAACCCGGACGGAAAAGGCGAAGTCGCCAAACTCAACCCCTTCATAAAGGCAGAGGGATGAACCGGTCTGTAGCGGGCTATTGGAAATCTGGCCCAGCACGCTGCGACTGACCAAGCTGTCGTTGCTGGAATTCTCCGGTGCGTCCAAAGTCGGTGCCTGGCTCTCAAACACCCTCCACTCGCCGGGCTTGCCTTGGCCAACGTGGCTGGTGACAAAGCCTTTGGGCACCCCGCTTTGAGCACCATCAAAATTGAGCAGTTGCAACTCGTCCGCCACTGCGCAAATCGGGAGCAACGCGGCGGCAATCATGCCGAGAACTTGACGATTCATCGCCGCCAAGGCTAACAAAAGAAAGACGGGCCGCAAGCACGGCCCGTCGCAAACTTGTGTCGCCAGCGGTTATTCCTTCCAGATCATCTCGGCGACCGTCTTGCCGGAGGGAATGAACGGCAGCACGTGCTCTGTGTATGGCACGATGACGTCGAGCACGTATGGCTGGTCGGAGTCGAGCATCCGCTTCATCGCCGCCTTGAGATCGCGCTTGTACATCACCCGCTCAGCCGGCACGTCAAAGCCCTTGATCACTGCAACGTAGTCGGGGTAAATCTGCCTCATGTCCTCCAGGTCGCCGAGGTAGGTGTGTCCGCGGTTGCCGTCGTAAAAACGATCCTCCCACTGCATGACCATGCCCAGGTGCTGGTTGTTGAGGATGATCGCCTTGGCTGCGATTTTCTCGATGCGCGCGGTGGCCAACTCCTGGATGTTCATCAGGAAAGAGCCGTCGCCGTCGATGTCTACCACCTGCTTGTCCGGGCACGCAACCTTGGCCCCCAGCGCCGCCGGGTAGCCAAAACCCATCGCACCCAGCCCGGCGCTCGTGATGAACTGCCTCGGTCTGTCCGACATATAATACTGGCCGGACCACATCTGGTGCTGGCCGACGCCGGTGGTCACGATGGCGTCGCCGCCGGTCAGCTCGTAGAGTGTCTCAACAACCATCTGCGGCAGGATGACCTCGCTCTCGGAGTCAGCGAGGTGATCCTTCATGTGCTGCGATTTCATCACCTCCTCGGTCACTCGGTAGCTGAACGGCGCCTTGGCCTTCCACCGGGCGATCTGCTCCTGCCACGCGGTGAATTTCTTCTGCAACGGTCGCTCGTTGACCATGTCGGCCAGACGCTCGAGCACGTACCGGATCTCGCTGATCACCGGCAGGGTGACCTTGCGGTTCTTGTTGATCTCGGACGGGTCGATGTCGATGTGGACAATCGTGCCGTGCTCGCAGAACTTGTCGACCTTACCGGTCACGCGGTCGTCGAACCGCACGCCAAAGGCCAGCAGCAGGTCGGCGCCCTCGGCCACTTTTTGCGCGTTGCCCTCGGCATCCTTCTCAAACTCGCCGCTGACAGCCCAGTTGGCATACGCCGAGCCGTGCATGCCGAGCCAGCGCAGGGACAGCTCGTGCGTCTCCGGGAACGCCCCCACACCCATGATCGTGCTGGTCACCGGGATGCCGGTCGCCTCCACCAACCGCCGCAACGGCTCGCTGGCGTCGGCGCTGATGATGCCGCCGCCCACGTAGAGCACCGGACGTTCGCTCTTCTCGATCAGCCCGATGATCTCGTTGAGTTCCAACTCGCTCGCCTTCCGGTTCTCGGGGTCGAACCCGGCGATGTCGACCTCGGCCGGAAAGAAGACCTGCGCGCGGGTCTGCTGGATGTTTTTCGGCACATCGATGACCACCGGGCCGGGCCGACCGCTGGTGGCGATCTTGAACGCTTCCTTCACCACGGTCGGGATTTCGTTGACGTCGGTGACGAGGTAGCTGTGCTTAACAACTGGCAGGGTCAGCCCGTAGAAATCGGTCTCCTGAAACCCTCCCTTGCCGATCATCGCCTGCGGCACCTGGCCGGTGATGGCGACCAGTGGGATCGAGTCCATGTACGCGTCGGCGATGCCGGTGACGAGGTTGGTGGCGCCGGGGCCGCTGGTGGCCATGCAGACGCCGGCCTTGCCGGTGGCGCGGGCGTAGCCCTCCGCCGCAAACGCCCCGCCCTGCTCGTGTCGCGGCAGGATGGTGCGGATCTGCTTGGATCGTGTCAGCGCCTGGTGGAACTCCATGCTCGTACCGCCCGGGTAGGCGAATAGAGTGTCCACGCCTTCACGCTCGAGTGCGCTGACGAGGATCTCGGAGCCGAGCATGCTCGGCCCAATTTCGCCCTTGGCCTTGGTTTCTGTCACCGCCTGGGTTTCCGTTTTCTCGCTCATTTGATTGTTCGGTTCTGCAAAAAAAAACCCACGACCGTTGGGGTCGTGGGTGTCTTGGAAATTTTAACTTATCCGCAACAAGCCCGACCCCGGCCGAGTACCAGCACGGCCAGCCCCATAACGCTTGTTGCCACTACATTTTCCATAGCAGGCGGATTGGTAGCCCGGTCGCCTCTGCACGTCAAGCGGGAAAAGTGCCAATTTTAGAGGTGAAGGGATAGCCGCCTTGCTTGGCCAAGCGCTCACTCGCCGGTGGGCTCGGGAGCCTCGGCTTCTTCGGCCGGTTCGGCCTCTTCGTCGGCTGCCGGCGCCTCCTCCGCTGTTTCGCCCTGGATTGTGGCGAGGATTTTCTGCGCCAGTTCCGGGTTGTCCTGCAGCGCCTGCCGGGAGGCTTCCTTGCCCTGGCCGATCATCTCGCCCTCGAACTGCAGCCACGCGCCTTTTTTCTGGATGACATCCCTGGCCAATCCGACAGCGATCAGGTCGCCCTCCCAGTTGATGCCCTGCCCGTAGATGATGTCGAACTCGGCCTCCATGAACGGCGGCGACACCTTGTTCTTCACCACCTTGGTGCGGATGTGGTTGCCGATCACGTTGCCCATGTTGTCCTTGAGCTGTTCGCGCCGCCGGATGTCGATCCGCACGCTGGCGTAAAACTTGAGCGCCTTGCCGCCGGGCGTCGTCTCCGGGCTGCCGAACATCACGCCGACTTTCTCGCGCATTTGGTTGGTGAACAGACACATCGTCTTGGACTTGCCGAGAATGGCGGCCAGCTTCCGCAGCGCCTGGCTCATGAGTCGCGCCTGCATGCCCATCGTCGCCATGCCCATGTCGCCCTCCAGTTCCGCCCTCGGCACGAGCGCCGCCACGGAGTCGATCACGATCACGTCCAGCGCGCCGGAGCGGGCCAGCGTCTCGCAGATCGTCAGCGCCTCCTCGCCGCTGTCCGGCTGGGAGATCAGCAACTCCTCGAGGTTCACCCCCAGCTTGGCCGCGTACGACGGGTCAAGCGCGTGCTCGGCGTCGATGAAGGCCGCCGTGCCGCCGGCTTTTTGCGCATTGGCCACGATGTGCAGCATGACCGTCGTCTTGCCGGACGATTCCGGCCCGTAAATCTCAATGATGCGCCCGCGCGGCACGCCGCCCACCCCCAGCGCCATGTCAAGGCCAAGCGAGCCGGTGGAGATCGCGTCGATCTTGAGGTTCGCCCCCTCGTCGCCGAGGCGCATGATCGAGCCTTCGCCAAAGCTCTTGGTGATCGCGGCGATGGCGGACTCGAGATCAGCGCTGCGTTTGTCCAGTCCGGCGGTCTTGGGGGTTGCTTTTGCGGCCATGTTCAGTTTCTCCGATGGGCAGATTGGCTACTGGATAAACTAAAAAAAGTCAATTCTTCCCGCTTGGCTCTCTCTCCGTTACACCTTGGCCAAGCGACATGGGGGAATACGACTTCGAGGTTGCGGTGATCGGCGGCGGCAGCGCCGGCTACGCCACCGCACGGACGACCGCCGGCGGCGGTCGTCGCACCGTCGTCATCGAGGGCGGCGGGGAACTGGGCGGACTGTGCATCCTGCGCGGCTGCATGCCGACCAAGGCGCTGCTGCACGCGGCCGATGTGCGGCACCAGGCCAGGCGCTCCGGCGTCTGGGGCTTGGAGCCGGGCGAGGTCGGCTTCGACTTCCCGGCAGTGATGCGGCGCAAGGCGGCGATGGTCGAGGAATTCGCCAGCTACCGGCGCGGCCAACTGCAGGACAGCCGCTTCAAACTGATCCGTGGCCCGGCCAGGTTCCGCGACCCGCACACACTCCAGCTCGACAACGGCCAAGCGGTCACCGCCGAACACATCATGATCTCCACCGGCTCACGAGTGGCCAACCTGCCGCTGCCAAGCTTGGCCAAGCTCGGCTGCATCACCAGCGACGACGCCCTGCGGCTCGAGTCGCTGCCCCGCTCGATCATCGTGCTCGGCGGCGGTGCGGTGGCGCTCGAATTCGCCCAGTTTTTTGCGCGGTTCGACGTCGCGGTCACCGTCCTTCAACGTAGCCCGCGCATTCTCAAGGCGTTTGACGACGACGTCGCCGCCGAAGTCGAGGCCGCCTTTCGCGCCGAGGGCATCTCCGTCCACACCGGCTGCTCGCTCATCGACGCGCAGCAGGACGGCAACGAGAAGGTGATCGTGTACGAACGCGACGGCGGGCAGCACAAAGTCCGCGCCGAAGCGGTGTTCCACGGACTGGGCCGCTCGCCGAACACCGGTTCACTCGCGCTCGAGAACGCCGGCGTCGAGACCGAACGCGGCCGCATCCTCTGCGACGCCCACATGCGAACCAGCGCGCCGCACATTTTCGCCGGAGGCGACTGTACCGGCCCGCACGAGATCGTGCACATCGCCGTGCAACAGGGCGAAATCGCCGCGCACAATATACTGCACCCCGCCGAGCCGCGCCCCATGGATTACCGAATGCTCATCAGCGTGGTATTCACCGACCCACAGGCCGCCACCGTTGGCCTCACCGAAAAGGCGGCCAAGGCGCAAGGCATCCCGTGCCTTACCGCGAGTTATCCGTTCAACGACCACGGCAAGTCGATCATTATGGAGGCGATGCACGGCTTTGTGAAACTGCTGTGCGATCCCGAGTCGGGCGAAATCCTGGGTGGCGTCTGCGTCGGCCCGATGGGCGGCGAATTGATCCACGAGATCGTCACCGCCATGGCCAAGCGCATGACCGTCGCCGAGCTGGCCGCCACGCCACACTACCATCCCACACTGGCCGAGATCTGGACCTACCCCGCCGACGCCCTAACGGAAGAGATCACTAGGTGACAAGCACGGTTGATTTTCTGTAATTGCCAATAGCCTGCAAAAAGGTTAATATTGGTTCGCAATGCAAATGAACCCAAAGGCCCAAGCCATCGACTGGGCGCCGCCACTGGAGGGGCAGGACGCCACCGCGGCGGTCGAGTGGCTTTTGCAGTTTGCCACCCGGCACCGGGCCAGCGACGTGCATCTGCACATGGACCGTGAAGGATGCCGCGTGCAATTCCGGCTCGACGGTGTGCTCACCCATGTCGGCACGCTCCCGGCCGAGGCGGCCAAGCTGATTCTCGGCCGGGTCAAGTACCTGGCCAAGCTCAAGACCTACGTCGAGTCGCTGCCACAGGACGGCCGGATTGCCGCCGACGAGGTGGGTCTGGCCAGCGATGTACGCGTCTCCACCTACCCGACTGTGACCGGCGAAAAGCTGGTGCTGCGCCTCTTTTATGAGGAGCACCAATTGGCGCTCAATCAACTGGGGTTTCCCGCCGGGGTGAATGAGGCGCTGGAGCACCAACTGGGCATCCGCTCCGGCATGATCCTGCTGACCGGCCCGGCCGGCAGTGGCAAGACCACAACGATTTATGCGCTGCTACAGCGACTGCTCGAGACTGATTCCTGCCACGTGATCACGGTGGAGGACCCGGTCGAGCGGGTGATCCCCGGCATCATGCAGACTGAGATCAACCTCGAACGCGGGCTGACGTTTGCCAAGGCGCTCAAGCATCTGCTGCGGCAGGATCCGCAGGTGCTGGTGATTGGCGAGATTCGCGACGAGGAAACCGCGGCGATCGGCCTGCGCGCATCGATGACCGGCCACCTGGTTATTGCGACGCTGCACGCAGGCTCATGCCGGGGAGTGGTCGAACGACTGAACGCTCTTACAGACGATTCCAACCTCGTGGCCAGCCAGTTACGGTTAATTCTCAACCAACGGCTGGTGCGCAAGTTGTGCGCGGATTGCTCCGGCAAAGGGTGCGCAGCCTGCTTCGGCTTCGGTCTACGCGGGAGGGTGCCGTTCCTGGAAATGCTGCGCGTCGACGCAGCCAACCAAGGAGCGATCGAGGCCAAGCAATTGGCCAAGCTCGAGCCGGACCTTTCATTCGAGCAATCACGCGACGACCTGCTTGGCCAAGCGCTGACGACCGAGATTGAAATTAACCGACACTTACACCTATGAACACCGAGGAACTTGCCTTCGTTAACCGGCAGTTGGCCGGGATGCTCAAGTCCGGCATCCCGCTCGAGGCAGGGCTGAAAAAGATGACCGAATCGATGAGCAGCGGTCGGTTAAAGGATCAGCTTGGCCAGCTTGGGGACCGTCTCGAGAAGGGCCAGGCCGTTGAGCAGGCGGTCGAGGGGCTCGATCTGCCGGACACCTATAAGCGGCTGCTGGTGCTTGGCCAGGAAAGCCAAAGTATGCCCAAGGTGTTGAGTTGTGTGGCCGACTATTACGAACGCATCGGCACGCTGGTGACCCGCCTTCGAGGCCTGGCCATCTACCCGATGCTTATCCTGGTTTGCGGTTTGCTGGTGGCAGGGCTGATGGCGTTTCTCTTATCGATGCTTAAAAAAGATGTAGGCATTCTAACCTTTGGAGGAGTCTCGGATCTCCAATCCCCGACGACCCGCTTTTTTCGCAGTAGTTGGAGTTCCATTTTTCCCATGGGAGTTTTTGCGGTGGGTTTACTTTTTTATATCATCGTGTTGCGCAGTCAGAAAATGCGGCGTTATTTCAGCTGGAAAATTCCCATGTTGCGGGACGCAGCACTGGCACAGTACGCGGGGCTGGCCGAAGCCCTGTTGACCTCCGGGGCAAGACTGCCTGAGGTGATCAGGATGGTCCGCAAGCTCGAGTCCGGCTCGGCGATGGAGACCGACCTGGCACAGATTGAGCAGAACCTTGCCGAGGGCCATGCCGGTTATGACTCGGCCTCAAGGGGATGCCGAACGATCCCGAACTTCTTCAACTGGATCGTCGCGCAGGCCGGCGAGGATGTTACTGCAGGGTTCGGCCACGCACGAACCATTTACACCAGCCGTGCCGAGAGCAAGATGCAGGCGTTCCTCTACTGCTTCCTCCCAGTCAACATTTTGCTGATTGGGCTGCTGTTGCTTGTATTCTTTATTCCCACGATTTCCTTTGCTGCTGACCTTCTCAAAATGATCGAGGGTATTGAGTGATTGGTAACGGCATTTTTCATCAATGGACTTAGGCTCCACAACCGCGTTTATTTACATCTGGCTTGTCTGCCTGGTGGCCATGATCGGGGTTGGGGCCGTTGCCTATTTTGTTCTAAGCGCACCCTTCCGGCGGATCGACTGTGCCAACCTCGTCGTCGAGTTGAACGAGTTGGCCGCCGCCACTGGCAGGAAACCAGAGGACCTGTTCAAACAACTAGGCGGGCTTGGTGTTCGAGGAGTTCCCCATGCACGGAAGTTCTCTCGCCTGAACGACCTGATGCAGAGCGGCCAAAGCTTCATCGAGAGTCTGCGGGTGTTTCATTCACTGCTGCCGGGCGAGATCTTTGGCGCGATGGAACTGGCCCGCAACGAGCGCGGCTCCCAACTGCTGGCCAAGCTGAGCCGGGCACACCTTGAGGATGGCGTGTCGCGGGCGCAAAATTCCTTCAAGCTGTTTTCATCGAGCCTCATCATCCTCATCCCCACCACGCTGATGATGAGTACCGGCATATTTATGTTTGTTTTGCCAAAATTCAAGGATGTGTTTTCCGAAATGATGGGGAGTGGCTTGCCGGAGATTACAGTTTTTTT
>Ga0187827_10008783_pt1 | contig 10858 bp, 9 predicted proteins | sample ETNtaG_39_FD_167969 | JGI IMG/M metagenome (GOLD analysis project Ga0187827, IMG submission 167969) | Marine microbial and viral communities from oxygen minimum zone, Eastern Pacific Ocean - ETNP2014_SV_150_PacBio MetaG (Illumina Assembly) | ecosystem: Environmental > Aquatic > Marine > Hypoxic... | reverse complement strand
AATTTTCAATATATTTATAATATTCTTATTTTTAACTTTTTGTTATGAATTACAATCAAATCCTTAAAGAACTATATAATTTGGAAAGTGTAAAGTTCAAGCAGACATTGGCAAACATGAAGCTATTGCTGAAAAAACTGAATAATCCAGAAAAAAACTTAAGATGCATACATGTTGCTGGAACTAATGGCAAAGGTTCTGTTTGCGCAATGCTTAATTCTATCTTAACAAATGCCAGCTATAAAGTTGGAATGTACACTAGCCCACACTTAAAGAAATTCAATGAAAGAATAAGAATCAACAATAAATTAATCTCTGACAAAGACATAGTAAAATATTATTTAAGAACAAAAAAACATGTAACAAACCAGACTTTCTTTGAAATCACAACAGCAATGGCCTTTCTTTATTTTAAAGACAAAAAAATTGATTTTGTTGTTTTGGAAACCGGTTTAGGAGGAAGATTAGACTCAACTAATGTCATAAAACCTTTAATTTCAATAATAACCAATGTTGGAATTGAGCATACAGAATACCTGGGAAATACAATAGAAAAAATAGCTTATGAAAAAGCAGGCATTATTAAGAAAAATGTTCTTGTTGTTACAGCAGCTGAGGGCATTGCTTTAGCTACAATAAAAAAAGTCTCAAATAAAAATAATTCAAAGTTGATTACAATAAATAAAAATAAAATAAAGAATTATAAAAATATAAAATTGAATCATTTAAATGGAAGTTTTCAAATTGAAAATGCTAACATTGCAATAAAAACATCAGAGACATTAAAAAACAATTACAATATTAAAATAAATAAAAAAAATATAATCAATGGTTTAAAAAACACAAAATGGCCTGGGAGATTCCAATTCATAGCTAAAAATATTTTAATTGATTCTGCACACAATCCATCTGGATTCAAAACTCTAGTTAAAGAATTAAAAAATATTGATTACAATAAATTAATCTTAATTATAGGTTTTTCCAATGATAAAGACATAAAAACAATATCCCAAATAATAAAACCATTAGCAGATAAAACAATAATAACAAAATCCAACAATGAAAAGGCAGAAAAACCAAAAATAATTAAAAGATATTTCAATAAGAATACATTAATAATAGAAAATCCAGAAAAGGCATTAAAATATGCAAAAAATATCGCATCAAAGAAAGATTTAATACTAATAACTGGTTCAATATTTTTAGTTGGTGAAGTGATATGAAAGAAAACCGGAAATATGAAATAGCTCGCGATAGTATGGCCTTTGGCAGCATTCTTTTTTATTTAATTGTAATAATAAGAGCCATAATTGGCAAATATATGCCCTTTGTTTACCAGCTTTTGATTGCAATAATAATTTTAATAATATCTTCTTTCATAATTAAAAATGCAAACCATCATTTAGCAAGATCATTTGTTTTAGTTGTCTTCACAAGCCTCTTTTACAAAGACAATATTTTTACTTTTTTTGCTGCCTTGCTATGGTTCTTCATGATAGGCTCTGCGTTTTATATAAAAGTAAATAAGAAATCAATAATAAAAGGAATAGTTTTGGGGATGGTTGCTACTTTGTTAAGTTATTTTTTGAGTTTGGTTATTTAATCCTAACGCTCTCTAAATTCCTTGGAGCAGTAGTTTCTAAGCGAAAATTCTTGTGCAAAGAACTTGCTAAGTCAAGGCATTTTGAGCTCTCACCATGGTTAATAATAATTTTTTTAGGTCTTGGCTCGCATTTGTTCACAAAATTCATTAATTGGGCTCTGTTGCTATGGCCGGAAAAACCTTCTACTGTATGCACATCTAACTTAATCTGCACAACTTCTTTTTTATTGCCATTCTTACCACTAGCTGTATATTCTCTCTCCCCTCTTTGTATTCTGCGACCTAATGAACCCTCTCCCTGATAATTGACAAATATCATTGAATTATTTTTGTTGTCAGCCAAATGCCTTAAGTACTCCACTGAAGGGCCTCCCTGCAGCATTCCGGATGTTGCCAATATAATGCATGGTCCTGTTTCTTCAATAAGCTGCATCCTTTCTTCCTGAGAACCAACTCTTTTGAAAATTTCAGATAAAAACGGATTCTGGTCTTTATGGAATATCAACTTCCTGATAGAATTGTTCAAAAATTCAGGATATGCTGTATGTATTGCAGTAACGTCCCATACCAAACCATCAATATAGACTGGTATCTTATCTAGTGTGCCATTCCTTACCATATTCTCAATAACAATCATTATTTCCTGCGACCTTCCTACCCCTAAAGTAGGTATTAGAATTTTTCCGCCGCGTTTTATTGTCTCTTTCACAATTTTTTTCAGTTCTTCATCACTCTGAAGCCTTTCTGCTGAACCATTATCTTTGCCGCCATAAGTAGATTCCAAAAGCAAAGTTTCCAAACGGGGAAATACAGTCACAGCAGGGTCTAAAAGAGAAGTTCTTCCATATTTTTGGTCTCCAGTATAAAGTATATTGTGCAGGCCATTGCCTACATGCATATGTATCATAGCAGAACCTAAAATATGCCCTGCATTATACATGGTAATCCTTACATCGGGAGTTACATCTGTAACTTCATCATATTCTAAAGTAATAGTATGTTTTACCATTTCCTTAATGTCATCTGTAGTAAACACAGGATCCTTTCCTTCTGAGCGCTGTATCTTAACAAAATCCAGCAGCATCAAAGACATAACATCTCTTGTTGGCTCTGTGCAGTATACTGGACCGCGATATCCATATTTGAATAAATAAGGCACAAATCCAGAATGGTCAACATGAGCATGGCTTACAATAACTGCATCCAAATCATTTATGTTAAATTCAGGAGCTTCTAAAAATGGGTAAGGATGTTGATCGTCAGCAACATTCACTCCGCAATCCAGTAAAATCCTGCTTTCAGGTGTCTGCAAAAACAAACAGCTTCTTCCAACCTGTCTGCCGCTTCCTAAATAGCTTATCCTTATCCACTCTTCCTTCTTGTCCCTTATCCAGCCGTCATAAATCCTATGGCCTGCCTTATCCAGGAACTTTCTTCTATAATCGCTGTTCTTATACAGAACTGCTCTTATTGTTTCTATTAATTTTGATCTTATTGCTGGCTTCCTGTTTATCAATGGAACCCAAAGAGTTTTGCTTCTTATATCTCTTAAAATAGAGCCTTGCTTTCCTATCGCTAATCCAGGCTTTTCTGCCTCTATTACAACCCTGGACCTTTGCGGGTCAAAAATTATCTGGTCAACTCCTGCTTCCTCAGGAATTATCTTCCTTATCTCAGCCTCAGCCTTTTCCATATCCATTGTAATACTAGGATCCGGCCTTAATTCCACTCTTTTCTTTATACTGTCAACTATCTTTTTGATAAGCCCGTTATTGTTCAGAAAGAAATCCTTGTCCTTTGTGTACAGCACAATGTTTGCTGCCTCAAAACTTGCCTCGCTTATCTTATCACTAGGCAAATCTTTCATTATTTCCTTCATTATTCCTGTTTCTGCCATTTATACACCGTTAGAAATTTTATTCATTGATTATTTTTATTGGATAAATATTTTCTAATTGTAACAAACTAAATTATCTATTGAATAATTCCTATCTTATTCCAGAACTTTTTTAGAATACCTTAAACCTCGATTTTTGTGGTAATTTCCTTTGATAAAACCTTTTTTACACCGTCTTTTGTTATGCTTACAATATTAATTCCATTGCCTGATGCTATATCTCTCTGTACAGCTGCATTTATGGATTTTACAGCTAATTTAACGCCTTCTTCCACGCTCATATTTTCCTTGTATAATGTTTCCAAAACACCATAAACCATTACGCTTCCTGACCCTGAAGTTGTGTAATCATCAACATCCACTATGCTTCCATCTGGAGCCAAATCATAAACATGAAATCCTTCTTCGTCTTTTCCACCAACGATAAAATGTGATATTCCTGGTATCATACTCATCTTCCGGATATTGTTGTAAACCATCATTGAAAGCAGATTTGCAGCTTCCTTGACACTAGTTTCTCTCTCAGTTCTTATTACTTTTAATTTTAGCTCTGCTCTTATGTATTTTGCCAGTAATTGAACATCAGATACAGTACCTGCAACTGTTACAGCTATATTGTCTGATATGTTAATTATCTTGTCAAACTTCTTATGCGAAATTAAATAACCAGATGTAGCTCTTTTGTCAGCTGCTAATACAACGCCATCTTTACAATGCAAAGCTAAAGTTGTTGTACCTGTTTTTAATTCCTTATCATCAACCATTTTTTATCTCAGAACTCTTGAAATGAGTAATTTGTATGTTGTATTTAAATGTTATGGTTTTGAATTTAATGACTTATGAATTTAATTAGTTCCGGGATGAATTAAAACAGGTTGTGATATAGTTGTAACCTTAAATTCCCGATTACGTAAATTGGCTAGCATTTGATTTAGCAATGCAATTTGAATAGGTACTTCTGACCCATGCCCATACACGCTATGATTTGTATCAAGCAAAACAAAACTCCCTTCCTCTTCTCTATCTACAACCCATTGATGTCTCCCCTTAGAATTAAGATTTAAATTAGATCTATCAGCTCCAAATACAAGTATTCCTTGTTCTGTTGTGTAGGAATCAAAAGAGTTATTATAAAAAATTCACTTCAAACTCTTCTCAAACAAATTATTTAATGTATCAACAAAGTGTGGGCTTTTTATCCAGACTCCAGAATCAAATTCAGGGTCTTTTCCAGCCATTACAAAGAATATTTCCTCATTGTCAATGCTTGCAAACCTTGCATCATGCTTTGTATCAGAAACTTCTACACCACTTAAATCAACTTTTACATTTGCATTAGTATAAAATTTAATCTTAACTTTTTTCTTTGATAAATTATCCTTAACCTTTCTTAAAACTTTGACTTTATGTTTAATTCCATCTTCGTTTGTAACTACTGTAGCAGATTTTTTTGCCCTCAAAAGCATGTCCTTCAAAAACTTATTAACATTGCTTCTTCCATTAACAGAATCAGTTATATCCTCAACATTAATTCTCTTTATTCCGGTTTTATGCAAAAGTTCCAGCTCTTTAAAAATATCTGTATCCGCAAGATTTTCAACTGTCTGCATTTGCTGCTCTGCATCTTCCTCTAATCTTTTCTTTACTCTGTCCATAACAGCCTCTGGCTGTACAGCAATGTATTTCATTGGCTTTCCAATCTTCATTATAATAAAGCCCTTCTTCTCTAAGCTTTCCAGAACATCATAACATCTGCTTCTAGGAACTCCTGAAATTTCCGCAAGTTCAGAAGCAGCTGCAATACCTTTGCTTAACAAAGAAGTCCATATCTTGATTTCATATATATTAAGCTTAAATCGTTCTCTTAGCTCTTGTAAAGATTCTTTCTGCAATAACATCTTATACTCCAGTATGAGTTACTTATATTTAAAGGTTTCTATTAATTTGTTACTTTAAAGTGAGGACACTATTCATTCGGGATTAAGTAGGTTGAGTCCCATGCCTCAACTAACATATCCAGAGTTATTGGCTCTCTTTTGTCTGGATTTTTGAAACCAGCCTGGGTAGATTAGAAACATCCCTATATCTAATTGTGTTCCTAGGTAATATTAATCCATAATCCGCGAATTGTTGTTGTGGGCTTATTGGCATTTTTATTTACAATAACTGATTTTTTATTATAAATCTACCTCTAGCAAAAATCAAAAATTTAAGAACAAAAACTAAAAAAGAAAAAAACTAAGGAGATTTACTCTCCTCTCTTTCTAACAACTGCTACAACAATTAAGATAGCAATTATTACAAGCAGGACTTCTCCTACTACTAAAGCAGTCAAAAATCCTTTGCTTTCGAACAATGAGCTTTCCTCTATTACAGGAAGTGTAGGAGTTGTTACTGTTCCAGCAGTTATTACATCTGCAGGAGTTGTGTCTTGCACAACTACAACATCTTCTTCCTCTTCATCCTCTTCGAAAATCTCACATTGGTCTACAATCAACTCTGCTGTTACAGTTTCTGTGTCACTTCCATCATTAAAAGTGACTGTAGCAGGTATTGAGTAAATGCCAGTAGCTACTTCTTCTGGTATTGAAAGCGTAAAGCTTTTCCTGAACTTGCTGTCATCATCAAACGGATCATTCGTTAAATCGAATGTTTCCCTGAAGTTGATTCCAAGCTCACTGTTAACAACGTCAAGCACAACATCATCTTCATCATCAGCACCTGTGTTTATAACAGCTGTTGATAGCTGTACAGTTCTGCCGCATTTGATTTCTGATGGGCTTAATGAATTTCTTGAGAACAATACTTCATTGTCTTCTTTTTGCACTTCAATCTCAAGCTCATACTGAACTTCATGATCTGTTCTGTTTTCATCCTCCCCTTCTACAACAATCAAAACGTCGTAGTCTCCTTCATCAACTTCAAGAGGAATTGTAAATTCGATGGTTACGTCATCATCCTTTCCATCTTTTAAATCTTTAATTGTATCATCTTCTTCCAAATCACTGTCATCATCAATACTATCAATAGTCACAGTAACTTGTATATCTTCTATTTCTAATCCTTCATCATCTGTGAAATTATTTTCTGCTTGTATAGTAAATTTAACAGTATCGCCTGGTTTTGCTTCTTCTTTTATTTTATCTCCAAAATCCATATTTTTATCAGTCTTACTTCCGACCTTAACATCGACATCAGTTATAATCAGTTTTCCACCACCCTTAATAACATTTCCAAATTCAGTTGAACCTAAAACTATAGGCACAATTAACAGAACCATAAACAATCCAATCATAACATTTAGTATTTTCATTGTGTTTAACCTCGTAATTTAATTATCTAAACCTTGTGAAATCGCTTCTAGTATATAAATCTTTTGCTATTGGACAATAGTAATAGATTTCAGATATTAAGAAATGATTAAAATTATGACTACTATATATAATATGATGTATAAAAGAAGAAGCCTTCTAAAAAATCATGGCAGCCATGTTTTAGGGTCTTTAAGTTTCTGAGGCAGATATTTTTCAATAACATAATTTAAGCCCCATTTTGCCAAAGCTTGCTGTTCTGCACGAACTTTCATCTTAGCTAATAGAGCTAAAGCTTTTTGCCATTCTTTATGATGAATTATAAATGGATCATTTTTTATCATATCCTTCACTTTCTTTATGTCAATATCTTTTAAAGGATGACTAGGTAATTTATAATCAATGATATCTTGAGGTGTTATCCCGATAAATTTAGCATTTGGCACGCAAAAATATTCATTTATATGTGCAGCATTCCCTGAACCTACTTTCAAAGTCCTGTATATATTACCCATTCCGTATGGATCTCCATCTGTAAACACATACACAGGCAATTTTTTAGCATCACTTAACCTTCTGATAAATCTTCGTAAAGCACGAGTAGGAACCCCGCCCATAGAAACTAAGATGCAGTTTGCTTTTTTCCAATAATTATGCTTCACCAAACGTTGAAACATACCTGCAGTTTCAATAGCTAAGATGAATTTAGCATTGGTCTCAAACTTCAAATGCTCTACTGATGTGGGGATGGAGTAAGCGCCAGAGCCAAACTTCGTACAATCAATTTTTATTTCTTTGCCAGTATCAGGGTCTTTATCAACAACAATTAACTTGCCTGCAATTTCTCCGCCTTTTTCTTCCGGAATAAAACCAAGCTGCTCACGATTAACCATTATCATTGCTTCTAAGTCATCCATAACCGTATCTGATTCTGGCTGTTCTTTGAAAGCTGCTTCTGCCCAGTTTTTAGAAATATAATACATCTCTCTTTTAGTTGTTATGTCATCTTCCTTAATGATGTTTTTTGCATGGGACATCATACGCAGAGTCTGGGCAAACGTTTTTATTGTAGAAGCTGTTAGCGTTCTTTCTTTCATCTTCCCTAACAGTTCAAAAAAACCATCCTTAGGATCATACTTGACATTGCTTAGAGCTCTTAAAGGCATCTTAAGCTCCGGAGCTTTCTTCTTTTTTATTTTGGAATATACGTCATTAGCTGTATCTTCTATTTCCTTTAAAGCTGAATTACTCTTTGCTTTCGTCATTTTCCTCAACATCTCCCTTACCTATCTTTGCAAACTCATCATCATATTCCAGATTTTTAGCCTCTACGTTTTCCAGTTCTCCTCTTTTCTTTTCCAAAATCTCTGTGAGCAATTTCTCAATTTTCTTTTCATCATCCGCTTTCAGGCTTAACAATTCTTTTAATGCTTCCCCTACATGAGGTATAAACAACTTAATGTAGTCTCTTTTCTTGCCCTCAAATTGAATGCGTCTTTTTTTGCCTACATAGCTAGCAAGTTTCCTTCCACAATCCTGCAAAGCTAATTTAATCTCTTTGACAATCTCTGGATAATGTGCAATAGCCTCTTTACTCTCTGATGTAAACGGGACCCACACAGAAGCAATATGTACCACTAAAGTTACAGGACCGACTGGCAGCGCTCCCCTGCTCTGGCTTAAGCCATAATTTCTCCAAACAGTATTAATAACAGATCTAGTGACAGCACAAGCGCCTTGTTGATACAGTAGCGGAACTCTATTAGCGTACCTTAACAAATGCATGCTCCCTTCAGAATTTTGTTCTCCGCCATAAGCAATGCCTGCTTCCACAATAAATGGATTTCCACGATAAACACTCGGGGGCCTTGTAATAGCTGCATAAAATTCTGCATTTATTTCTTTCTTTAAACCTTTCTCAAGCAGTTCCTGCCCAATAGGGCTTATGCAGTCTACTGGAGGAGAAATTATTTTTGTGTTCTTAATACCCTCAATTAATTTCTCAACTGCCTCCCTGGTTACATCTTTTGGTTTTGTTTTTGGAAGTAAAGCAGCATTCTCGCAAATCTGCTTAGCTGTTCCAGAACCTACACGAGAAAATTCATTCATAAGAAAACTTTGCAGGGTCCTGGCATCAGTTATCTTAAGCATCGACAATAAGATTCCTATTTCCACACCATAAGGGTGCGGCTTTATTTCCACAGGTTTTTTAGGCAGCTGTTCAGATGCTTTTGCAAAAATTATCTGCTCTGCTTTTGGATTAGTGTAAATAATAGTCACATGGGGATTTACAATAGCAGTTTGCTTTAGATATTGGTCAACACTCTGGTCTCCTTTTTGATAGCTCCCTTCCAAATCCATCTCTATCCTTGTTCCATGCTCCTTTTCCCATTTTACAACTTCTTCTTTGATTATTTCCGGCTTATTGTTTTGCGTGTCAATATGCAGCTCATAATAAAGTGCATCATGCTTTTTACCAATCCTGGAAGTTATTCTTGCTGGCTTTCCTGTGGTAAGCTGGGCATACAAAACAGAAGCGCTTATGCCAATGCCTTGCTGTCCTCTTGATTGTGATAACTTAAAGAATTTGCTTCCATACAATAATTTAGCAAATATATTAGGAATTTGTTTTTTTACAATTCCAGGGCCGTTATCTTCAACAATAACTCTAAACTTATTTTCAGACAGCTCTATGAGCTCAACATTTATCTCCGGCAAAACATTAGCTTCTTCACACGCATCCAAACTATTATCCACTGCTTCCTTTATTGTCGTCAATAAACTTTTCCGGGGATTATCAAAACCAAGCAAGTGCCTGTTCTTCTCAAAAAAACTCGCAATAGAAATATCTCTTTGTTTTTTCGCTAATTCCAATGCAATTGGTGTATCTTCTGCCATTTGAAATAAATTTCAATAACCGCTTGTTTATATAATTAATTGTTTTTGAGAATTTATTTTGATTTTGCTTTGTTTCTTATTTTTTGAACTAATCAAACCATCTCCATTGCTCTCTTCCTTTTCATTTCTCTTCTTTTTTGTTCTAGCCATTTATAGACGCTTGCATGCGTGCTGCCCTTCAGCAAAGCTTCTACTGCACGTTTTGCCATTGCAACAGATTCAGCTGTCCCTATAATGCCTATTGATTTTCCATAAACTGAGATATAAGATTCTGCTAACTCTTCTATTAATTTTCTTGACCTGCCTTCTTTGCCTATAACTCTTCCTTTTAATCTCAACAAAGTGTTTTTTGATTTTCCAGTATATTCAGTTATGTCAATCATTTCAAAAACATAATCCTGCTTTAGCAATAACTTTGTAATCTCCGGATTAAAGCCGCGGCTAATTGCCTTTATAACTTCTCTGCAAGTATACAAACCTAAAGCATCATCACCAGAAATAAAAACATCCCCTTCCTTGCTGTCAATATCTAACTTTGTTTTAGTCTCTTCTTCTATACTTTTCTTAACCTCTCCATTTTTGCCTATTAGAACTGCAACCCTTTCCTGGGGTATTTTTAACTCATATGAATAGGAGGTCATAAATAATTGAAATCAAGCCTCATTCTTAAATCTTTTTATAAATAAACACCAATTTTATGAGTCAACCATAGAAACCTTTAAATACAACTGATATTTACAATTAAGATATCACCACCGTCTATATTTTAGATATTCAAATTCTAAAATTACAGAAATTTATTATCCTTGTGCTTGATACTATTATCAAGTATGTGTAAATGTGCAATAGGGAAATTAATTTTCCCTGCCAATTGCAACATATTGCGACCAATAAAAAGCGTAAGCAAATCCTAAGGATATAAAAACAACAATTCCTGTTGTATTCAGCTTGCTGAATGCTCGGGAATTTGGAACGAATTCCTGTTGATCCTGCGGGAGGTTGCTGCTATTGGGATTCGACTAAGCCATGCAAGTCAAGGGGTTCTTCGGAACACCGGCAAACTGCTCAGTAACACGTCGATAATCTGCCCTTAGGTCGGGAATAACCTCTGGAAACTGAGGCTAACACCTGATATGGAAATTCTATTGG
>Ga0187827_10008775_pt1 | contig 10867 bp, 12 predicted proteins | sample ETNtaG_39_FD_167969 | JGI IMG/M metagenome (GOLD analysis project Ga0187827, IMG submission 167969) | Marine microbial and viral communities from oxygen minimum zone, Eastern Pacific Ocean - ETNP2014_SV_150_PacBio MetaG (Illumina Assembly) | ecosystem: Environmental > Aquatic > Marine > Hypoxic... | reverse complement strand
ATTTCTCATTTATGTTTTTCATCAACTCCGCAATATTATTATCGTCAGTGACATTAAGAATCATGCCTTGACCAGTGATTTTGTGTTCGGTAAATTGTTTCGAGATTGCTTCAGCACCCTTCTCACTTGTTGCTGTTCCAATGACTGTCCCTCCTGCGTTACCTAAAGTGAGCGCTATTGCTTGACCAATACCCCTGCTTGCGCCAGTAACTAAAACCAATTTTCCTGTTAACATTATGCTATCTCCTCTATCGTAGACTGAAGTGTTGCTCTGTCAATTACTGCAGATGCACTAAGAGATCTATCTATCCTTCTAGTAAGCCCTGCCAATACTTTTCCCGGACCTAACTCTACAATCTTTTCAATGCCAAACTGTTTCATTTTTTGAACTGAAGCAGTCCAAAGTACGGGTTTATGTAATTGTTCAACCAACTTAGATTTTATCTCATTAACATCTTCAGCAACAGAAGCATCAACATTATGCAGAACACCAACATTGCCGATTTTAAGATTAACCATATCCACAGATTTTGCAAACTCTTGCGCTGCATCAGTCATAAGGGAGCAGTGAGAAGGAACACTAACTGGCAGAACTAGTGCGCGTTTAGCGCCAGCATTTTTCATCGCCTCACAGGCACCATTAACAGCTTCTTTTTCGCCAGCAATGACTACTTGTCCAGGCGAGTTAAAGTTGACCGCTTCGACAACTCCTAGAGAATTGGACTGGTTGCATATTTCAATTACTTTCTCATCATCAAGTCCAAGTATAGCAGCCATTGCACCTGAGCCAACAGGAACAGCCGATTGCATAAGCTCTGCTCTCTTTCTTACTAATCTGGTGGCGTCAAAAAATTCCAACGAGCCGGCAGCAACTAGAGCACTGTACTCTCCAAGACTGTGACCTGCCATACATTCTGCTGATAAGTCTACTTCACTTGAAAGAACCTTGTAGGTTGCGTATCCCGCGGCCAACATAGCTGGCTGGGTATTCTCAGTTTGATTAAGAGCGTCTTCGTCTTCCTGGATGAGTTTCCATAAATCTATATCTATCGCGTCACTCGCTTCGCTGAAAATATCCTTAACAATCGAAAAATTAGTTGATAGATCAGATAGCATACCTAAAGACTGTGAACCTTGACCAGGATATACAATTGCGTATTTCATAATAATTTTGTTAGTAAATAAGGTTGTTTTTACAATAAAAAAGCGCCCGAAAGCGCTTTATTGTATATTTAAAACCTCTATTTAGGCAGTTCTAATTGAAACATATTGACGACTAAATTTACCTTTCTTTTCGAAATGAACTTTACCATCAGCAACAGCAAACAATGTATCGTCCTTGCCTTTACGTACATTAGTTCCTGGATGAAACTTAGTACCTCTTTGACGCACGATGATATTGCCTGCCAATACGGCCTGACCACCGAAACGTTTTACCCCGAGTCTCTTGGATACCGAATCTCTACCGTTATTAGTACTACCACCTGCCTTTTTATGTGCCATGGTTAACTCCTTATACCTTAATTTTGCCGATCTGCACTTCTGTAAACAACTGACGATGACCTTGCTGTTTCATTGAGTGCTTACGACGCTTAAACTTTAATATATTTATTTTTTTGCCTTTTCCTTGAGAAACAACCTTAGCTTCAACGCTAGCTTTCTCAATGAGCGGAGAACCAACTTGAACTTTATCGCCATCTGCAACCATCAAGACCTCTTTAAAAGTTACTTTTTTTCCAGGTTCAATTTCAAGTTTCTCAATTTTCAGGGTTTCACCTTCTGAAACTCTATATTGCTTTCCACCTGTTTTGATAACTGCGTACATGACAAATCCTAAACTGTTTGCTAAAAAGGGATGAATTATACTAGAAGCTTTATCTTTGTGAAAGTGCTGTTGATGAAATAAGTTATAATTCTCTGTTTTCAATTAATAGTTCACAAATATGGTTATTTTAGAGACAAGTATGGGGGAGATTCATATCACACTAGATGCTGAAAAGGCTCCAATCACAGTTAAGAATTTCACTGATTACGTTGAAGATGGTTTCTTTGATGACACCATCTTTCATCGCGTAATACCAAATTTCATGATCCAAGGCGGTGGGATGACTGAGGATATGCAACAAAAAACAACAAAAGCCAGTATTGAAAATGAAGCAAAAAATGACCTAAAAAACAATAAATATAGTATTGCAATGGCAAGAACAATGGCACCCCACTCAGCCAGCTCTCAATTCTTCATTAACGTTGCAGATAATGATTTTTTAAACTATCCCGGACAGGATGGCTGGGGTTATTGCGTTTTCGGCGAGGTTATTTCCGGTCAAGAAGTGGTTGATAAAATCCAGCTTGTTGAAACCATCAACCTTGGTGGTCACGCTAACGTTCCAGCAGAACCTGTTGTTATAAATAAGGCCTTAATACAAGAGTAATTGAAAATACTCATGTTTTATATCCAACCTTAACAATCATGAATCAAACCTTGATTATTGCCGACCTTCATCTCACCACAGTAGAGCGTGATAAGGTCGACTTGTTCAATAAATTTTGTACTGATTTTGCCGCTCAAGCTGAACAATTGTTCATCTTAGGCGATTTATTTCATAGCTGGATTGGAGACGATATATCGCTCGTCAACTACCAACCAATAATTGATATATTAAACAATCTAACTAAGACAACAAGTGTATTTATCATGCCTGGCAATCGTGATTTCTTACTGGCTAGTGAATTTGAGAGAAAAAGCGGCTGCCAAATAATCAAAGAGCCTTTCCTACTAAAACACAATAACGGTAACTACCTTCTTATGCACGGTGATAGCTTGTGCAGTGATGATATCGACTACCAGAGATTAAAAAAGTTTCTAAGAAACTCAATAGTACAATTTATTTTTCTCCATTTGCCAACAAAATACCGCCTCAAATTGACAGGTGGATTGCGACAAAAAAGTGTCGAAGCGCAGAAATACAAAGCCGTGGAAATTATGGATGCTAATCAATCGACTATTGACCAACTGATGAAAAATTATCCCAACACCGATTTAATACATGGCCATACCCATAGACAGAATACCCACGCTATGGATACTTACACTCGTTACGTTTTGGGCGACTGGAGCAACAAACGGGGAAATGCTATTAAACTTGGAGAAACTCTAGACTGGCTTGAAATCAACTGACCTATTTTCAAGGTCAATCGACGTAACCTTTAATTCAACCTCGCTGTCTAATTCATGTTTTGACTTAAGTTTGAGTTGTGTCATCATTGCTATTTCAGGAATTAAAAGAATCGCTTTGTTCTCATGTAAATCAACTACAACGCCCTTACCTTTCCATTTTTTGTTTTGGTTGAGATAGACGCATTTGTAATGTTCCATGCTTTGTTTTGTTGCCTTGTTGATAATTGAGGCCGCACTATTTGCGATTTTTATTCTTTGCTTTACCATCGATTCATCTAGCATTGCTGTATTAGTGACAAAACCAAGCAGTTGCTGCTGCGCAACTAAATCTAAGTAACGCCTGATTGGACTTGTAATGCGAACATAGCGCTCTAGACCAAGTCCTGTATGAGTAGAAGCTCTTGGGGTTATCTTTGAACGTTTAAAGCAACGCATTGTCTGATATGTCTCACTAGGGGTCAAGTTTTCTTTGTTTTTTAATATATGCTCACTAAAGTTGCCCTGGTCTTGGGCAACAAAAGGCATCACAATATCGTTCTCAACAGCAAACTGCGCAACCGCGCGACCTGCAATCACCATCATCTCAGCAATCAATTCTCTGCTCTCACTCCTTTGCTGCAATTCAATGCTAACCTTATCCTGGTTAATCTTAATATCAACCGTTGGAAGATCTAGTTTGATGGCACCGTTGTTGTTGCGAAAAGCCTTGTGAGACTTTGCAAGAGAATTTAACTTGGATAGCGCTTTATGCTCTTTGATTACCTTGTCAGCCTCCTTGTAAGTCATTTTTTCTACTTTTATATTGCTTGATATAACTTGGATATTAGTAATCTGATTTTCAACCATCTCGAAACCAATAGATATTGCCTGTGACGATTCACTCTCGCCAAGCGAACACGCAGGCGTAAGGTTTGTTGGCAACATATGAATGATCTGGTCGGGCAGATATAAATTCGATATTCTTTGTTGCGCGTAACTCTCTAGTTCGCTATCATAAGAAACTCTCGAGGCGACATCAGCGATATGAATCCAAACTATATTATTATCAATGCTAATAGCATCATCAGCATCGCTAGAGTCGCTATTATCAATGGCTATACTTTGTAAATGAGTAAGGTCTTCTCTGGGCATTTCATTGTTCTTTATTGTTATCTCTTCATCCAAAGGGATTTTGTGACGCTGCGGGTAGGGATTTTTTATAACATCCCAGTAAGATGACTTTAACAGCAGTCGGTGTGCAATTTCTGGAGTGTTTTGCAAGGACAAGGCTGTCAATATTTTTGTATGTTTAGACTGATTAAGAGCGACCTGTTCGATCTCTTTTAGCCAACATGAGTCATTCTCATCAATGATGTTGTTCTCTAGATTCTCTACACAACGACTGAGACTTTCTGCTTCGAGAGTCTTTTCTTCTCTTTGCTTGAGAATGATTTCTAGTTGATCTTTAGGGCGTATCAACAACACATCTTTATTCCAGTAGAAATAAAGACCGTCTTCTGCTATTAAATGAGTAGACCAGGCATTTTGTGCAGAATATTCACTAAATAGCCACTCGGTAACCTCCTTGAGTGACAAAGATTCGCCTTGGAAATCTTCCAATACTGTCATATCTATCTCAGAGCTGTTATCTTTGAGTTCAATATAGTCTGGATGAATATAACGGAAATCTTTCTCGCGTACTTTGCGAGAACTGCCATCTTTAAATGTTAAATCGAATTTATGGGTTGTAATGGAAGTAATTTTTGCTGGCCTACCCTTGTAAGCAACAAGCGATCCTACCAACGACAAAACTGCTACTCCGATTCCAGAAAATCTTGGTAGCTGGCGGCATCCATCAGGCCGTCAATTGAGTCGGCGCTGAATTTAACAAGCCAACCGTCGTCATAACAATCACTGTTAACCAACTCTGGATCGCTATCGAGCGCCTGGTTTATCTCAAGGATTTTTAAATCAACCGGCGCATGAACGTCGCTTGCAGATTTAACTGACTCAACAACACACAAAGGAGAAGACGCGTCAACACTATCACCTTCAACTGGAAGTTCTACAAAAACCAAATCACCGAGAGACTCTTGGGCATAGTCCGTGATACCTAAAGTAAAGCTACCGTCACCATTATCAACTACCCATTCATGGGTTTCGGTGTAGTATCTATCTCCTCTAATTTCATTCATAATTGAACTCCGCTAAACGACTTTTGTTGGTCAAATAAGACCAAATAATTATACTCCAATATTAATTTCTTTAGATTAGCCCTCTAAATCTTAGTTTCTTTTTCCTTAATATGTTTGCTCAATATAACAACAGTTATAACAATCAATAATAGTGTCAAACCAAGTGTCCCAAAAAGTTTAAAGTTTACCCATGCCTGTTCAGTCTGTTGTGCATTCGAGCAAAGATTCTCTAAAAAAGTTTCAGGACAATCAACTTCACTTAATTCGATTTTTGTATCGATCTGGACACTATCAAAAAATGCTTTGCGCGCAGACAAAGCGACATTGACAAAATAGGCATTAACAAGAGCAATGCCGACAAAACCAAAACCCCAAATCCAATTCAATCGTTCCCAAGTTGATCTAGGCAGTATCAACTCCTTACCAAGCATACGCTCAAGAATTGTCTTTTTGCCAATCCAGTTACTCGCAATAAGGGCAAGTGCAAAAATCACATATAAGATGCTAACCTTCCACATCACAAATGCAGGATTCCTCAGGGCTATACTTATTCCCCCAAAAACTAACAACAAGACAAAGGTGATGATGTGCGAGTTTTCAAATCTGCCAGTGGTCAACCTGGTATACATGAGCTGTACAAATGTAGCAGCAATCATTGCATAGATTGCAGCGTAAAGTCCGTATGACTTATAAACGATAAAGAAAAGGATAATAGGGCCAAAGTCAAAAAGAAATTTCATAATAATTTATTCCGCGTGCTCTTCAGAACAATAAACTTTGCCATTTTTTCTAATCGCCTCTGACTCTGGAATGTGTGTATCACATGCCGAACAAGCAATCATTACCTGTCCTGATTCAGAATTAGATTGGTTGTTATTATTTGGATTCTTAATTCTTTTCAATAGATTAACCAGCCCCCAGCCTAGCAAAAGAACCAAAACTAATTTTAATAGGGAAATCATTTCAGCTAAAGATTGTATTTAACAAAACATAAATTTTACATAAATTCTTGGATGCTCTTTGATAAAGGTTAGATTATAAGTTTTATATATCTTCTCTAATTATTATCGATAGTATATAATTTCTCGTTCTTCACACCTCAGTGCCCGGGTGGTGAAATTGGTAGACACACAGGACTTAAAATCCTGCGGCTTTAACGGCCGTGCCGGTTCGATTCCGGCCCCGGGCACCAAATCTACTTCTTATAAAATTCTCACCACATCAACTTGGATAGGGATTGTAAAATTAACTCATATTTAATTCTTTATATAGAAGATGTTTGGATTGAATAAATTATTTCTAGCCTATCCCATAATAAATTAATAATGAAAATTCTAATAACAGGTGGCTCTGGCTTCATTGGCTCTAACTTAATTCGTTATGTTCTTGACAATACAGAATATGAAGTTGTTAATGTAGACAAGTTAACTTATGCTGGTAATTTAAAGTCATTAGAAGATTTTTCGGATTGCAAAGAATATGTATTTGAACATGTCGACATTTGCGACCGTCCCAAGATAGAGCAGATAATATATAAACATAAACCAGATAAGATAATGCATTTGGCTGCAGAATCACATGTTGACCGCTCTATAGATGATTCAATGAAATTTATTCAAACCAATATAGTTGGGACCTACATAATGCTAGATGTGGCTCGACATTATTGGGCGAAACTTAATAAGCCTAAAAAGAATAATTTTCTTTTTCACCATATATCAACTGACGAGGTCTATGGAGACCTTTGTGAGACGGGAGACTTTTTTACTGAAAAAACTCCTTATGCTCCTAGTTCTCCTTATTCTGCTTCAAAAGCAAGTGCTGATCATTTAGTTAGAGCATGGGGTCGAACATACAACTTACCTGTAGTGATTACAAATTGTTCTAACAACTATGGCCCCTATCAATTTCCCGAAAAACTTATTCCTCTAATAATACTTAACTGTATAAAAGGCAAGTTATTGCCAATATATGGCAAAGGCGAACAAGTTCGCGACTGGCTATATGTTGAAGACCATGTTAAGGCTTTATTAAAAGTCTTAATGGATGGGAAAACTGGTGAAACATATAATATAGGCGGAAATAATGAAAAAACAAACCTTGAAGTGATATTAATGATCTGTGAAATATTGGATGGGTTGGTGCCAAATAATAGATATGATATAAAAAGTTACAAAGACTTAATTGAATTTGTAAAGGACCGCCCTGGACATGACAAACGTTATGCAATTGATGCTTCAAAGATTAGTAAAGAGCTGAACTATAATCCAGAAGAGTCTTTCGAATCTGGATTGACCAAGACTATCAAATGGTTTCTAGATAACCAAGATTGGTGTCAAGATATTTGCTATCATGGTGAAAGGTTAGGGCAGCTTAAGGAGAGTTGAAAAAATGAAGGGAATTATTCTTGCTGGAGGTTTAGGAACTCGTTTATATCCTATTACTAATTCGATTAGTAAACAACTCTTGCCAATATATGACAAACCAATGATCTATTATCCAATTTCTGTACTTATGTTGGCAGGAATAAGGGATATATTAATTATTAGCACTCCACATGATTTAAATCTATTCAAAAAAATGTTGGGAAGTGGTGAATATTTTGGTTTGAACTTTAGTTATGCCGAACAAGCCTCCCCTGAAGGGATAGCACAAGCATTCACTATTGGAGAAGATTTTATTGGTGATGATAATGTGTGTTTAATTCTAGGTGATAATATATTTTATGGACAGGGATTTAGTGAAAACCTTCATAAGGCGACAACTGTTAAAAAAGGGGGTACTATTTTTGCATATCAAGTGCTTAACCCAGAACAATTTGGCATTGTTGAAATTGATTCAAAAGGGAATGCAGTTTCTATCGAAGAAAAGCCGAGTAAACCAAGGTCTCATTTTGCTGTAACTGGCCTTTATTTCTATGACAACGACGTTATTGATATTGCAAAGTCAATTAAGCCTTCTGCACGCGGTGAATTAGAGATTAGTTCAGTAAATGAAATCTATTTACGACGCGGTGATTTAAATGTTGAGGTATTAGGCCGTGGTTTTGCATGGCTGGATACAGGGACCCATACATCAATACTGGAAGCTTCACAATTTGTCCATACCCTAGAAAAGCGTCAAGGATTTAAAATTGGCTGCCTAGAAGAGATTGCATGGAGGAATCAGTGGATTACTAGTGAAAAATTAAGTGAATATGCTAAATGTCAAAATGATAATGATTATGGTAAATATCTTAGTCGTATTCTAGAAGAAAGCGATCTATAAGTTAATTAATCTAAATAATTATAGTAGTGGTTTATTAATAGTCTGGATATAGTTTTTTATTCCATTATTCCTTATCAATAGTTAATACCGTTTTAAATTAATTAAAGACAATTTTGAAAAATTGACGACAATAACATTAAGTAATTTAATTAGGGAGTTAGAGTGGACAAATGTTTAATATGTGATAACAAGTACAGCCCGTTTGTTGATTTTGGACTTATGCCGATTGCGAATGCATTTGCAACAAAAGAACAAATTAAAAATGAATACACTTTCCCAATGAAAGTGGGCTTTTGTGGCAACTGCAATATGGTTCAGTTGGTTGAACAGCCAGAAAGAGAAAAAATGTTTCATGAAAACTATGCTTTCTTTTCATCAACTTCAAACTACATGAAAGAGCACTTTAAGCTATTTGCTAATTCAATTTCTGAGTTGCAAGATTTGAATGAAGATTCTTTTGTAGTTGAAGTGGGTTGTAATGATGGAATATTATTAAAGAATTTTATTATTGATAATATTCCTTGTCTTGGGGTTGAGCCATCTGAAAATGTAGCACAGGTTGCAATTGAAAAAGGAATTGAGGTGACCACGCATTTTTTTGATCGATCCTTAGCTGAACATATATTGCAATCGCATCAAAAGGCAGATGCAATACTCAGCGCTAATGTTATGTGCCATATCCCTTATATGCACTCTATCTATGACGGTGTTAAGACTCTTTTGAAAGAAGATGGAGTCTTTATATTTGAGGATCCGTATCTTGGAGAAATTATTGAGAAAACATCATTTGATCAAATCTATGATGAACATGTTTTTCTCTTTTCTGCATTATCGGTGAACTATCTTGCTAATATGCATGATCTTGAACTTGTGAATGTAGAGCCACAAATTACTCATGGCGGTTCGATGCGTTATACAATAGCACATAAAGGAATAAAGAAAGTATCGCAAAATGTAGTAAAGTTAATTGGCCAAGAGAAAAAATTAGGGCTTGATAAAAAACAGTCTTATTTGGGTTTTACAGATAACATTAATAAAATAAAGAATGATTTGATTAATTTGCTTACAAAACTAAAAAATGGTGGAAAGAGGGTCGTTGCATATGGTGCAACCTCAAAAAGCACAACTGTAACTAACTATTTTGGCATTACTCCCGATCTGGTTGAATGCATCTATGACACAACTCCAATTAAACAAAACAAGCTTTCACCAGGGGCACATATCCCTGTTCTGCCATATGATCAATTCAGGGAGAGTGACCCAGATTACGTGTTACTTTTTGCCTGGAATCATGCAACTGAAATTATGAAAAAAGAGAGTGACTATATGGCTAATAATAGACACTGGATTACTTATATACCAAATGTAAAGGTAATTTAAATATGATAATCTGTGCAAATCCATCAGAGCAATTCAAAAGTTATCAAGCTGAAATTGAAAAAGCGGTAATTTCAGTAATGCGTGGCAATCGATATGTGCTTGGAAAAGAAGTGGCCTTACTCGAGCAAGAGTTTGCTGACTATATCGGAACCACCTCAGCAATAGGCGTTGCTAACGGCACAGACGCTATTGAATTAGCCCTGCGAGCATTGAATGTTGGGCCAGGAGACGAGGTTATAACCGTCTCACATACGGCTGTTGCAACGGTAGCTGCAATTGAAGCGGCTGGCGCCACACCTGTTTTAGTGGATGTGGAACCTGATTTTTATACATTAAATCCAATCCAATTGGAAGAAGTTATTACGCCAAAAACTAAGTCAGTCATTGCGGTACATCTTTACGGACAGAGTGCTGATATGGACGCCATAACATCTTTTTGTCATCAGCATAATATTTTCTTGATTGAAGACGCATCTCAAGCACATGGAGCAAAATATAAAGGTCAACGTTTAGGTAGTTTCGGGAAAATTGGTTGTTTCAGTTGTTACCCTACAAAGAATTTAGGGGCAATTGGTGACGGAGGGTTAATCACTACCAGTAATAATGACCTAGCGACCAAAATACGAATGCTTAGGGAGTATGGTTGGATAGACCGTATTAGTAAATATCCTGGCAGAAACTCAAGATTGGACGAACTTCAGGCTGCTGTCCTAAGAGTTAAGCTAAAACATCTTGATAAAGACAATGAAAAAAGACGTAAGTTAGCTAAATATTATTCCGATAAATTATCCGAACTACCAATACAACTTCCTTTGATTCGAGCAGAAGCAGAATCCGTTTTCCATCTTTTCGTGGTCCAAGTAGAGCA
>Ga0187827_10008771_pt1 | contig 10872 bp, 8 predicted proteins | sample ETNtaG_39_FD_167969 | JGI IMG/M metagenome (GOLD analysis project Ga0187827, IMG submission 167969) | Marine microbial and viral communities from oxygen minimum zone, Eastern Pacific Ocean - ETNP2014_SV_150_PacBio MetaG (Illumina Assembly) | ecosystem: Environmental > Aquatic > Marine > Hypoxic... | reverse complement strand
TTTATTACTTATTTCCTTATAAAATTTTTTAAAGAAGAAGAGCACCATCATAAGCGGTTGTTTTTACTTATATTTTGTTATTTGACAGCTATATCATTAAATATTTATATACCGACTGGCGTAATATTTTATCTTATAATATTTGTCTTTATATCAATAGTACTGCTGCGCAGGAATATTAAGAATCAATTAAGATTTTTCGCTAATAAAACCGAATTAATATGGTTAGGTATTTCAGTTTTGGTTTTCATTTTAATCATAACTCCGATAGCAGCAATGTATTTTAGTTATGAGGAACTTTTCCCTGCAATAAGATTTCTTCAAAAAAATGGAAATAATTTGCCAAAATTATTTATTTCGGACATGAAGGGTAATATTCTTTCAAGCGGATTTAGTGATTCTCAAGTTGTCTCTGTTACCTTGGGAAATATCCTAGGAACGATTTTTGAACCTATAAAATTTGAAAATATTTTTTATTCTGAAATTAAGCTATACACAGGTGTACTGCCTATATTCTTTGTTTCAATAGCCATGATAAAAATCCGAACAAGAAAAGTATTGCTATTTTTAATTATTTCCCTGGCTACTTTTTTTGTAATGACTGGATTTAATAACATGATTGTAGCAAAAAAATCAATCAATCAAATAATAATGAGCAATATATTTCCATTTTTAAAAACTTCTGAAGTGTTACAAAATTTTGGATCTATTTTTATACTAACAATTATTTTATTGGCTTCTATTGGATTTGAGGAGATAAGAATAAACTACAAATTAAGAATTCTGTCATTTTTTATATTAGGTGTAATTGCTTTTAAGTATTCTTTATTGATTGTAAAGAACAATTATTTTTATGGTAGTCTGGGTTTATTTTTATTATTGATAATATCTATCATTATTATACGTACTATTAAAAAGAAAAAAATAGACAGAATGATTGAGGTCTTTAAGTCAGGGGATTCAGTTTTTTTTACAAATTTATTATTGGCAATAATCATTATTGAATTATTTCTATTCAATTTTTTTATTCCGACAAGTACGGTATACGGTTCTTTTATTAGCAAGGATTTAACAAAATTTTTAGGGAGAGTAGGTATTTATGAACCAGCACCTGAAAATAAAGATTTTCTCTTGTACAGAGAGGTGACGCCTTTTAAGTCTGATAGTGAACTTGAAACTCTATTTGGCCTTGAAGTATATAAGCCCGTAAAAGCAGCTTTTCCCGTATCCATTGCCGCAAAATTAGTCAATATTGACTTGCCTCTCTGGGATAGTTTTTATATGACAAAATATTATTATGACTATGCACTAAACATAAGTATTGAAAAACAGCTGCTCACTTCAGGGATTACTGCTCCGATAATCAGGTTTTTCCCCAGTGGTAATGTCATATTTACTGATGATAAGTATGATACTGCAGTGAAAATAAATTTAAGTAGTGATGAGCAGTTAAACAACAATATCTTTATTGAAAAAGATATAGATAAACATAATAGGACATTAAGTGTAGAAGATTTATTTGATCAGGATAATTACTTAAACTTTACTATCTTTGAAAAAAATAAATTTAATAAAAAAGCTAAAGAGAAAACAAATATACAACCTGATTTTTTTAAGATTTTAAGCCATAATGCTAATATGTTATCAATTGAAACTAACACTTCAGAAGATGGTTATCTTTATTATAGTGACGGATATAGTAAATATTGGAAAGGATATATTGATAATAATGAAGTGAAAATCGAAAAAGCCAATATTAATTTCAAAGCTGTTTTTCTCCCTGAAGGGTCTCATACTGTTAAGTTCATTTATGACCCTGCTATTTATAAATACTCACTTATTTTATATGCAGCAGGAAATTTAATTTTTATCTATGCTTTAGCAGTAACATTATTCAGTCTTAGACTATTTATAAAAAGAACGAAAAGGAACCAAGATGAAGGCTAACTATCTAGACATTTCATTAATTTCTCCTTTTAATAATAATCTGGGTTATTTTAAAAACTTTGTCCCAAGAAGTGTTCCCATCGGGATAACCCTACTTTATAGCTATCTCTCAAAGCATGGATATAATGCAGAAGTTATAGATGGAGATGTTCTAAATATTAACAGAGAATTTTTATCTGAAAAAATGAAGATGATGAAAAAACCAAAAATATTTGGTATCTCTGCAATGACTACAAATATAGACAATGCTTATAGAATCGCAATGTTGATAAAAGATATTGATAAAGAATCAGTGATCATTTTTGGCGGGATTCATCCGACTGCGATGCCTGATGAAGTAATATCAAAAAAATATATTGATTTTTTAGTAGTAGGTGAAGGTGAAAGGGCCCTGTTATCTTTAGTGAAGCATATAAATGGTGGTAACAGTTTTAAAGATATAAAAAACATCATGTATAAGAGTAATGGTGAAATAATACAGAATAACAAATATTCGGACGTATTTGATATCAATGAGCTACCTTTATTTCCTTATCATATATTCAATAAAAAGCATTATGACCTCGGGTTTATATTGTCTTCCCAAGGCTGTCCTTTTAATTGTATCTTTTGCAGTCAGAGACTGATAACTAAAAGAATATATAGATCTTATTCTATTGAAAAAGTTTTATCGGAACTTGATTATCTCATTAATCAAATAAATCAAAAAAATATAACTTTTTTTGACGACTACTTTTTAGCAGATAAAAATAGAGTATTTGAATTATGCAGGATAATCAGAAAAAAGAAATTTCATAATAAGTGCTCTTTTGGAGTACAGACACGAGGAGATAGTATAAATTCAGAAATATTAGTTGAACTTAAACAGTCTGGTTTTGATAGTTTGATGCTGGGTTTTGAAACCTCTTCTGATAGATTGATGAAATTTATAAATAAATCCGAAACCGTAGATGATAATTTAAGAGCCAGTAGATTAGCAAAGAAATATGGCATGACAGTCGAGGGAACTTTTATTTTTGGTATTTGTGAAGAAAAATATGAAGATAGGATTAATTCTTTTAAGATTGCTAGAAAATTTACCAATCGGGCCAGATTTAATAATATTGTCCCATACCCCGGGACCAAACTGTTTGACATTGTACGTAATGATAATAAACTAAATATTGTTGGAGAATGGAAGAATTTTAGCTCTGCTGGGGCTGTGTCCTCCAGTCCTTTTGAAAGATATCAGCCTCCTTACTACCCTGATGGAATGAAAGCAAATGATTTGGTAGGGGAGGTTTTTTTAGCTAATCTTCTTTTTTACCTGAATCTGTCTAATGCAAAGAAATTATTTAACTTGAAAAAAGAAGGTAGCGGGAAATGGTTCGAAATTCCAAAATCACAATTATTAAACCCCAGAACATGGTTTTTTATATTCATGCTTATAATAAATGTATTTCTAAAAGCTATTTACTTTTTAATAATATCAAGAGAATGTAGAAAATTTTTTATTGAAGCATTCTCTGATAATGGACTTTATACTCAAGAAGAAAAATATGATAAGTAAATAGATTTAGTGAAATTTAGTAATATTTAAATCTTTCAGGGATGCTTAGATTTTTATGAATATTTTTGTAGCAAATATTGAGTAATGTTAAATTAAAAACATTAATAAAATATTCAATATTGTATAAATAAGTAAGTCTTGACTTTTATAAAAATTTATGTAATTATAATTATTGTCGTTGTACTTAAAAATAGTAATTTATGTAGCAAACAAGTAGCTAAATAAGTAAAAAAAAAGTAGTAATGAATAATAATAAAAAAAATAGAGTATCTATTTTTTCTTTTAGACCTATTCTTCTAATAATCCTTATTTGTCTTTTATTCATGCTGTGTTTATCAAATTACGGGTGTGAAATTATTACTAGGGAGAGTGACAGTTCTGAGGATTCTAGTGAGGTTATAGTGGAGAAAGAACAGCCTGATAAAGAAACTGAAAAAATCTCTGAATCAGAAGATTTAGGCTCCGAGGAGGAATCACAGAAAGAAACCGTTGTTGAAGCAGATGAGTCTGAGGTAGTGGAAGAAGAAGCCCTATCGGAAAATGAAGAAGAAAACAGCAATGAAGAAGAAAACAGCAATGAAGAAGAAAACAGCAATGAAGAAGATGTCAATGAATCTATTACTATCAGGGTCTTTTATGCAGATGAAATGGGAGAGTTTCTAGTAGGAGAATCCAGAGTACTCCCATATGAAAATAGACACACAGATGCATTAATAGAGCTTTTAAAGTTACCCATAGACAATAAACTTATACCTCTGGTCCCGGACACTACTACTGTTTATTCAATAAATGTAGATGGAGGTATCGCTACAATCGATCTTTCCCATGATTTTGTGGATGATAGATTTGATAGTGACATAGTGGATATTTTGCTGGTTTATTCTATTGTAAACACACTTACAGAATTTCCGGAGATAAACTCGGTAATTTTTTATGTGGAGGGAGAAAAACTGAACACACTTGGGATGCTAGACCTATCCGAACAATTATTTAGGAAAAGTGATCTTATAATATAGTGATCGTGATTATGAACTCTAAAAATATAGTAAAGCTAATATTTGTATTTTTTCTGGTTTTGACATTCAGTCTCTCTATTCTGATTTTCCCGGTAAAAGCCGAGCTTCATGCTGCCGGTAACGGAATAAAGGTATTTATAGATGCCGGTCATGGAGGCAGGGATCCGGGCGCTGTTCGGAATGGACTAAATGAAAAAGAAGCTAATATTGCTATTGCCTTTAAATTGAAAAGCAAGCTAGAAGCTGATGGATTTACAGTAATTATGAGTCGTTCCGGGGACCAGCATAATACTCTGAATGGAATTGTGAGCCTTGCCAATAACAGTGGAGCAGATATATTTATTTCGATTCATAATAATTCTTCCATATCTCCCAATGCACATGGAACCGAAACTTATTGGAACGCAAATGGAGTAAATGGTTCAAATCAATTGGCAGGCCATATCCAATCAAATTTGGTCAGTCAGATCGGTAGGGCTAACCGTGGGGTAAAAACTGCTAATTTCAGGGTCATTAAATATACTACTATGCCAGCTGCTTTAGTAGAATGTGCTTTTGTATCCAATGCTACTGAGGCAGAATTATTGAAATCTGGTGATTTTCAGGATAGATGCGCTACGGGACTTTTTAATGGAATAAAAAAGTTTGCAGAAGGAATTAATAAAAGTACCGAGAATTATACGGATACATCAGGAAGTGATTTTGCAGGTTTTGATTTAATAATTGATGAACCCAGATCAAATACTACTTTTGAAAATGACTTCTTGATTAGCGGCTGGGCCGCCGATTTAACAAATATTCCTCCAAAAGGATTGGCTAAAGTCGAAATATATAAGGGTCTTGAAAAGACTGAAGATAATTTTCTGGGCCAGGCTTCCAGGTTTGATAGACCGGACCTGGGCAGGGAAGATATTCTGGAAAGTGGATATTTCCTAAGGATAGGAGCAGAGTCCCTGCCCAAAGGTGAGAACATTTTGTATGTTTACGCATTCGACGCTAATGATAATTACACTTATAGACCGGTCAAAGTCAATGTTATAAAAGAGGAAGCTGCAGAAGAAGAACCAAATATTAATCCCATAGCTAATCCTGGCGGACCGTATATAGGAATTGCAGGGGAGGAAATATCTTTTGATGGTTCAGCATCTGCAGACAGTGACGGTGAAATTACCGGGTACACCTGGAACTTTGGAGATGGAGATACCGGTACTGGAGTAAATCCGGCGCATATATATACAGATGGTGGGACATATATAGTGTCCCTGGTAGTTACAGATGATAAATCTTCTGAATCAGCGGAAGAAACAATTGAAGTTAATGTAATTGGAAATGAGAGTGATGAAGAAGACGTAGAAACTAGTGACGATAATTCAGATGAAAGTAGTGAGGAGGGAAATATTAATCCCATAGCTAATCCTGGCGGACCGTATGAAGGAATTGCAGGGGAGGAAATATCTTTTGATGGTTCAGCATCTGCAGACAGTGACGGTGAAATTACCGGGTACACCTGGAACTTTGGAGATGGAGATACCGGTACTGGAGTAAATCCGGCGCATGCCTACTCTGAAGCAGGCACTTATAATATAACTTTAACTGTAGCAGACGATAAGGGAGCAAATTCTTCTGAAGTTGTAACTACTGCTACTATTGCAGAACAAGTAGGTGAAGAAGATACAGATGACACTTCACAGGATGAGCAGAGCGATTCAGAGGACAATGATTCTGATGGAGAAGGGACCGAAGATTCTGAAGAAGGAGAAAGTAATGACCAGACTGGTGAGGAAGAAGGACAGGGCCAGGTGTTAGGGATAGTCTCTAATGCCACTAATGTTATAGGGTATACTGATGTTACTGTTGACCAGCTGGTAAAGATCTTTTCAGACAGAAACTCCACAAAGATGGATAAGGCCAGGAGAATAGCCCAATATTACATTGATTATGGGAAATTATTCAACCTGAGAGCAGACATAGTTTGGGCTCAGATGATCCATGAGACAGGTTTTCTGGAGTATACCGGGGATGTTGGACCGGATCAGAATAATTTTGCAGGTATAGGTGCAACTGGTGGCGGAGTTATCGGGAACAGCTTTGCTTCTGAGGAACTGGGCGTAATTGCTCATTATTCCCACCTTGCCTGGTACTATTATCCAGAACATATAAATGAATACTGTAATAATCAGTATGATCCAAGACATTTTGGAACCACACATTACAAATATACCGGGGATGCTTCCCTGGGTCATCTGAATGGAAGATGGGCTCCTGGGAACACTTATACAGATAAGATTATTCTTTTTGTCAACCAGATATTTGGTTCGTAATTTTGATGTCACCACAAAGCACAACTCAGATAATAAAAAATAGGAGCATATCTAAAATATTGTTTGGATCTATAAAAGAATTGAGGACATATAGCGGAAGGCAGTTTAACCTTGAGCTGGCAGAGGTATTTATCGATGTAATTGGCGGATAGGACCTTTCAATATCTATATAATTCAAATCTTTTGTGCTTAAGTAATGGAAATTCCCTGCGGATCCTCTTTAGCTCATCCAGATTAATAGTTCCACATATTATCTCTTGACTGGAAGAGGCTTCAGATATTATATTTCCCCATGGGTCTGCTATAAGTGAATGACCATATGCAGCATAAACTGACGAGGGATCTCGGGCCGTGGATGCACCTACAAAATATATTTGATTATCAAGAGCTCTTGTCCTGGCTGTTATGTGCCAGTGCGAGGGTCCAGTGGTCATACTGAAGGCAGCAGGTGCAATAACCAGCAAAGCACCCCTCAAGACCATTTTTCTTATAAGCTCTGGAAACCTTATGTCATAACATATAGCTACTCCTGTACGGCAGAGATCAGTATCAAAAACAGTAGTATCTTTACCGGGAGAAATATGTTTTGACTCTTGAAAAGATATCCCATCGCTTATATCTATATCAAAGAGATGTATCTTGCGGTGCTTGGCTAAAAGATCCCCTTTTCTGTCAAAAACATATGATGTATTATATATTTTTTTTCTATCAACCTCAGGTATAGAACCTCCGATTATATAAGTCTCAAACTCTTTTGCCAGTCCTGATAGGAGTCTAGTGGATTCTCCAGGAAAACTTTCGGCAAATCTCTGGAAATAATCATAACTGTAGGGGCAATTAAACATCTCAGGCAGGATTATTATGTCAGGGCTGTACTCATTATAGGCTTTTTTTATAAACTTAGCTGCCCTGCTGAGGTTATCTAATTTATCATCAGATACTTTTAACTGGCATATTGCAATTTTAAAGTTATCTTTTAGTGGCATTTCCAACGACTATCTGCTTAGATTTATTAGTTGTCTGTTGGAAGTGTTTTCTAGTGTGGTAAAGTCAGATTTTTTTGATACTCTTCCAATAATTATAACAGGCAAACCATCACGCGGTCGACCGTCAGTATTGATAGAAGTTGGTCCTAAAAAAAAACGGAATGTATTTTCGGGGGGGCAGAATGCAAGAGCTCTTTCTTTTACTGTTTCAGTATCACCTTCAAATTCACAGTCAACGGCTATACCGAAATACTTATCATCACCCCAGCGGTTTATGATTGATTCAATAGGCAGGGGATGAAAGATCTTTTTTGCAATAGCTGTAGCATTTAATTCAGCTTTTATACTGTTTCCAAGAATCTCTATATTTATTTTTTTCATCTTTTAAGTAAAAATAAATTTGATTTATAAATGGATATTAATTATGCTAATTTTATGTAAATTAGCAAATAATCACAAGGAAGAATACTATGAACGTCGAAAAGAAGCATGTACTAGGGATAAAAAAAGGAGATGTACTGCTTTATACATTGAGTACCTGCCAGTGGTGCAGAGATACTGCGAAATTATTGAATGAATTGAAGATTGACTATTATTATATAAATGTGGACATGATCACCAGTAATGACCAGAAAGAATTGATTGAAGAAATAAAAAGGTATAACCCCGCCTGTAGTTTTCCTACAATGGTAATAAATGAAAGGGAAAGTATAGTGGGTTTTGACGAAGAGAAAATCAGAGATAAATTTGAATAACAAGATGTCATGAATAAAGAAAAGGTAGAAAACTTTCTTAATAGGTTACAAAAAGATGCTAGATCCTCAGGGTACAGCCTGAATCCTGACAAAGCTTTTACAAAAGTATTGGTAGAAGGCCTTCTTGTCAATGAAGAAAGATACGGTTACCAGTCCTGCCCTTGCAGGCTAGCGTCAGGTGATGAGAAAAAGGATCTAGACATTGTTTGTCCATGTGATTATAGGGACCTTGATCTTGACTATTTTGGTGCATGCTATTGTGCCCTTTATGTGCATGAAGGGATAAGGTCAATAAAAAAAAAAGTAAAGGCCATTCCTGATAGAAGATTCCAGAAGGAAAATAAAAAATCCTCAAAGAACATACCTTCAGAATTGAATTACCCTATCTGGCGTTGTAAGGTCTGCGGCTATCTTTGTGCTAGAGATAACCCTCCGGCAATTTGTCCGGTTTGCAAGGTTAAAAAAGAGAGATTTGAAGTTTTTTTAGAGAATAAGGCGTAAATGAGATTTATAGATTTCAGAAGCGATACTGTCACTGAACCCACCCAGGAGATGCTTAATGCTATGTCAAGCGCTGAAGCCGGTGATGATGTCTATGAGGATGACCCAACAGTAAATAAATTACAGTATAAAACATCTGAGATACTTGGAAAACAGGATTCATTGTTTGTACCTACAGGTACATTTGGAAACCAACTGGCCTTACTTACACATACAAACAGAGGAGACGAGGTGCTGACCCCGGAAAACAACCATATAGTACTTCATGAAGTGGGAGCATATGCTGTTATCTCTTCCATAGGATTGAGATTTGTGAAGTCAGAAAATGGAAAAATAGAGATTAGTGACCTAAAGTCCAAATTCAGGTCTGATGACATACATTATCCCAGAACGGGGTTGGTATGTACAGAAAATGCTCATTCAGATGGAAAGGTAGTGCCCCTGTCAAATATGGAAGCAGTCTACAGGGCTGCCCAAGAGCAGGATATACCGGTCCATCTTGACGGTGCTAGGATATTTAATGCAGCTTCATTTCTTGGCAAAGAAGTCAAGGAGATGACAAAGTTTTGTGATTCAGTGATGATATGCCTGTCCAAAGGCCTTTGTGCTCCTATAGGCTCCATACTCTCTGGCAGTTATGATTTTATTTCTAGGGCCAGAAAAAACCGCAAGATGATGGGCGGAGGAATGAGACAGGTGGGTTATCTTGCCGCTGCAGGAATAATATCTATCGAAAAGATGTCAAAGCGTCTGGATATAGATCATGATAATGCTGTTTACCTGGGTGACATTCTGGAAAACAGCGGTTTTTTCAAAGTCGAAGATGACAGACTTGATATAAATATGGTCTTTTGCAGGCCAGACCCTGATATGATAGACCAAGGAAAACTAATAGGCCATTTAATGGAAAAGGGTATAAAGATCAGTCCCATTCGTAGGGGAGAGTTACGGTTTGTAACGCATTACTGGATAGGGAAGAAGGAAATCGATTATTTTGTAGAGGAGCTGACTGAATTCTTTAAAAGGTTTTAATCGATAAGGTTATCTTTTTTGATTATTCTTGCAAGTGTCAGTTTACTCTCACCAAATTTATTGGATATTACGTCTATTGCTTCAGTAAGGCTTTCACCTCTGGACTTGTTGTTATCAATAAGGTTTGAGAAACTAAATGTATTTTTAAGTTGGCTTACAGATATACCGATAAGCCTTACTTTTTTACGGCTAAGGTCTACCGCTTTAAGTAAAGACATTGCTGACTTGTGTATATCAAATATACCAAAAGTATTTTTTTTTAGTGTAGATCTCCGGCTTATGGTTTTAAAATCCGAAAACCTTAATTTAAGGGTTATTACTTTACCCCAGTATCCTTTGCACTGCATATTTCTGGCAATCTTATGTGCCAGAAGAAGGAGTGTGGAATTAAGAATTGAGGCATCATCGACATCTCTCCGGTACGTTATTTCTCTTCCAATTGATTTAGGTTCACGGTTAGGGATGACTTCTCTTTTATCTATACCTCTGGACATCTGGTGCATTATGGTCCCAAGCTCACCGAATCTAGCCTCAATAAGCTCTACAGGTGTGTCTGCGAGGTTTCCTATGGTCTCTATACCCATAGACCTCATTTCTTTATTTGTGACATGGCCTACACCCCATATGTATGAGACGGGAAATCTCCTTATCTTCTCCATCACTCTGTATGAATTTTCAAGGACAGTAAGGCCATTTGGTTTATCCATGTTTGAGGCAAGCTTTGCCATGAACTTGTTTGGACCCAGGCCGGCGGATGATGTAAGG